>Ga0302321_100000551_pt1 | contig 32560 bp, 36 predicted proteins | sample Fen_T0_1_FD_202505 | JGI IMG/M metagenome (GOLD analysis project Ga0302321, IMG submission 202505) | Peat permafrost microbial communities from Stordalen Mire near Abisko, Sweden - Fen_T0_1 | ecosystem: Environmental > Terrestrial > Soil > Wetlands > Permafrost | place: Sweden: Abisko... | reverse complement strand
AAGGGTTTCGCCCGGGCGACGGGCTTGGGCGATGTCCCGAGGCCGTGGCTCCGGGCTTAACCACATCGATCAGTATTCAAGGGAGATCCCACAAGTGAGCGCTTTCAGAGACTAGTGAGTATTCTTAGTTTCGCCATGCTGCTGGTACTCCCGGTTTCGGCGGCAGAGGGTTCTGGCAAGGCGGATGCAGTGCGGAATGTTAAGAGTAGATTTTAGACCTCACGAAAGCCATTGCCTGTCTTCATCTAATAGGCTTAAATGCGCGAACGGCGTACCGCAAACGAAGTCGAAGGCGCCCTCCGGTTCCGTATCGAGAATCTGACATACGCGCAGCTTTTTACCGCGCTTTGTGGTGAGGACAACAGTTCGTCCCCTGCAGCGGCCCCTTCACTTCACGATCGCACTTGCGATAAGTTGCAGCTCGTCGTTCTGCTGCGTCGCTATTTCCCTTCAGCTTGGCATCATTTCTGGTTCAGCTTCGCATCATTCCTGTGGGTACGCATCTGCTGCCACCTTTTCAGTCGTTCAGAAATATGACAATCGTCGAGCGCCGCAATGGCGGCAGCTGTCCGCGCAGCCTTGTGAGTGAAGGACTGGACCTGTGATCCTCGGGGTTTCGGAGATGTGACTGCTTCTTCCGTATCTGATCCATGAGCGGGCTCATCGACCTGCGGTGCTGGGATCGCTACCTCAAGGACCGGAAGCAGAGTATTGGCGGTAATCAGGCGAAAGAAGTCGCTTGCCGGCGTTCCGCCGGCGATTATGACCTTCAGACCGCGTAACTGAGCAGTCCGCGTGAACCCGACGACCCGCTCCTCAGAATAGTTCGACATGACGACGACTTCGTGGGATATTTCGAGGTCACAGAGAAGATCGCTGGCGGACTGCAGGAATGCGAGTTGTTCATGAGACTCCATCACGATGCTGACAACGTTGTCTGTGTCCTTCATTGAGTCCTTCCCATGTTCTGCAAAGAGGCTGTCTAGTCGATCCTTTCGCGCAAGTTGATTTATAAATTTGGGCATATTACTCATGATTGGCTGCTCCAGAAATCGGAAACAGTTTCTTCGCGGAAAACTGAGAGACTCTCGATTTGCATCAGGCACCATCGGTGTCTCCGAGATTGAAATGCCATTTTTTAGACGACACGGGCAAAGTGATTTCTTGGGGGAGCAGAACTCTGAAGACGAGGGCATGAGACTGCTTCCTGCGAAAAGGGAGCATTCTCTGCAGCAACTTATGAGCAGCCGATTGTACGGGTCCTTGCAAAGTCCAACTTCTTACCGACTGAACGCCGTTACTCAGCATGAAGTCCATGCCGTTTGCCAGAAGAACTCGCACCGCTTCCACATCCCCACTGTCAGTGAATAGATCGATGATTGCAGCGGTTGGAGTTGCCCGGTCTGCTGAAGTCACCAGGAAACCCACAGTCTTTCCCTTCCTTAGAGCGCACCAGATCTTGTAGGGCGTAGGACAATCACAAAAACGCCAATTCAAGTAGTTGCTGTCGCGCACCAAGGCAAAATCGAAACCTTCCGATGCTCTACGCCATAGTTGGTCGACCTCTTCTGCAAAGCGGTCCACCGGAACGGCAGTTACAACATCCCCAGACCAACGTGGGATGCGACTCTTGAGAAGCCAGTCCATTCCCGAAAGACGAAGAAGGCTGGCAGGAATGCCTGTCTCGCGGGAAAGCACACGGCTGGGAATTACCCAGCGCCGCGTATCGATTCGCTGAGCCTCTTGAAAGTGAAGCTTACCAGCCAGAATAGGCAGCGCAATTCTGTTCGGCCGCGCGTAGACGAGACAAGAACCGTGATCGCGGGCTTCGCTACAAACCAGTTCGATCAATTGGGAAAACAGACCCATCCCGCGGTAGGCGTTATCCGTCAGCAGGTCGCCAATTTCGTAGGCCACGACCGTCTTTCCGTGCAGCCAAATGCGCTTGGCAGTGGCTGCCACAACGCTTACAACAGCGCGTCCAGCAGTAGCGATGCCCACGATCGAATTTCCCAGGGGATTTTCAAGATATTTCCAGCGGTAAAAGTCCTGCGCAGTTCCATTAGGAAATCTCTCGCCAAACGACTCGCCACCTAGCGGAATTAGGAACTTTGAGACCTGTCCGAGATCGGCCGGTTCTGCAAGTCGCACTTCGGGACTGAGCATTCCTCGCGTCATTTCGTGCCTGCCTGGCCCGATATTTGTCGGGCATCGGCTACGTGTGCGAGAGTAACGTTGGTTCGACCCGCCAGAAGAGACCGGACCTTCCCCAAATCGCGCAACTCGTCTCCCGGAGTGCGAATCATTGTCCCTGCCCCCAGCGCGAACCCTCCGATGCGTTCGAAATCCCAAAGTTCCTGAAATCCAGGCCGGTGACCTGGAGAAGGTTTGGACGCACTTGTTCTGCAGCTAACCTTTCTTGGCCATTCAGCACCAGTTTGGCCTTGAGGGCCGATTGCAGAGCTTGCTGGGCAGTCGAGCCGGTCGCTGAAATGTGGCCTATTTTGCGACCGGGTCGGGGAGCCTTGTCGTAAAGGTGGAGCCGCACTTCGGGGATAAGCAAGGCTGCCGTCAGATCAAGCGGAACTGGTCCCGCCCAGAGTTCGCCGAGAAGGTTTACGATAGCGGCCGGTCGAATCACGTCCGCCGATCCGAGCGGCAGGTCGCACACGGCGCGCACCAGTTGTTCGAACTGTCCTGTGACACAACTCCGCTCGCAAGCGTGATAGCTGTTGTGGGGACGCGGCGCCAATTCGTTCACCAGAAGCTGACCCTCCCGCGTAACAAACATCTCGACCACCAATATGCCTTCCAGTTGCAGCGCCGCGGCAATTTCACGGGCAATCTCTTGCGCCTGAACTCCAACGGACTCCGGGATTGGCGCAGGAATGACGGACCAGACCAAGATCTGGTTTTCGTGATGGTTCAATGACGGCGCATAGACACGAGTCTCTCCGCTGGGGCGGCGGGCCACCAGGACCGAGACTTCATAGTCCAGATCGATTCGCTTTTCCGCCACGCACTTAAGTTCCCCTTGCGACTAAGCCAGACGCGCAGAGACGCGGCAATTGGACGGTGGTATGGGTCGATACTTTGGTATAGGGTCACGCGGTTGTCTTGTACGAGTTACCCATCGGGCGCTCAGTCTCGACGGTAACGACTATCCGGCGGTATCATGTCGCCAAGGGGTACGTCGGTTCTGCACTGCCGAACGTGGAGTAGGGTCCCCATCTCTGGGGAACGGCCGAGCATTTCGGCTTTATCGCCTGCCGGGGGAAGAAAGTGGTTCCGCGAACGGTTGCCTTTGTCGTGTGCGAAGCACAATCGGGCCTCGCTCGTACCCTTGCGCTTCTGGCACTTTTCTTCTTCTCTTCTACGCTCCGGATCGTCGCGCTCGACCCGACCGTCTACATCTCGCAATATGGTCACAGCGTCTGGCGGGTACAGGACGGAGCCTTCAGGGGTGCGCCAAATGTTATAGCCCAGACCACAGATGGTTATCTTTGGATCGGAACCGAAGGAGGCCTCGTACGGTTTGATGGAGTGCGCTTCGTCCCCTGGACCCCTCCGCCCGGCCAACGACTGCTAGATCCAAGAATCATCTCGCTCCTGGGTGCGCGCGATGGCAGCCTATGGATTGGCACAGCGTACAGTGTCTCCCACTGGCGACGCGGCGAACTGATCAACTATCCGCAATTGAGCGGCAGAATTGAGGCCATGGCCGAGGACAATGACGGCGCGGTTTGGTTTGTCCGCACGCAGATGACCGACAGCATGGGCCCCGTATGTCAGATCAAAAACGAACAGCCACAGTGCTACGGCAAAGCCGATGGGATTCCGTTTCCCCTCGCGCTGCAATTGAGTGTGGGACCTTCGGGAGAACTCTGGATCGGCGGTTATTCCGAACTTTGTCGCTGGAAGCCGGGATCCTCGCCCGTTAGCTACTTTGCGAATGGACCTCGTCGTCCGGAAACATTTGCCTCGCTGAAAACAATCGCCACTGGGCGGGATGGAACCGTCTGGGCTGCGCTCGAGCAATCCCGACGGTTTCTGCAACTTGAGCATTTTGAAAATCAGAGATGGACGACTCGCGCCTTTCCAAAGATTGCCGTCAATCCCACCGATGTCACGGCACTGTTTGTCGACCGCGACAATTCCCTTTGGATCGGTACGGCAAACCACGGAGTGTTTCGCGTGGCCGGCAACTCCGTTCATAGCTACGGACGCACCGATGGCCTGTCGAGCGATGCCGTCGCGCGTTTCTACCAGGATACGGAGGGCACCGTATGGGTCGTGACTTCCGGCGGAATCGACAACTTCCGCGACCTGAAAGTGGTCAGCTATTCCATGCGCGAAGGGTTATCAGCGGCAGGGGCAGGATCGGTGTTGGCGACGCGAGACGGCAAGGTATGGATTGGCAACTTCCACGCCTTGGATCTCTTTCGAGGAGGCAACCTGTCAGCGATTCGGGCTGGTCGTGGCTTGCCCGGGCAGTATGTCACAACCTTTTTCGAAGACCACGCGGGGAAGCTATGGGTTGGTATTGACAATGGACTGTGGGTGTATGACAGAGAAGTGTTTCGCGCCATCCGAAAACCTGACGGGAGTCCTATCGGTGTAGTTTTTGGAATTACTGAGGACATTCATCACAACATCTGGGTCCGCGCAGGACGCAATCTCGACCGCATTTTCGACTCGAAAGTACAGGAGGAGGTCACGTCTCAGCAAATCTCCACTGCCTATACGCTGGCCGCCAGTCCACAAGGGGGGATTCTTCTCGGCCTCGTCAACGGAGATCTGATCCATTACGAGGACGGAAAGACGCGAACATACTCGTCTAACGAGGTAGGGAATACTCGCCAAATCCGCGACCTCCTGGTAGAGGCGGACGGATCAGTCTGGGGAACGACGGTAGATGAGGTGGTTCGCTGGAAAGACGGCTTCCGAAAGAACCTCACCACTCGAAACGGCCTTCCATGCGAAGGGATCTTCGCGCTGGCGGAAGATAACCTGGGCTCCTTGTGGGTCGACTCGAAATGTGGGCTCATCGAGATCGAAAAATCACAACTCGATAACTGGTGGGAGCATCCGGATAGCCCGGTGAAGTTCAAGTTGTTCGATACCCTCGACGGGGTGCAAGCGGGCTTGACACCACTGAAACCCCAATTAACAAGATCTCCGGACGGGCGCCTGTGGTTCGTAAACGGCCGAATTCTGCAAGTAATCGATCCCTCTCATCTGTCCAGGAACCTGGTTCCACCACCCGTGCAGATTGAAGATGTGATTGCGGACCGTCGAACCTATTCGCCCCACACGGGCCTGCGTTTGCCCGCACTGACCCGCGATCTCGAAATTGACTATGCGGCCCTGAGCTACGTGGCACCGCAAAAAGTCCTATTTCGCTACAAGCTTGAGGGGCGCGACACTGCATGGCAGGAAACAGGAACAAGGCGGCAGGCGTTTTATAACGATCTGGGTCCAGGACATTATCGTTTCCACGTGATTGCCTGCAACAACGATGGCGTCTGGAACGAAGCTGGAACATCTATAGATTTCTCCATTCTTCCGGCGTATTACCAGACAACGTGGTTCCGTACTATCTGTGCGGTCTCCGTGTTGCTTTTGTTTTGGGCCATCTATCAGATCCGTATCCGGCAACTGCACCGGCAGTTCGCAATCGGCTTCGAAGCGCGTTTGAATGAGCGCACTCGTATCGCACGCGAATTGCATGACACCCTGTTGCAGTCCCTGCACGGTCTCATGTTTCAATATCAAGCTGCGCGCAACCTATTGCCTCGCCGACCTGATGAAGCCATGCAATCACTCGACAATGCGATCAATGAGACCGAAAAAGCGCTAGCCGAAAGCCGGGATGCGATTCAGGGGTTACGTTCAGAGCCGATTGCGAAGGGTAGTCTCGGAGAACTGCTTATGGCTGCAAGTCGCGAATTGGCTAGCTCTCGAACTGCGAACCATGAACCGCCAGCTTTCGATTTAATCGAAGAGGGAGAGAGGCAGACTTTGTCCGCTGCGACCAAAGACGAGGTTTGTCGGATTGGACTCGAGCTATTGAGGAACGCGTTTCGGCACGCACATGCCACACAGATTGAAACGGAGATTCGATACGATGACCATGTACTTCGTGTCCGGATTCGTGACAACGGCAAAGGCATCGACCCCAAGGTTCTGAAGGATGGTGGGATCGGCGGACATTGGGGATTGCGAGGTGTCCGTGAACGTGCCGAGCGGATTGGAGCCAAACTGGATTTTTGGAGTGAGACCGGTGCTGGTACTGAGGTGCAGCTGACGGTCCCCGCCGATGTTGCTTACGAGACCCCGAGCGACAACCCTGGATCAAGATCGCCTCGGAAGGTGAGAAATCGTGCCAACTAATGATCTAATCCGAATCCTCACTGTCGATGACCACCCCCTTTTACGAAAGGGCATTGCGGCCTTGGTGAATGCCGAACCTGACCTGAAGTTGGTCGCAGAAGCATCGAATGGGAAAGAGGCCATTGATGCGTTCCGATCTCACCGGCCGGATGTCACGTTGATGGATCTTCAGATGCCGGAAATGGATGGGCTCGAGGCGATCGACGTTATTCGCAGGGAGTTTCAAGAGGCTCGGATCATCGTTCTGACGACCTATAGTGGCGACACGCAAGTGCTGCGCGCTCTTAAAGCAGGTGCAAGAGCGTACATACTGAAGGGACACGTGCACAAGGAGCTGCTCGATACGATCCGTGCCGTCCACGCAGGACAAAAACGAATTCCGGCAGAAATTGCTGCGGAACTGGCGGATCACGCCACCGATGACCCGTTAACCGACCGCGAAATTGGTGTAGTGAGGCTGATTGCCGCCGGCAACTCGAATAAGCTGATTGCCGATCACCTCTCGATCGGTGAGGCAACCGTGAAAAGCCATGTTACGAACATATTGTCCAAGCTAGGCGCCAACGATCGCGCCCACGCCGTGACCATCGCCCTGAAGCGCGGCATTATCGAACTGGATCTCCCCCAAAAGTAGGATTGCCGTCTCCAACTATGTGGCGTTTCCATTCCGTTGCAACTTCTCTACGATTTGAGCGGAGGGTAGTTTGCAGCGACTGTTTTCGACATTCGCCAACGGGTGGCCAGGGCTGGGTCTGTTGCTTCAACGCAGCCTAACTGCCGTCTTTCTCATGCGTCTCGGTATTGCCGAGCTTACGGGTACAGCTCTTTCCTTAGCGACGATTCCTCAACTCGTGAGTGCATGCGCTGGGCTACTCCTTCTCGTTGGCCTCTGGACACCCATTACAGGAACATTGATCGCCATAATTGAACTGTGGATCGCCATGAACCACCTCGCCGATCCGTGGACTCCCATCGTGTTGGCGACACTTGCAGGCACAATCGCAATGATTGGGCCCGGAGCATGGTCCGTTGATGCCCGACTTTTTGGGCGAAAACATATCCAGCCCTAAGACAAAACATCCTCGAGCCCCCCAAAAAGTCGCAAGCCCCTTCCTCACCAATGATGGAGCGTCCGACCCAACCATTTGAGGTTGTGGGCTCACAGGAATTCGGTTCAAACTCAGTTCAATAAATCGCAAGTTTAGGCAGTGGGGATATGAACTTACAGCAGACATTTGGTCACGAACTGGCATTAGCCGCTATTCCGAACCTGAGACCCATCGTCTTCGTCGTCGATGACGATGTTTCCGTCCGCGAATCGCTCGAACTGTTAATTAGTTGCCAAGGCTGGCAACCGGAGACATTCCACTCGGCCGGAGCATTTCTCAGTCAACCAAGGCCTCTCGTGCCGAGTTGCCTGATCCTGGATCTCTCGCTTCCTGACGCGAATGGATTTGAAGTGCAAAGGAGAATCGCGGAAGAGCGTGCCGAGATGCCAATCATCTTTATCTCCGGCGACGGAGATGTTCCAACCACTGTAAGAGCCATGAAGGCCGGAGCCGTCGATTTTCTCGTAAAGCCTTTCGGCCACGACGTTTTGCTGCAAGCAGTCCGGGAGGGCATCGAAAGAAGTCGCATGGCTCTCGATCGCGAAGTCCAGCTGCGCGACCTTCGAAACTGCCACGCCTCGCTCACTCCTCGAGAGCGGCAAGTGATGGCGTTGGTGGTATCTGGCCTCCTGAACAAACAGGTCGGCGGAGAACTGGGCATCAGCGAAATCACGGTGAAAGCTCACCGTGGGCAGGTCATGCAGAAAATGAAGGCTAATTCTCTCCCCGACCTGGTCAGAATGGCGTCGAAACTCCGACCCTCGCATCAGGCAATTCACTTGGCGTAACAACTTCGGGCGGCGCGTTCCCAATCTCCGTGGAATTTCGATCCGGCGGTCGGTGCGCCGCCGCTCTAAATCTGAGCCAGGCCGCCGTCGACGAATAACTCGATACCGTTCACATAACTGCTGTCATCCGAGGCCAGGAATAGAACGGCTCTCGCGATCTCGTCAGTGGTGCCGGGGCGACCCAGAGGTATGCCGCTGATCGAGTTTTGCACAAATTGGTCGACCTGCTCGTGGGTCATCCCCAGCGAGGTGTTGTAGCCCGGAGTTGGCACAACCCCTGGGCTAATTGCGTTCACACGTACCTTGCGGTCTTTCAGGTCCACACACCAGGTGCGAGCAAATGAGCGCACCGCGGCTTTTGTTGCGCTGTACACACTGAACGCCTGATTCCCTTTTGTCGCAACAATCGATGCATTCAAAACGATCGATCCGCCCGGTTGGAGCAACGGCAACGCCTTCTGCACCGTGAACAATAGCCCCTTCACGTTCACGTCGAACTGTTTGTCAAAGTGCTCTTCGGTGATTTGGCCAAGCGGAGCAAACTCGCCGGTGCCGGCATTAGCAAAAACAATATCGAGTTTGCCTTTCTGCTCCTTGACCACCGCATACAACGCGTCGATATCTGCGAGCTTTGAGACATCGCCTTGAATACCCGTCACATTACGCCCTATCTCTTTGAGCGCAGCGTCGAGTTCACTCTTCCGGCGTCCCGTGATGAAAACGTACGCGCCTTCATCGACGAAACGCTTTGCCGTCGCAAGCCCGATGCCACTGCTTCCCCCGGTAATAACGGCAACTTTTCCTGCAAGTCTCTGCGACATCTTTCCCTCATTTCATGGTTAACGATCTTTTGTTGTGCCTATCCTGACCTTCGCACTTCGAGAACCCCGTATCTGCGGGATAACGACCGGCCGCTTAAAGGCCGAGGTCGCTCAATCCAGGATGATCATCAGGACGGCGGCCAAGTGGCCAGTGATATTTGCGATCCGATTCCTTGATTGGAAGATCATTGATGCACGCAAATCGCAGCCGCATCAGCCCATCCTCGTTGAACTCCCAATTCTCGTTTCCATAGGAGCGATACCAGGTTCCGGAGTCGTCGTGCCATTCGTAGGCGAAGCGCACGGCGATTCGACTCTCTGTAAAGGCCCAAAGCTCTTTGATCAAACGGTAGTCGAGTTCTTTGACCCATTTGCGCGTGAGAAAGGCGATGATGTCTTGCCTCCCTTTCACAAACTCTGAACAGTTTCTCCAGCGCGAATCGAGAGCATAGGCGAGGGCGACTTTTTCAGCATCGCGCGTATTCCAACCATCCTCGGCGAGACGTACCTTTTGGATCGCAGTCTCGCGGGTAAATGGAGGCAGCGGAGGTCTGTTTGCCATAATTTCTCCTGTAAAGAAATCGAGTCAACGAACGCCTGACGCGGTACTTTGTCGCAGTACAACCTGCGACGCGTCGTTCATATCGGTTACAACAAGGTATCTTTCCGACTGCCCCCCGGAGCCGCTGGTGCCACCACGAGTAAGTGTTTTCAGTGGACCGACGGCTTGGACGATTCCCGCTCCATCAGGATTGGCCTTCAGTACGGCCAGTGCTTCCAGTTTTCCGAAGGGAGCATGGTTAGACTCCGCGAGATAGACCTGATATTGCGATTTGGGCGCCAGTCCTTCCGCCGCGATTTGTACCAGATCCAGAAGGCCGAGCGAGTTCACTGCCACCGACGCCTGCGCGTTGGGTAGCGCGATTCCGCCTGCCTCCAAGTGTAGACTCGCCGTGTTGCCGGCCTGCCCAAGGGGCACAAGGTTATCCGTGCCGGGGCCATTTGCAACGGCGCCCGGAACGTACACCAAAGCCTGCGTTGTCTGCCCGATCGGGATTTCGGCGATGACCTTATTCGTGAGCGTGTCAATCGCCATGGCGTGCTCGCCGTTCTCCAGCGCGACATACACTCTGGAACCATCGCCCGAAGGCCAGATACCGTGTGGAAGATTTCCAACCGGTATAGTTGCGACCAGTTCGGGCTTCGCGCCGCGGCGAAACGCTTTCACTTCGTTAGCGCCGCCGATCGTGATATAGGCGAACTTGCCGTTTCGGTTATTCACGAAGTTCACGTGGTTCGTGATCGGCCCTGTCTCTAACACCGCCTTTTGGTCAAACGGTGGTTGGGCGCTGAATACCTGTACCTTCCCCACATCTTTGAGAGTGATCCATACTTCATCGTTCTCCGGGCTTACGGAAATGTTCGGGCAAAACGGGCTGACCTGCGGTAGGCGCTTGATCACCTGATGCGATGCCACATCGATGACGGCAAGCTCTGGAGTGAAGCTCGAACAGACGAACGCGTATTTGCCATCCGGACCAAACATGGTCATACCCGGACCGTTTGCCAGTTCGATGCGGCGGACCTCTTTCATCTGTGCCGGATCGATCACCGAGACGTAATTCTCGCCGCGCACGGTAACCCACAGTTCGCGGCCATCGGGACTGAAGAAGGGTTCGTGAGGCGAACGCCCGACATAAATCTTGCCTTTGATCGTATTGGTCGCTGTGTCGATCAACGTGACTGAATTGGAGCCGACCGCGACGACCGCAAGAGTCTTCGAATCAGGCGAGTACCCGAGTCCGTGTACCAGCAACTCTCCTCGATAGAGAGGACTCAAAGCGCCAGGTATCGGATCGCCGAGTTTAATTACACCCAGAAGCGTATTGCTGGAGGGATCGATCACAGAAACGGTATTCGACGTTTGATCCGCCGCGTAAACCCGATCATGCGCCGAAACGGGGATGTCGGCTCGTCCCCAAGGCGCTTGTTGGGCAAATCCAAACGATACGGAACACAAAATCGACAACCAACAAATGATTCTCACGTTTATCTCCCCACTGTCGAACGTAAAACCGCGCCTGCCTTACTTCTTCGAACTAGACTCGTGCCGCTTCAGCCAAAGTTGCATCAGTTCAATCTCCGATTGCTGATCAGTAACGATCTCCTGTGCCAGCCTCCGCATTTGAGGGTCTTTGCCATGCGTTAATTCAGCCTTCGCCATATCCAGTGCTGCCTGATGGTGGGGAAGCATAAACCTGACAAAGTCGGCGTCATCGTCCCCGGATGCCTTGATGGATGCCATCCCCGCGTGCATCTTTTTCATCGCTTGTTCCATCTCCAACCCGGCGGCTCCGACGTTTTGCTCCCTCTGAGACGAAGGAAGACCCTGCCGAGCCGGCGATGCGATTGAACAAATCAGAAACAACAGAATCAGGAGGCAATGCCAGCTTGTTCTCATATCTCACCCGCACCTTGTCATCAAACTCCGTCGAATGTCATCGTCCTAACAATCCTCATGAGTCAGCTCACAGAATTCTCATTCCGGCGATCTTGAGCTCCGAGTTCGGTACGCCGCCCAGCGACAGGGCCACCTCGACGTTGCCTAAGGACGCATTCAAATCGTAGCCTTAGGCGTCAAATGTCTCTCCCGGTGCCAGCGCTCCAACGCGGTCATTCCTCGCACTGCCGCGATGCTGCCTGCGTGTAACGATCGGCTGCACATGTCGTGCTAGTTGGGTGCGTGCCCGATGGAGCCTTGACTTTACTGTTGCTACGGGCAACGCCAGAATCCTTGCGGTCTCCTTGGCCGACAAGTTTTGAACGTTACGCAGATTCAAGACATCAACATAAAGCGGTCCCAATTTTTGGAGTCCTTTTGCAAGCAGCGCTCGCCCCTCCTTCGACAAGTATTCCTGCTCGGGGTTCGGCCTCTTTGCCACTAAATGAAATCGCGTCCAAGTCTCACCTGTTCCAGTTACAGCATCAAGCGATATTTCCCTTTTTCGCCGGCTCATGCGCAAGCGCATCAGGGCCGCGTTCATGGCGATGCGAGTGAGCCACGAGGAGAATCGCGCGCGTCCATGGAAGCCATCCAGATTGCGGAAAGCATCGAGAAATGCCGTCTGTACTGCGTCCTCCGCATCTTCTCGATTGCGAAGAATCCTTTGGGTAGCACGCAGGAGAGCGTCCCAGTGCGGAATGACAAGACACTCAAACGCTGCCGAGTCACCAGCTTTCGCGGACGCCAGGAGCGTTGCCTCTTCACTGGCAATGAAAGAAGGTCCGATGTTCGGTACGGCGTTCAGTTCAAAAGTTGTGACGGCTGACATTGTGCTACCTCTCGTTTTCTTGACTTGTTTCCGAATGCAGATGTCATTAAGCCAGAGCCAACGAGAGGAATCTATTGGACGATGGTATGGGTCGATACCTTCGCATGAATCAGCGAAGCCCGACGCCTATTCAAGAAGTTCTTGTTTCGCGTCAAACCTTGCTGTGGCGGGTTGCATGATCACGTTCCGGTTGCATTCGTATCGATCAAATGACGCACAATCGGCCCTCTGGAAAGATAGTTATAGATTCGACCTTCCAACTCGCGGTCGGCCTGTGTTTGTCGTTCATGCTGACGCAGATGTTCTGCCCAGGAGTTCACTAGAAAGATCTCCAGATAGCGATCCGCGACTTCAGTATCTCGGAAGATCGCCCACTGATATGCGCCATCGCGCCGCCGAGTCCGGCCATATTTATGCATCGCATCCACAAACTCTGCAGCCCGTTCTTGAACGACGGTGTATTCGACGGTTATCAGTACGGGTCCCTTCTCAACATCGGATCCAACTTCCTCGATGACGACCGGCATGCGCCAGTGGTTCCATGGACTCAGATCCGCGTTCGAATCGGGAAGGTGTGCGACAAGAGCAACTGCTGCGGTGGCGATTGTCCCGATTCCGGCGTAGACGAGCGCGGTTCCAACGCCGGATCGTTGGGCGACGGCACCCCAGGCCGCGGTCCCGAGCGCATAGCTCCCCTGATACACCAAAATAAAGATGGCTAGGACTCGTGCTCTTACCCAATCGGGTGCCAGGTTTTGTACAAGGGCATTGATGAGGGAAATGAAAATGATCCATGCCGCACCGCCAACCAGCAGAACAGCAGCCAGCGTGCTCAATCTGTGCAGCCCACTCATCCCCAGAATCACTAGCCCCAAGCTTACGACTCCCGTCGACACTATGGACTCCATCGCCCACCTGTTACGGGCCGACTGCATGACGAGGGCACCGATGATGGCACCGCCACCAAAGCAGCCAAGCAACAGTCCATAGCCGGTTGCATTCCGATTCACGGTTCGAGAAACAGTCGGGAGCAACGCGAATAGTGCGCTCGAGAAGAACATGACAATGCCGGTTCGGAGTAATACCGTCAGAATTGCAGGCGAGTGGCGGACATAGCGAATGGCCGCGACGGTGGCTCCCGAAAAGGACTCCGGCTGCGCGCTCCTTCTGCGGACAGGCCTTTTCCACTTGGCAACTACAAGGATGACGCCGAAGAACGATGCGAAATTTGCCACGAATGCTGTGGCGACACCAGCAGCGGATATGATCATGCCCGCGAGTGCCGGCCCAACTGCTCGGGCGAGGTTGAATTCAATTCCGTTGAGCGCAGAAGCCGCTGCCAAGTCTTCCCTTGACACCAATTCAGGGAGGATTGCACGCCATGTCGGCGTTTCGAACGCATCTCCCGCAGAGAGCGCAAATGTGAGCACCAGGAGTATCCACGGCGACATCACTCCCGCGATGGTCAAGATCGCAAGAATCAACGCCACTCCCATCATCCACGACTCGGTGAAAAGAATCAGCTTGCGGCGGTCAACGATATCGCCAGCGGCGCCCGCTGGAAGGGCCAGCAGAAAATATGGCAAGGAAGCGGCAGTCTGCGTTAATGCAACATAGATCGGCCCGGCGCCAAGGGAGACCATCAACCAGGCAGCGCCGACGTTTTGCATGAAAGCGCCGGCGTCTGAAATGACATCCGCGACGAGCAGATTGCGAAAAACCGTTACGCGAAGCGGTCGCCACAGATTTGGGGAAGCAGTCGGCTTCATTTTTCTCCGCTGTTGTCTCTCAACCAAGCGCTCGCGAACATTCGAGGAGAACTCAGAAATCCTTCCCTACTTCAGCAGCACATACCGTCCGCCGTCCGTGAAGGCGATCAGCAGGTTCATCAGGATGAACATCAGGTCGTAATGCCAGCCGTAGGTTTTCTCTCCCCAGAATCCGGTATGCCAGGAGAAGATTTTCTTCTGGATCGCTCCCAGCATGAGGAGGATCAGCCCGAAAGCAGCGAGTTGTGTGAGGACGCCAAAGGCGACCCCCAGGGCGCCAGAGACTTCCGCGACCCCGAGAAAAATCGTGAAGCCCTTCGACATCTCGATGCTCTTCGAGCGCGCCTCTGGATCCTTCAGATGGCGATAGCCACTGGTGATGAAAACGAGGGCCACCATAAGGCGAAGCAGGAGCAGTCCGAGGTCGGTAAAGCGTGCAAGTTGCGGGAACATTGCCGAAGATCTCCTTAGAAGGTTTTGACGGGTTCTATTTCTTTGGTGCAATCGAGGTCGCTTCACTGGCCCGCTTGTTCCATCCGTGGAAACGCGAGAAGTCGCCCGCATTCCATGCCTCGCGGAGTCCATGAGCACTCAGATCCCAGTCTGGGCGAATTTCACTCGTCACGGCGCGCAGATCGTGCCAGAGATCGACGACCGACGGGCGACCCCAGAACCAGTACCCGTTATAGATGCTGTAAATCACGAGGCCCGGCTTGAGCACGAGCGTGTGCGGGATCATCGGATTGTGCTCGGGGTCTGTGTATTCCTGGATGTCGAGATCCTTCTGAACTGTTCGGTTCGGGTCCGAAAGGAAGGTCCATTGGGCACCGACTGACGCGCGGAATTCCTGCAGCGTATGGTGATCGTCAGTAGCAATCGTGGCGATCTGGGTGTACGCCACTGCAATCTTCGGGTAGAACGCGGCGAGTTCCAAATGCTGCTGGTGCTCCTTGGGGCAATAGTGACCGCGGGCGAGAGTAAGGATCAGAGGATCCTCGCCCTGTAGCTCGCTGAGCTTGCGCAGTGTGCCCGTATGATCGGGCAATTCATAGTCGGGAAAAATGCCGCCTCGCACAATATCGGAACGCATGGTTAGACCCTCCGCATCTCTCAGATGTCCAGAACGAGACCCGCGTTTGGCTGCGACGTCATCGCCCGCCCCAACTTCTCCTTCCTGCAACACGCGAAAGTAGAATCCGGGTCTGTGATGTGCCACGAGCAGGGCGGGCATCCGAGGCTCGTTCATGCGGATACCGACCCGGTAGCACGTCACGCGTGGCTGCGTTACTTCAAATTCAGCACCACCGATGCGGTATCGATCGCCGATGCACACCTCGTCATCAGGAAGTCCCTCGACGGTAAAGTTTTCGCCGAACTGACCGAAAGTGAAATCACTGCGGCCCAGAAAGCGCTCCCAATAGTGGTAAGAATCCATCTGGTAGACGAATACAGCGCGGTGCTCCCCACCGTGACCTTCCAGATCGCCTTGCGCATCACCATCGATATTGAGCTTACGCACCATTCGCCGTCCATCAACTGGAGATTTCCAGACTGACGTTCGGACAGTTTTCCCGTTCCATGTCACGTCACGCGGAACGCCGACATTTACTGAAAGCAATCGGGGCATGCGTACCTCGTCGAAGTCCAGCGCGCGGTCATCATCCTTCTATTTTTGCCAACGACGAGCTGGAGCGGCACCATCCACGTGGAGTATTTCTCCGCTCACATGACCTGCCTGTGCCAGGTAGAGCACGGCGTCGACAATATCTTTTACCGTGGCCTTTGTCATAGCCGGTTGCAACGTCGAGTCGCTAGGAGCGTTGCGGTGCATTGCTGTATCCACAACGCCAGGAGCCACAGCATTGAACCGAATACCTTCGTTTACATACTCGATTGCGAGATTCTGGATCGCTGCATTCAAACCACCCTTCGTCATCATCGAAACGGAGCCATCTATGCCGGCGATCGGCCGATCAGCAAGAGCCGCCGTAATGCTCACTACGCACCCTGATTTCTTTTTGATCATCTCCTTCACGGCGCGCTGAGTGATGTAGAAGAATCCCCGGAGATTAGTCGAGACAAGAGCGTCGAAGTCCTCAGTCGTGAAGTCAGTAAATGGCTTGGTCAGGAAGATGCCCGCGTTATTTACCAATACGTCGATGGTTCCGAAATGGTGGATTGCAGTTTCAACAGCATCGGCAGCAGTCTGCTGCTTGCCGATATCGCCCTCGACGAAAACGAAGCTGCCTGACGCTTTCGACTCTCGACTGGCGTCACGAGAGGTGCGACGACGTTATAACCTTCCCTCAGAAACCGTTCGACCAAAGCAGAGCCAATGCCCCCCGATCCACCGGTTATGATTGCTGTTTGTTTGCCCGACATAAATAAGATTTCGTTCTAAACGTTCCAACCCAGCACTGCTGAGCACAGTCCCTCTCAAATGCGGCTTTACCCTGCTCGCCGCGCCGTCGCGCCCCGGCGTGAAGTACCGACAAATCCTTGGACCAGCGCAGCGATTTCGTCTGCGGCGGTGTCCAAGGCGAAGTGGCCGCCATCGACGATGTGGACTTCGGCTCCGGGGACATCGCGGCGATAGGACTCTGGCTCTGAGGGGTCGAACGAAGACTCATACTTCCCCCAGATCACCAAGAGGCGTGGCTGTTTCTCGCGCATCCATGCTTGCCATTTCGGGTAGGAATCGACGTTCGTGCGGTAATCGTAGAAGAGGTCGCTTTGAATGTCGGCCTGGCCGGGTTGATTTAGAAAATAGAATTCGTCCATCCAGCGATCGGGGTTATGGCGCTCCTCGTTGGGATCGCTCCCCGCATGCCTGGACTTCGTGGTCGCAAGCGACAGGAGATTTGTGCGCAGCGCGCTTTCATTGGTAGCCCGATCGGCCCAAAAGGCGCGCCGCGTTTTCCAGTTCTCGCCGAGACCAGTATTGTGTGCTACCGCGTCCTGGACGATGAGAGCCTCGACTCGGTCCGGATGGGCCAAGATCATGCGAAAGCCGACGGGACCACCGTAGTCCTGCATGTAAAGGGTGAAGTGGGAAAGACCGAGCACTTCGGTGAAGTGATTCATTACCTCTGCTATGTGGTCGAAGGTGTACGCAAACTTTTTCGGATCCGGCCAATCGCTATGTCCGAATCCGGGATAGTCCGGCGCAACCAAGTGAAAGCGATCCGAGAGGCGGTCGAAGAGCGGCTCGAACATTCTCGACGAAGACGGCAAACCGTGTAGCAGGAGAATCGTCGGGTCCTCTTTCGATCCGGCCTCTCGGTAAAAAATGGACAGCCCATCGACCTTTGTCGTGCGATAAAGAGTCGAGACCTTCATGAGATGTTCCCTTCTTTGGCTCAGGCGGCGACCAGTTGCGCAGATCGGGCCTGGTGCGGCGCACCAACATATGGAAACGATGTAAGCAGGTCCTTGTGGGGCCCCACGTTATCTTGCGTTACCTTTCCATTGGTGAGGAGAGGAAGAAAGAAATCCACGACGTCGTCGGTGAGCGCCCGGCCATTGTCCGGGTAAGACGCCATCCGCTTGGGATCGTAGTGGAGGATGTCCGGCAGCATTGTTCCGGCAACCCGCGTTGCGTCTGCATTCGTGTATCCACCGGTGTGCTCCAGCGCGTGCGCGAAGACGGGGATGAAACGAGCATCGTCCGCCGGATCTGCAGCGAGGTAGGCGGCGTTCTGCTCATTGGCAAGGAAGGGAGTTTGATTCGCCCGCGCGCCGCGATCGGCCTGAACCCATTTCCCACCCGCGCCGTCCACCGTGCGAGCCCACATGCCGATCTTTCCAGAGCCCAAGGCAGAGTTGGGTACTTCCAGCACGATGCTGCATACGTCCTTGTCGGCGAAGTAGTCGTTGCCCGTGAACTGCAGGTTGTTTAGCGCGCCCTGCACGTCGAAAAAAAAGGGATCACTCCGCCAGCCGGCAAAGAAGCGGTAGTCGCCGGCCTCCGTCACCCGTGTTTCTAAACCCGTCGAGACCGGCGCGCCTTCGACGATGACTTGCCCATCATCGCCTGTCCCAGCGGCATCCGCGCCCTCAACGCGACGGAGTGTCGCGGACTGCACACCGGCTTTGTCTGAGGTGAAACGGACTCGATATGCGATGTCGGCGACAGCATCACCGTTGGTATCGATCTTGAGTTCGTAGATGGCATCAGTCGCGAAGGATACGTCTGTCGTAGGCCCCTGCGGATTTACGCCGGCTGAAGGATGCACGTTCATAATCAGGATCGACTTGCCCGCATCCCCAGGCTTCGGGAAAGCGTACAAGTCAGTAAAATCGAGGCGGGCGTCCCCGTGGGGAAAGCCAAAGTCGGGACCGGAGTAATGGTGAGACATAGTGTCTTCTCCTTAATGTGCAAAATAATCAGACGCTTGTGCGCTGAGCGTTCCGTTTACATCGGCCGCTGAGGGCATCACACCAGAAGCGTGAAGGACAAACAATTAGACGATGGTATTGCCAGCACCTTCGGATCCGTCGACGCGGCGAGTGCCCGACGATCTCGGGCGGCAGTCAGCCGACCTGCCAATCGTGCCGAGGCTGCCACTGTGACTGCTCGCCAATCTCGACTGTTGGCTCGAGGCGGGCTATCCATTAATTCGGACTCGTCAAGCCACTCACCGGCAGAGAGTCACGCCTCCTCTGGACCGAATAATTCCGTCACCGCGCCGATGAATGACGCTAACTCACGCTCCGCCAAGTGCACCTGGTTTGCATAAGTCGAAGTGTCAAACGATTCATCTGAGTTCATGGGCTTTCTCTCTTTCTGCCTGTGTCGTGCAATCCGAGCACTCTGGCTGCAACAAACGCATCAGACCAGACTCGCGGAGGCAGAACAATTGGACGATGGTATTGGCTCTTGTATCAGGGCGCGTAACGGGTGAAGACAAAGTCGCGCGCTTGGACAGGCTCGTGGCAGGGGAAGCAGGTCTTCAGCAACGCCTCGTCGGCAGGTTTGCCGTCTTTGAACTGCGCAAATCCCCAGCCGCCCGTCGTGGCGTACTTTTTTGACTCCTTGACCATGAACTGAATGTTCGTAGGGGTTCCGGCCACAAACGATTGGGAACGCCCAAAGACTTTGTTGTTTTCCTCAGACGGAACGTAGGTCCAGGCTAGCCGTGCAATGATCGTGCCGTCCGGGAACGGCAGCTTCCCTTCCCGGTAAGCCTTGATCGCTACATCGTTGCCCAGAAGGGCGCGAAGATCGTTGAGGTTGCCTTCTTCGTGGGCCACAGAGATCAACTTCCAGTCGCGGTATCCGGGGGGAATCTTGATTCCGAAGATCGGAACTGCCTCTCCATCGGCGTGTCCAGATGCGGGCGCCGAACTGGCGACAAAGCCAGCGACCACTGCACACGTAACCAGCACGAAAATCGTTCGGATCACAAGATTCTTCATAACTCCAACCGTCACTGATGTTTTTCGGCCGCCGTCTTTTCTGGAATGACAAATGTGACCGTGCCTTGGTCCAGAGCGTGATGGTTCGCGTCCTCCAATTCGAGCACTACTTTGTGCGGACCTGGCGGAAGACCCATCAGGATGATTGGGTTACCACTCGCATCGGCCCACACCCAAGAGGCGTCATCGAGTCTCACATGAAGATGTCCGATGCGCGGCGAAACGGCCACAGCGTTGGGACCAAACACCGGCGCAATGTGCAGGTTCTGAGCACAGTATTGGATAATCGCGACTCCCCGGGAAGCCAGCGGGCCGGGCAGTGGAGGATCGATGACGATTTTCGCCGGGGGCTCGGTGCCAGTGAGCGGAATCACCGTGGTGGGGCGACAACTGTCCGTTGCGTTCTGTGCCATAGCGGTCACCGCGTACAACACGATCGCAGCGATACAAAGTGGATGCTTCCATTTCGAGCTTGCGTTCTTCAGAGTTGCCATTCTTCTCTCCTCTTATGTGCTGACCCAAATCGAAGCGCGACGTGGTGAGGCTGGGCGGCGTATCAACCAAAGGTGAACGAAAAAACCTCTACGCCAGAATCAAGAAATTCGATCTCGACCTGTCGATCAATGATCTGGCCCGGTTGCCGGATCAGTTGATACATCCGCGGCTCCGCAACTGTGCCGTTGCCTTGTTCGTCCACGTCAAATCCATGAGCAGCGTCCGGCGGTCGCCCATCGATGAGCACGCGAAATCGTACGGACGTTCCCGGCTTTGCCGGACCCATGACGAGATGAAGATCACGGCCGTGGAAGCTGTAGACGATGCGCCCATCGGACTTGTTGAGTACGATGGCTTCTCGCCCCATCGTCCAATCACCCGCTAGAGCCCAGTGATTGAGGTTCAGTCGCGTGGGCACCGCATACTCGTGATTTTTGTCTGGCCTGGCACCACCCGAAGACGCGAAGTTCCCGGTGCGCTCATAGCCGACATAGTTTTCCGCAGATCTCAAGTCATTCCAATCGGCGCCGACTTCGGCACCCTGAGGAATGATCGACACCAGTTCGTGACTAACGTTCCCGACTCCGGCTTCGGTCAGCAATTGTTGAATAATCAATTCCGACTGTTCGTATTCGCCCTCGCCGAACTGATGATGTCGGATCTTTCCCTGCGCGTCGACGAAATACAGAGCCGGCCAATACTCGTTATTGAAGTCGCGCCAGATCGCATGGTCGTTATCAAGCGCGATCGGATAATCAATCCTGATCTCCTTCGCCGCTTGGCGCACGTTTTCGATACGTTTCTCAAATGAGAACTCCGGCGCGTGAACCCCGATCACCACCAAGCCTTGATCTTTGTATTTCTCGGCCCACGCGCGGACGTAAGGAAGTTGGCGCCGCCAGTTGATGCACGAATAAGTCCAGAACTCAACCAGGACGACTTTGCCATGCAGGTCGGTTGCCGTTAGTGGAGCGGAATTCAGCCAGGCAGTGGCATTGCGGAGAGAAGGCAGCTTACCCTCTACCGGTAATTTGATAGCTGTGGGCGGCATTCGGAGCACTCTGATCGCTCGCGGGACTGCCGCTGCGGTCTGAATGGCCCGCGCTCTCGAAGAGTCGATTGCGCCGAACAGCGCGAAGGCAATGGTTATGGCCGCAATTCCGAGAGAGCGGTGGAGGCTGCAGCAATGACGGTCGAACATGTTGAACATTGCTCACTTCCAATCGGCAAAGGTTCTTTCCCGCAAATCCGATTACGCCGCATTTGTCGCGGCGTTAGTTTCAAAGGTCGTCACAACATTGATGTTGCCGTGCGTGGCTTTGGAATATGGACACTCCTGGTGCGCCCGGTCTACCAATGCTTGGGCAACTTCGCGATCGATACCGGGGAGGTTGACGTTGAGACGAACTTGAAGGAAATAACCGCCGCCGGTTGTTCCCAAGTCCAGTTCAGTATCGATGGCCACGTCCGCTGGCAGCCTGACTTTCATCCTCGCAGCCACAATCTTGATAGCCGACAGGAAACAGGCCGACCAACCTACGGCGAACAACTGCTCGGGGTTGGTGCCGGTGCCTGGATAGCCCGGAATGGAAAGCTTAACGTCGAGGCGGCCATCGGACGTGTGGGATGTCCCCCCGTCGCGGCCACCCGTGGTGTGCGCCTTGGCGGTGTAGATCACTTTTTCGATTGGGGTAATGCTCATGATGAATTCTCCTTTAGCTTAGAGATGGATCAGACTTGCCGATTGACCTTGTTGTTACGGGCCCGACTCATGGTTGCGATTAAGCCAGATTTGTTGGGACGAAACAATTGGACGATGGTATCGATCGAATCCGCTGGTATCACTTGCTTCGTAAAGCCGTGTCCGTGGCGCTGATCAAAAACCGTCCACGTCGACAACAGCCTTGGCAAAAGCTTCCGGAGCTTCTTGTGGCAGATTGTGCCCGATGCCTCCGGTAATAGTCCGATGTACATATTTGCCGGAGAATCTCTTGGCATAGGAGCTCGGTTCTGCGTGCGGTGCTCCATTCGCATCGCCTTCAAGAGTGATGGTTGGAACGCCGATGACCGGACCCGTGGCAAGACGCCTTTCCAGTTCGTCATACTTCGCCTCGCCCTCAGCCAAACCAAGTCGCCAGCGGTAGTTGTGGATCACGATTGCGACATGATCCGGGTTGTCGAACGACGCTGCCGTGCGATCGAACGTAGCATCGTCGAAGGTCCACTTCGGCGAAGCGATCTGCCAGATGAGTTTGCAAAAATCGTGCCGGTATTTGTCGTAGCCTTCCCGGCCGCGTTCCGTGGCGAAATAAAATTGGTACCACCATTGGAGCTCGGCGTTCGGAGGCAACGGCACCTTGTTACTTGCCTGGCCGCCGATAAGATAACCGCTCACCGAGACGAGTGCCTTGCAGCGTTCTGGCCAGAGCACGGCGATGTCAGCAGCGGTCCGCGCTCCCCAATCGAAGCCAGCGAGGACTGCCTTTTCGATCTTGAGAGCATCCATTAACGCGATGATGTCGAGAGCGACGACTGACGGCTGGCCATTCCGAAACGTCTCACTGGAAAGAAAATGCGTGGTGCCATACCCGCGCAGATACGGAACGATCACCCGGTATCCCGCCGCTGCCAGCAAAGGGGCGACATCGACGAAGCTGTAAATGTCATAGGGCCAGCCGTGCAGAAGAATTGCCACAGGGCCGTTGGACGGACCAGCTTCAGCGTAGCCAACATTCAAGAGGCCGGCATCGATCTGCTTCAGTGGACCAAACGATGTGTTCTTAGTGCTGGCTGTCGCATTGGCTACAGTCGGCACATTCCCACCTTCTTCCGCGAAGAGAGGTTGCTTGGCAAACAGTCCCGCTCCTGCGGAAAGGCCCGCAACTGCTAAGAGACGACGACGCGAGATCCGGTTTGATTCTGTCTGCTTCATTTCTAAGCTCTCCTTATGCGTCTCGCGCTAACGGAAACACGGGATTCTGTCCGTAATGAACCGGCCTCAACCGGGCATCCCTTAAAACAAAGTAGGAAGCTGCGAATTCTTCAAGCCAGAAGCCAGTCTCGCGACCCCTGTTGCCGAGTACGTCGTGCTAGGTCAGCACCGTCAGGGTTTTCTTGCCCCTCTTCGGGTTGTAAGAACTCCGATTTAGTTTCGGTCGACGCGACTGATCAGAACAGAAGCTTGGCAGACGAACAATTGGACGATGGTATTGACGATACTTTGGTAGGGGTAGATACCGGGCGCGACTTACGTGGGCTGAGAAGCATTGCGAGAAGAGAACCGCGCGCTCAGGCGTTGCGAAACGCAACACGATTCCCATCTCCTTGATTTCCAGCGGGTTGCCGTTCTAGAATTCCCTTAACGTGGGGCGCCATCAGTCGACTGTGCACCTTGAAACCTGTGTTCAGGTGCGCACGCTTGGCCATGAAGTGGGGTGACAGAAAATGCTGCAAGTCACACCAATCGTCTTCGTTGTTGACGATGACGTCTCGGTGCGCGAGTCGCTGGAATTGTTGATCCGCTGTGAAGGCTGGCAGCCAAAGACATTCGCGTCCGCCCAAGAATTCCTCGCCTCCCCACGGGGCCTTGTTCCAAACTGCCTTGTACTTGACGTTTCTCTTCCTGGCCTAAATGGCCTTGAGTTGCAGAAGCGCATCGCCGTCGAACGGACGGACATGCCGATCATCTTTATCACGGGCCACGGTGACGTGCCCATGACGGTCCAGGCAATGAAGGCGGGAGCTGTCGAATTCTTGACGAAACCGTTCAATGATGACGTGCTGTTAACCGCGATTCGGGCAGCCCTTGAACGCAGCCGGATTTCTCTGAGTCTGGAGTCGGAGATGCGAGTGCTCCGGGACCGTTACGCATCGCTTTCCCAACGCGAACAACAGGTTATGACTCTCGTAGTTTCCGGCCTGCTCAACAAACAGGTCGGCGGGGAGCTCGGGATCAGCGAGATCACAGTGAAGGCACATCGAGGCAAGGTAATGCAAAAGATGAAGGCCGATTCTCTCGCCGACCTCGTGAAAATGGCAGCGAGGCTCAGCCCAGCATCCGCAGAGATTGCGGCATAACACTCATTCACTGTCGTAAATTTTCAAGAGGGCTGAATTCACAGCAGGAAAATACCATGAAGAAAGCCACAGCACCGATTTCCCTTGCCGGCTCTCAGCTCGGCGAAGTGCGTCATGTCTGCGCGTTTTTCAATAGCGATGAAGAGGAGTATCGCGTGTTGCTGCCGTTCATTAAGGACGGGTTCGAGTGTGGCGACAAGGCGGTCCACGTCGTGAATCCGGAGCAGCGTCATGATCATTTGCAACGGTTGGCGGCAGTCGGGATCGATCCAAACGCTGCGGAACAAAGCGGCCAACTCGAGATTCGGATCAACACTGAAGCCTACCTTCGAGATGGCCGTTTCGATAAAGATCGAATGCTGGCAGCGTTTGAGCAGATGGCTAGCGGCAATGCCAAGGGAGGCTTCCCGCTGAGTCGCATTTGCTGCCGGATGGATTGGGCGATTGAAGACCCGTCGTACATTGACGACCTAGTTGAGTTCGAATCGCGCGTGAATGACGTATGGCGTCGCCACGACGACGCCGTCATCTGCACCTACCATCTCGGCAAGTTTGGAGGTGACGCGGTGGTCGACATTATGCGTACGCATCCCATGATCATCATCGGTGGCATCCTGCAGCGGAATCCTTTCTTTGTACCCCCGGAGGAGTTTCTGCCCGAGCTTCGCGAACGTCGGGCCATGCGGACTTCCACATCCTCCAAGGCTGCCTGATATGGAGGTCCCACCCGAACATGGTTCCGGAGAGATCAAGCACCTGCAACGGTCCATCAACGATCTTGTGAGTTTGCTTGCTCTTCCTGCCATCTGGAGCGGCAGCGATCCATCTCAAATTCTGGATACCTTGCTCGACACGCTCATTCGCATGCTGCATTTGGACCTCGTCTGCGTACGCCTGCGCAATCCAATCGGCGAGGCCACTGTTGAGATGGCTCGGGTCGCCCGCTTGCGAGGACCGATGCCCTCGGAACACGAGATCTGCGAGGCTCTGACCTACTCGTTGGGCGATAACTCAAGAAAATGGCCTCCGTTGCTTCGCAGCCTTTTGGGCGAGGCAAGCGTTTCGATCGTGCCCGTGCCGCTTGGGCTACAGGGTGAACTCGGCATAATTGTAGCGGCGGCTGAGCGAGGAGACTTTCCCCGTCAAACCGAGGCACTTCTTTTGAACGTTGCAGCGAATCAGGCGTGTATCGCGCTACAGGAGGCGCGGCTCCGGAGTCAGCAGAAGCGTATCGCCGACAAACTCGATCAACAGGTCACGCAGCGGACGGTCGAACTTGCCGCCGCCGAGGAGCGGTGGCGCTCGGTTTTCGAGAACTCGGTCATCGGGGTTGCCCTAACTGACCTAACCGGCCGGTTTCTTGCCGTGAATCCTGTGTTCGAGAAGATGGTGGGTTACGACGAAGAGGAATTGCAAAGACTCTCCTTCCTCGACATTACCCTTGAGGAGTACTTGGAACCGAACCGGACGCTTGTCCGGGAACTGCTGGCCGGAAAACGCCAGCAGTTTCAGATCGAGAAGCAATATCGGCGGAAGAACGGGAGCCTGATATGGGTGCGCAACAATGTCTCTATAGTGCCGGGAACGGAGCGCGTGCCGCGATTCCTCATGGCCCTCTCGGAGGACATCACAGAAAGCAGGCGGGTCGAAGAGGCACTGAACAAGGCTCGTTCTGAGCTCGCCCATGTGTCCAGGGTCACAAGCCTCGGAGCGCTGACGGCATCGATCGCGCACGAAGTCAACCAGCCGCTATCCGGCATCATCACAAACGCCAGCACCTGTCTGCGGATGCTGGCGACCGATCCTCCCCAAGTCGAGGGCGCTCGTGAAACTGCTCGGCGCACGATTCGCGATGGCAACCGCATGTCTGAGGTGATCACCCGGTTGCGCGAACTCTTTAGTAAGAAAGAACCCACGACCGAATTCATAAACTTGAATGATGCTGTTCTCGACGTGATTACCCTAACCATAGTGGAACTTCAGGAGAACCGGGTAATGCTGCGCCCGGAACTTGCCGACGACCTTCCCCTCGTCACAGGTGATCGTGTGCAGCTTCAGCAGGTCATTCTGAACCTGCTCAGGAATGGCTCAGACGCTATGAGCACAGTCGAAGATCGTCCAAGACAACTGGTGATCAGGACCGAGCGGGATGAGGGTGATCGGGTGCGTCTAACCGTGCAAGATGCGGGAGTCGGTTTTGACCCTCAGGCGGCGGACCGTCTTTTCGACGCGTTCTATACCACCAAGGGTGACGGCATGGGAATCGGACTATCTGTCAGCCGCTCCATTATCGAGAGGCATTATGGCCGTCTGTGGGCGGCACTCAACGATGGCCCGGGAGCCATGTTTTCGTTCTCTATTCCACGAACTCCAGAAGGTTTAGCGCGCCCCGACGGCATCCGCAACATCCAGGCGCCTAACGTAACCGGTCCGGGTGCGGCGTGAAAGCTACGCTAATCCTTACATCCGCGGCAAACCAACACTACCGGCTAACCAATACTAAAGGACAATTTACGCCCTCCCCTGGATTGGAGCATTCTGCGGTTTTGGAGTCCCGCTAGGAAGGAGCGCCATCGACCGCTTACTTGTGTCCGTGGTAGACGACGACGGATCCATCCGCGAGTCGCTACCTGAACTGCTGAAGCAGTTCGGTTTTGCAGCCCGCGCGTTCTCGTCGGCGGACGAGTTCCTCGCATCCGACTTCGTTGACCAGACCAGATGCCTGCTCCTCGACGTCGCTATGCCTGGAATGACCGGACCTGATCTTCAGCGGGAACTGACACGACGGGGACAATCGATTCCACTCATCTTCATTACCGCTGATAGAGACATGATCGTTCGCCAGCGCCTGATCGAAGAGGGCGCGGTGGAATGCCTCTTTAAGCCGTTCAGCGACACGGCTCTCTTTGAAGCACTCAATACCGCGCTCCGAGGGAACTAAGCGATCAGCTCTTGATGCTCGCCGATACCAAGGTGTCGCCAATACCATCGTCCAATTGATTCGCCGGAGCACGTCGGATGTAATCACTCCATCTAGACCGATTCCTGAAAGGGGAAAACATGGACCACAATGAGACAGTCCGAAAGTTTGAACATTTGATGCTCAAAGAGGCTGACCACGCCCACGAGGTGGCAACCGAACTTGACGCTTTGGTTTCACTCCTTCCCAATGAGAAATCTCGACAGCTTGCACACATCCAGGTAAAAGCCAGCTACAAGCAAGCCAAGGAATTTCGCGAGCTCGCGCAGAAAGTCAAAGAAAGCTAGTACAAGGAGATGAAATATGAAGGCAGTTGTTGTCTACCAATATGGCGGTCCTGAAGTTCTCAAGTTTGAGGAATATCCCGATCCGGTGGCAGGTCCCGGCGAAGTATTGGTGCGGGTCGCTGCCACCAGCGTGAATCCGATCGATTACAAACGACGTGCCGGACTAACCAAAGATTTTTATCCCCTCCAGTTCCCGGGCCTCATCGGAGTCGATATCGCGGGGACTGTGGTCAAGATTGGCTCGGGAGTGGAAAACTTTTCGGTCGGCGACCAGGTATTCGCGATGGCGGACAATACATACGCCGAGCTATGTGTCGTGAAAACGGCAATGCTAGTGAAGGTTCCTAAGGGGCTCAATCTAATCCAGGCGGCGGCGCTGCCGCTGGTGACGGTGACCGGCAATCAGCTCCTTGCAGCGACGGGAATCAAAGCAGGCCAGACGGTCCTCGTCGTCGGTGCTGCCGGAAGTGCCGGGCGTTCGGCGGTGTTCACTGCGAAGCAACGCGGGGCGACTGTGATCGCGGGCGTTTTGAAGAGGCAGATGCAGACGGACGACGCGAAGACTGTCGGCGCGGATCAGGTTCTTGCAACCGACGACGACACCGCGATTGCGAATCTTCCTCCGGTGGATGCGGTGGCGGATACGGTCGGCGGACGAACCGCCGGGAAGCTGATCGCCAAGGTCAAACCGGGTGGCGTGTTTGCTTCGGTTCTCGGGGCACCGCAGAACGCCGCGAAGTACCCGTCTGCAAAGGTAGTGCCAGTATTCTCGCAATTCGACAGGAAAACACTCGAGTTCATGGCCGAGGCAGTACGAGACGGCAAGTTAGTAATCCCGATCAGCCAGAAACTTCCACTCAGCGAAGCGGCCGAGGCTCAAGCAACCGCAGAGAAGGGTGGCAGCGGGAAGATCTTGCTCGTGGCTTGAGCTCTTTGCTACAGAACAACGGAAGAATCCACACTTCGAAAGCAATCGTAAGAGGTACCCAATGGACGCCAAAAACGTACTGCAAGAGACCACGCGCGTGACCACGCCTGTCGCGTCGAACACATCTGAGTTGAGCAAACTAAGTGTGAACGTTTTTACCGCTCCGGGAAAAACCATGGTTGGCGAGCGGCCAAATCCTTTCGGCGAAGCGCTTGGCTTCGACCCGATCACGTCGACTTTAATCTTCGGCGACTACGACGCGGTTCTGGTGGACGCAATGGGGACAATAGCTGAGGCCGAGGCGCTCGCGAATTGGGTCGCTCTGCACAACCGCAACCTCGAAACCATCTATATAACGCACGCCCACTTCGACCACTTCTACGGGCTGAGCGTTCTGCTCGACCGTTTCCCGGCTGCTGGGGCGATCGCAACACCCAAGACGCTCAACGCCATGCAGATGTCTTTCACTCCAACAGTGGAGCATCTGGCCCGCCGATTGTTTCCTGGACAAGTGCCGACCAAACTGGTTGCACCTGAGCCCTACGAGCACGACACGTTCACTCTCGAAGGCCACGAATTGCGCATCATCGAGCAGGGCCGCACCGATAGTCCCGATTCGACATCTCTCTACGTTCCATCGATCGGCCTGATCGTCGCTGGCGACGTTGTCTACAACCAATGCCGCATGTACGTCGGCGACACCACTCCCGAGAGCCGAAAGAATTGGATCGCGGCGCTAGACCGGTTAGCGGCGCTCAATCCGATAACGGTTGTCGCCGGCCACAAAAAGCCTGGCGCGCCCGACTCTCCCTCTGCGATCCAAGAGACCAAACGTTACCTGGAGGACTTCGATCGGCTGCAGAAAACCGCGCGGTCCGACGAGGAGCTATTCGATCAGATGACTGAGCGCTACCCGCATTGGGTAGCCAATCAGTCATGGTTGATGTTCGGCTTCCCACAGCCATAGCCTTCATCAACCGCTAAAACTCTTGGCTAGACGGGAACGTTGCCGCTGTCCGCGCCGACGAAGAAGCCGTCAAATTAATTTGCAACGTGCGGTGTCACGGTGGCTCTGACTGCTCGCGAACAAGGAACTCGGAAAATTTTCGGATGTTAATTCAATTATCCAAGGAGTCTGTATGCCAACTATTACCACTAAGGACGGCGTTGAGATCTTTTACAAGGATTGGGGTTCGGGACAGCCGATCGTGTTCAGCCATGGCTGGCCGCTTTCGGCGGATGACTGGGATAACCAGATGTTGTTCTTTCTGAGCAAGGGGTATCGCGTGATCGCGCATGACCGCCGTGGGCATGGGCGCTCGACGCAGGTGGCCGATGGGCACGATATGGACCACTATGCCGACGACCTGGCAGCACTTACGGCGCATCTGAATTTGAAAAATGCGATCCATGTTGGGCACTCGACCGGCGGCGGTGAGGTAGTGCACTATCTCGCCCGGCGGGGGCAACAGGAAGTGTACAAGGCTGCCATTATTAGCGCGGTGCCGCCGCTGATGTTGAAGACGGACGCCAATCCGGAGGGTCTGCCGAAGTCAGTGTTTGACGATCTGCAGGCGCAACTTGCGGCGAATCGGTCGAAGTTCTATCGCGACCTCCCGGAGGGGCCTTTCTATGGATTTAACCGCCCGGGGGTGAAACCGGTTGAGGCGACCATCGCGAATTGGTGGCGGCAGGGCATGATGGGCGGCGCCAAGGCGCACTATGACGGGATTGTGGCCTTCTCGCAGACCGACTTTGTGGAGGACCTGAAGAAGATCACGATTCCCGTGCTCGTGATGCATAGCGAGGACGACCAGATCGTTCCGTACGTGGCGGCCGGGCCGAGGTCGGCAAAGCTGCTGAAGAATGGAACGCTGATTACATACAAGGATTTCCCGCATGGCATGCCCACTACGCAGGCCGAAAGGATCAACGCCGACCTGCTGGCATTCCTCAAGAGGTAGTTCCATATTTCAGGAGAGATTCGATTTCAACAAAGGAGAACAAAATGACAACAAGAGGAAAGATCCTGGTACTCGTCTCGAGCGGTCGCGGCCTGCCCTTGAAAGATGGCAAGGTTTATACCGGCGCTGGCTACTATCTCAACGAGCTGACGGTTCCGGTTCGCGCCCTGATGAAGGAGGGCTACGAAATCACCTTCGCCAACCCCAAAGGCAACACGCCGCAATTGGATGTCAATTCAGCGATAGCTCAGTTCTTCGGTGGCGACGAAGCCAAGCTTCAGGACTATCTGAAATTCCGCGACAGTCTGACTGGGCTCAAGAATCCAACTCGCATCTCGGATGTCATCGCTTCCGGCTTGGATCAATATGACGCCGTTTTCGTCCCCGGCGGCCATGGACCGATGATGGATCTTCTCGATGATCCCGACGCTGGCACCGTGTTGAGACACTTTCATGAAACATCCAAGCCTACGGCAGTGCTCTGCCATGGCCCGATTTCACTCCTCTCGGCGCTTCCGAATTCGAAGGAAGTGGTTGCCGCGCTGGCGGCGGGCGATGCCGCTGGAGCACATGCAAAGGCGCAAGGCTGGATCTATTCTGGATATAAGATGACCATCTTTTCGACGGCGGAAGAGCAGCAGCGGGAGCCGCTTGAGATTGGTGGCAAGGTTCTCTTCTACCCGGACTTCGCCTTGCGTACGGCAGGCGGTGACGTAAGCGTGATCGAGCCTTGGGGGAGCTACGTCCTTCAAGATCGCGAGCTGATCTCAGGTCAGAATCCGTTCTCCGATGAAGCGCTTCTAAAACTTCTTCTACCGGCACTCGATCGGAGGAAGGAGTCGGCTTCAGCGGCATAAGAATCGGAGGGAAACCGCGGACAGGCAAGATGTTTCCGGTTTCCCCGTAAAGAATTAGGTAAACGTCCCGTCTGTTCCCATAGTTCCAGCAGCCGAATCGAGGATGTGTTCTACGACAGCAGGACGACGCCCGTGGTTTTCGCGGCGCGGCGCAATTGCTCATCCAGCGTGGCCAGAGGGAGGCCTTGCCGCAGGGCGAGGTCCAGGTAAGCGGCGTCGTATCCGGATAAAGAATGTTGACGCGCAACGGGCAGGATGTGGTCGAAGGCGCGGGCCGCATCGATGGGGAAAACCGTGATGGGTAGGGCGGCGATTCTCTGAAGAAGGGCCGTGACTTGCGCCAGGACAATGCGTTTACGGCGCTCTGCGATTAGCAAAGCGTTGGCAACTTCCACCGGCCAAATGGCAGGAACCAGGGCTTCGGCACCGGCCGAAAGCAGGTCAAGAACGCTCTCGGTGATCTTGGTTGCTTCGTCCTCAAAGCACCAGGCGACGGCCACGGATGCATCGAGCACGAAGCGTTTAGTAGCGGCGGCCTTCATCGATTAACTCGCGTATGGAAAGTTTCCCGAGGATGGCTCCGCGGCGCAGTCGGCGAATGGAGGCGGCTAAAATATGACCGTCTTCTTTCTGGCTCGAGTCGGGCGGAGAAAGCTTGGCAACCGGGATCCCGCGTCTCGTGATCTGAATGGTCTCGCCTTTCGAGGCTCTCTGGAGCAGCTCATTGAGGTGAGTTTTGGCGTCGAACGCACCTACGGTTTTCATCCCAGCATTATCTCATAACTCAAACCAGTCTATCAACTAGTTGGTTTATGCCAAGCTTGGAAGCTGACGGAGCCTGCTCCCGCGCCCAGCAGCACGGCGACCGCAGATTGTTCTGTCACTGTTTCAAGTAGCGAAGCGCAACACACCCTGATTCAAGAGTCTTTGACTCAGCGAGTTTTAGTCGTAACCTCTCCCGCAGGCTGACACCTTCCAACAACCGTTTCCCCTCTCCCGCAACGATTGGCTGAACGACAAAGCGATATTCGTCAACCAAACCAAGCTCGATAAGCTGTGAAGGAATATCTACACCACCAACCAGAATATTTTTGCCTGGTTCTTGCTTCAATTTAAGGATTTCGTCGCGAAGATTCGCACGAACAATCATCGTATTTTGTCGTTCTACGCTATCTAATGATCGCGAGAAGACAACGGTTTTCTTGGAGTCGAAGGCTCGACCAAATTCGATTTCCGCTTTTGTCGAAGAATGGTCTCTTGCGACATCCGGCCAATACGGAACCATCAATTGGTAGGTTTTACGCCCATAGACGAGCAGGTCAATCTCTCGCAGAAGGTGCGT
>Ga0302321_100000550_pt1 | contig 32570 bp, 32 predicted proteins | sample Fen_T0_1_FD_202505 | JGI IMG/M metagenome (GOLD analysis project Ga0302321, IMG submission 202505) | Peat permafrost microbial communities from Stordalen Mire near Abisko, Sweden - Fen_T0_1 | ecosystem: Environmental > Terrestrial > Soil > Wetlands > Permafrost | place: Sweden: Abisko... | reverse complement strand
GATCTTCCGTGCCGCGGTGTCCCAGTTGAATTTCCGCGCGACGGTCGGCGGCCGGAACCACGTGAGCGTCTGCGCCTGCGCCAGCCAGAATTCCTCCGGCTCGCGGAGGGACTGTTCGTAGAGCGCATCAAATTGCGCGGCATTCAGCAGCGCGTTTTCCACGACTTCAGGCGGCGGCGGAAAGGTGCGGCCGGCGTGCTGGAGTGAATCGGTCGAAATAGCTTTGTCGCTCATCTGATTTTAGGAATGGATTTTGCTTATTTGATCAATTTGCTCAAAATCAAACTACCCTGTCAATCATTGTCCTCAGGCGGGCTGAAAACCGGGGGGAGCGGGGGCGGCATATTTTGCCCCTAGACGAAAGCCGGTTTATGGGCGAGGTTGAAAAACGAGTCTAAAGGAAATCCGGTTCGGCCCGCTGACAACCGAACCTCAAGCCGCTCCAGGGCGGCCATCATCACATGAAACGAATATCGCTTTGCACGCTTGGCGTCCTGGCCGTTCGCTCTGCCATGGGATACATCGCCGATGATGAAGCCACCAACGCCATCGTTGGCGAAGCCGCCGGCCAGCCCTACCAGGTGAAACTCGGCGTGGCGGGCGCCTTGCGCAACCGCGGCACCCTGCAGGGCGTCTACGGCCTCAACGCGGCGCACAACCAGTCCGAACCCGGCTGGGTCTGGCGCGACGCCCAACGCGCCTGGTCGGAAAGCGCCGCGCACGACATCACCCACGGAGCCACCCATTTTGGCACGGCCGATGATGTGGCCACCGGCATCTTCACCGGGATGAAACTCGTCTGCATCATCGGCACCGGCAAGGATTGCATCTATTTCTTCAAATAAAATTGACCGCGTCGAACCTTGATTAATTTAAAGGCGTCCGCGTGTCGCGCAGGTAATCCGCGTGTCCATCCATTAAGAAGCGGTTGCGGCCGCCGGGATGCGCCGCGCGCCCGCGCAATTCCGGAGCCACCGTGGGAATGGTATTGGGAAAATAAACGTCCACGATGAGTTCAACGTCTCCCAGTCCGGCGGGATTGCCGGCGGCGGGGTTGTTCGCCGCGCGCAGGGAAACCAGCGCATCCTGCTCCGTGCGGCCCCAGAAATCATCGCCCGGCACCGGATCATCCGGCCGGTCAAACCGCCACATCCAATAGCGGACCACCGGGGCGTTGGTGCCCGTTCCCCCGGCCTGGTTGACCTGCATGACCGTGTCCCAGTTCCGGGTTTCCACGCCCGGACAAGTCCACACGGCGGGTGACGGCAGGACGGCTCCCAAAACGCTCGCGGCCCAACCGGCCCGCGGATCGCTCGGCGGCCAGGTCGTCCAAGGCTTGTAGCCGCCCGGCAAACTGGCTTTCAAATCGCGCCGATCCGGAAAGCGCCCCGCATTTTCATCCACATAGAGTCGCCAGGCCAAACCTTGCTGCCGCAGATTCGAGAGGCAACTGATCCGGTGCGCCTGCCGTTTCGCGCGCCCCAGCGCCGGCAGCAGCAGCGCCGCCAGAATGGCAATGATGGCAATCACCACCAGCAGCTCGATCAGCGTAAATCCTTTGGCAGGCGAAGGCTTCATCACAACACCCAGGCCGGCCGGCAATGTGGCCGGGCGATAGCGTGATACACTGGTTGGGTCATTTGCGACATGCAGTTAAAAGCGCTGCAATATCCCTGATGCCGCCCATATGTCAAACTTGCAAGCCTGCCCCAAGTTCCGCCACCGGGTATAGTAAAAACCAATTACTCCTTAAAACACTGCGGGTCGCGATCTACAAACACCTCGCCGCCCTGCCCGTGAACCACGGCCATGCAACCGCCACAAACCTGGCGCAGGCGGCAACGCCCGCACGCTTCCGAACCGTGGCGGTATTGTTTCGCCACGCGGGAATGATAGATGGTGTCCAGGCTTTCGACGCCTGCCCGCCCCAACAGCGACGCAAATTTGCGACAGGCATGAACCTCGCCATTAGGAAGCAACGCCACGAAATTAAACGCCGCGCCGCAGCCATATCCCGTGCACCCGCCGAACAGCCGCCGCCCCCGTTGATGCAGCGGAATGTTCAGCAATCCGTCCTTGAGCCCCAGCACCGGATTATCCCGCCGCGCCGCCAGATATTGCCGGGCGAACGCCGCGTATGCCGTTTTATCGGGTACGGTCAAGCCGGTGGCTTCGCCGACCTGCGCCAGGCGGTTAAACGAAAGCCGGTGGGTCAAGCCCCGCAGTTGTTCGCCCAAAGGCAGGACTTGATCCCGGTTGCCATCATGCAGGGTGAGCATGACGTGGGTGCGCAGCCGCTGCTCCTTGGCGACGGCGAGAAATTGGATAACTTGATCAAAATGGCCACGCCCCCGGATGCGGTCATTAAAATCCGGCAAGCCTTCCAGACTCACCTGGTAATACACCGGCATTTGAATTTCGATCAGCCGCCCCACCTCGGCCCGCGAAATGGGGTTGCCCAGAATCGACATGGGTATCCACGCCTCGGCAATGGCTTGGTAAAGCCCCCAAAAATCCGGGTACCAGAGCGGATCGCCGCCGCTCAGGGAAATGTGCCCGGCCACCCGCTGGCGCGCGCAGAAGTTTTGAAAATCAGCCAGCACCTTGAGCGCATCCGCCAGCCCCAACGGACTTCGCTCGGAGCGGTCATAGCAGTGCCGGCAATGAAACGGGCAGTCGTTGGTCAGATGCCATTGCAAGGTAAACGAGTCGGTCTTGCGCCCCCAAAATAGCCGGTCCTTTAGCATGCGATTAAAGCGCACAATGGGAGCCACCGCCCGGCCATGGTTTGCGCGTTACGGGGCATATTGATCCTAGCCGCCACAACCACCACACCCGCCGCCGCAGCCGCCACCACAGCCCCCGCCACAACTCGAACCACAACTGGAGCCACACGAGGAACCGACGTGGGTGTCCCGATGCATGTTGATGGGCTTCATGAGGCCAGCCACCGAATCCGGCAGGGCCTCCATGCCATACACGGCCGCCAGCAGCACGAGTTCATTCGTCGGCGAGCGCAAACTGAGCGACTTGCCCCGCGATTTGAGGCCGGCAAAGAGTTCCTCGGCTTGCGCCACCGCTCCGTTGCCCGCCTGGGTGCGAAACGGATTGCAGAGCATGTAAATTGCCACGGTACTGATGATTCCCAGCACGATCAGAAACCCGATGTTGGAGTGGCCATGCGTGACCGCCACAATTATTTTGGTCACCGCCACGGCCAGCAACGGCAGTGCGATCACCACCGACAATTGTTTCCGGCGGTTTCTCAAGGCCTCCTCCGGCACGAAATGCAAGTCCACCAATTGCTGCTCATATCCCGCTGCGACTTCCAAAACGTGCTGATTTTTAAAAATATCACCGGCCTTGCCCGGCGATAAAAACCCCACCAGAATGGCTTGATCCAACAGGCGCTGAACTTTCTTCACACTGTCCACGCCAGCCGTGCGCAAAGCATCGCCCCGAACCTCCAGCAACTCACGATCAATGAGCGACAAAACCGCCACGCGCAACAAATGGCTGCGGCCACCACGGAGATAAGCCAGCAAGTAAGGGTCATCGATCCAATCCCCCGCCACCGGTTCCGGCTCCCACCGGTGGCGCAGTTGCCACGCCAGCCAGGCGGCGGCAATCGCCAGCCCCAGGTAAAAAACCAGGAACTCCGGGCCGGTTAAGTTGAAGGGAAACATATCAGGCAAGCTGGTTTAAGCGTTGACGGAGATGCTGGCACATGGCCATGAGCACAAACATGACTTCCGCCGCCTTGCCCGGCGGCAGCGACCGGCTTTCGCGCACTTGTGACAACAGTTCCAACGCCGTCAGCCAGGCCGGCTCGCCCTTTTCCTGCGCGATCACTTGCAGCGCCTCCCGGGAGGAGCCGGCGACTTTCCCCTCCAACTCCAACAGTGTGGCCGCCGCCGACCGCAAGGGGCCGGCCATCTCGGCAATCGTCAGGGCCAGCTGCGGTTCCCGCAGGCTGACCAGGACGTAACGCTCGCGGAGCCGCAGCAGGGTATTGAGCACCACCTGCTGCAACCGTTGAATTTTCGCCAGGCGCGTCGGCTCCAACTGGCCGAGCAAATTGTCGCCGCACAAGAGTCGATGGCGCCGGGCGATGTCCGAAAATTTCACGGCAAACGCCTCACTGACCGCCCCCAGCTCCGTCTCCAGTACAAACATCACGGAGGCTTGCGCCGCCGCATGGGCCACCCGCAGGGGGTCGCGAAACGGATCCACTTGCGCCTGCTCGAACTGCTTCAGGATGATGAGCAGATTCACATCGGAAGTCGCCCGCAACCGGCCCTCCGCACCGCTGCCAAACATCACCATGGAGCGCAAGTTGGGCCCAAAACTCTTTTGCGCCGCAGCGATCAATTCTTCCAGGGCAAGTTTAACGTGGACAGGGAGGCCGGCTGACCATTGTTGTCCCGTGGCAGGCGTGTTCATGCGGTGATTCTAAATTGCCCCGCTTATCTGGCAACCGGAAAATAATTAGCTAACCACACGAATAAAACTGCAAAATGAGCTTAAAAATCACCAGCTCGCAATTACCCAATCGCCTGCCGCATCGCCTCAAACAAGCTCTTCCCCGAGGCCTGGCCGACCGGCGTCTTGGATTTGGCGTCCGAGCATTCCACCAGTTCGGCCGGCATTTCCTTCAAAAACGGCGAGGGCTGGCACGGCAGCAACTGGCCGTATTTCTTGCGCCCGCTGCAATGGCTGATGCACAGCGTCAGCATGGCCCGCGTCACGGCCACATAAAACAGGCGCCGCTCCTCGTCCAGCGTGCCCTCGGTCTTGGACCGCGTGTGCGGCAGCAAACCATCCTCCAGCCCCACCACGAAAACGTGCGGAAACTCCAGTCCCTTGCACGAGTGCATCGTGATGAGCGTCACCACGTCGCCCTGGTCCTCGTCCTTGTCCTCGTTGTCGTTGTCGAGCGTGATGTTCTCCAAAAAATGCTCCAGCCGCTCCGTCGGCAGGTTGCCCGTGCCGTCCATCGTGGCCATCATTTCGCGCAGATTGCGGATGCGCGCCTCGGCGGCTTGCGGGTCTTTTTCCAGCCGCTTCCATTCCTCCAGATACCCCGTTTCGGCCAGGAAACCCTCCGCCCACTGTTGCAGCATCAAACCGCTCTCCGGCTGGATCAACTGCTGATGCGTGCGCTCCACCATCTCCACAAACGCCTCAATGCTCTCACGCGTCTTCGTCTGAAACTCCGTCGTCACGATCGGATTTTTCATCACCGTGAAGACCGAGCATTTCCGCTCATGGCTCGCGCCCAGCAGGCGTTCCATCGTCAGGTCGCTCAGGCCGCGGGCCGGCACGTTGGCAATGCGCAACAGGCTGATGTCGTCATGCGGGTTCAGGAACGTCTTCACAAACGAGAGGAAATCCTTGATCTCGCGCCGGTCAAAGAAGCTCTGGCCGCCGATCAAATGATAGCGCACGTTCGCCGCGCGCAGCGCCGTTTCCAGCGGCCGCGCCTGCTGGTTGGTGCGGAAAAGGATCGCGCATTCCTTCCACGGAATCCGGTGGGCGATCCGCTTGAACTCGATCTGCGCCACCACTTCGCGCGCCTCCGTCTCGTCGTTTTCGTACGCCTGCAACTGGATTTTGCTGCCCAGCCCCTTGGCCGACCACAGCGATTTGCCCCGCCGCATCATGTTGTTTTTGATGATGGCGTTGGCCGCGTTGAGAATCGTCGTGGTGCTGCGGTAGTTCTGCTCCAGCTTCACCACCTTGACCTCGGGAAAATATTTTTCCAGGTTCAGCAGATTCTTGATCTCCGCCCCGCGCCAGCCGTAAATGCTCTGGTCATCGTCGCCGACCACGCAGAAATTCCGGTGCTCCTGCGTGAGCGAATGCACCAGCTCGAATTGCGAGCCGTTCGTGTCCTGATACTCGTCCACCATCACATACTGATACTTCGCGCGGCAGGCGGCCAGCGCCTCCGGATGCTCCTTGAACAACCGCAGCGTCAGCAGGATCAAATCATCGAAATCCACCGCGTTGCACGCGTGCAGCGCCGATTCGTAGCGCTTGGCCACATGCTGCGCCAGCGCGCGGACATTCACGTCATCAAACGCCGTGGATTGAAACCCGCCGTTCTTGAACTTGCTCAACACCGCCAGCACCGCGCCCGGATCGGTCTTCTCCCCCTTCATGGAAATGGCGGATAAAATCTTCTTCACCGCCGCGAGCTGCTCCGACTGGTCATAGATGACGAAGTTGCGCTTGTACCCCAGCTTCTCGATGTGCTGCCGGAGAATGCGCACGCACAGCGAGTGAAACGTGCAGATCGTCGGCCGCAGCTTCGCCTTTTCCTCGGGCGACGCCGGTTTGACCTTCGGCTTGGGGAGCAGCTTGTTCACGCGCTCCTGCATTTCGCGCGCCGCCTTGTTCGTGAACGTCACGCCCAGGATGTGGCCGGGCGCGATCCCGCGCTCGACCATGTGGGCGATGCGAAACGTGATCACGCGCGTCTTGCCCGTGCCGGCGCCGGCGAGGATCAACACCGGGCCGCGAATCGTTTCGACGGCCTGGCGTTGCTGCGGGTTGAGCGTGGACAAATTCAACATCGGGCGCGCAGTTTAAATCCCAGCGAAACGAACGCAAGCGAACAGGAATCATTTTCAAGGGCCAAACTGAACACGCCGGCCAGAAATCCGAATCCCAGCGTCGGCCCGGTTGGTCTGGCAGCAGAAATTTCCGTGCGCCAGTGGAGTGAACGCACTCGCAAACCGCACGCCCGAGACAGTCCCCGTCGACTCGCAAGCTGGCTTGCCAATCGATTTTGCCGGGCGCTGTCCGAATTAACTCCTTGATATGCAATGAACGGCCATATAACCAGTGACGAACTATTTTAGCCTATGCGCATTGTCTTGCTCGTGTTGTTCTCATGTAACGTCATCTTCGCAGGTGACACCAATGCACCGCCACGGAGCATGACAGTGACGGTTGCCGGTTGGTCACCACGCCAAACATTCTACATTGAGCAGCATACGCTGAGTCCCAACGAAGTGATGCAAGTCTGGCTTGTGTCCTCGGAGAATTCCAAAGAACGTCAATTGCTCTATACCCATGCCCGATCTGTCGAAGTCCTCGTTTCAGCGGACGAGCATTGGCTGGTGATTAATGATTACGCTGGCAGCGACCAAGCCAACGTGCTCCTCTTCCGGCAACAGCATGGCTTAAAATACAAGCAAGTCGAAGACCTCACAGACAGGGCCTGGGCGTTTGTTGCCGCACAAGCAGGCCACAAACAGCCGCTTCCCCTGGATCATACCTACGCTGAAGTGTTGCGGTGGACCGATAACCACACGTTGCTGCTTTGTCTTCATGGACATCTTGACGGCCGAAATTACGTTGACGATTGGTTGTGTCTTTACGACGTTGCCTCCCAGACTTTTTCAACCGATCTGGCCAAACACAACAAACAACACACCACGATGGAGGCAGAATGATTCATTTCGGCAAGTCACTGTGGTCAAACAGATCGCTACGAGTCACGCGAGCTGGCACCCCCAGTTCCGCTATCGCTGTCCGCGTCATCAACCCCGCCCGTCTTCGTTCTGAACTGGACGTTCCCGCACATCTCCTGACATGAACTGGCTGGCTCACATCCTTCTTTCCGAACCGACCCCGGCCTTTCGCCTCGGCGGCGTTCTGCCGGACCTGGTTGCCGCCCCGCTCCTCGCCGGTCTGCCGCCCGAGTTCCAGCGCGGCATTCAGCGCCACCACCAGATTGACGCCTACACCGACTCCCACGCCATTTTCCGCCGGAGCGTCCAGCGCTTCCACCCGCCCTTCCGCCGGTTCGGCGGCATTCTCGTGGACGTTTTCTACGACCATTTTCTCACGCGCAATTGGCCGTCCTTTTCCGACACGCCCCTGCCCGAGTTCACTGCAGAGTTTTACGCCTCGTTCGCTCCCCAGCGTGCCGACATTCCTCCCGAAGCCTACGCGCACCTGCAACGGATGCAGGCTGCCAATTGGCTCGGTTCCTATGGCGATATTGCCGGGCTGACCCTCACGCTCCAGCGCCTCAGTTCCCGCCTGCGTCGTCCATTTGATCTCAGGCCGGCCATCGCCGTACTGGAGCAGGAGTACGATTCGTTCCATGCCGACTTCGCCGCTTTTTTCCCGGAGCTTTTGCGTTACGTTCGCAAAACTCCCGGGCGACTGGAAACGGCTGACGCTGTGCTGCCGGCCGTCTCTAATTTGCGACCCTTACCCCACGCACAAATATGAAATACTTTATCCACCATGCAGCCGCCCGGCTAACCCGGTTCCCTGTCATTCTGTTATCCGGGTGTTTTATTCTCACTTGGTTAACCGGCTGCGAGTCCGTAAACAATACCGGCACGCAATTCTCGCCGGTGGCGGCCAAAATGGAAGCCGTCTCCGGCGGCGGCGCACAGCATTTTGTTTTGGTGAATGACAGCGGACAAGAATTGCACAACGTCCGTTTCAGCGCCTATATGTGGGATGACAACATGATCTTCTATACTCAGGATCATTTGCCACAACGTCGCTCGACCATGACTTATTCCTTTAACGGCTCACTGTCACACTGGTATCCCGGCCAAGCGCAACGTTTTAGAGACCGTGCCTTGAACTGCGAAATCAGCATTATCAGACCGGTTTCCCGGGTGCAAATCGCGGGCAGTTGCGATGAGGGCAGCTTCCGCGAAGACTGGCAAATCACCAAATCCGGCCAGTTGGAGCCGATGGGCACGCGTCATCGCTCAGAGCCACCAGCCGGGTCGCCAACCAATTCAATACCGTAAGCGAGGCGCACAGACTTATCGCCGCCCGGCCAGTTCAATCGCAAAGGATTAATTTGGTCATCCGGTATTTATGAAAACGCCCTATCTCCCGCACCGCCACCCCGCGTCCCAGCCGAAAGCTTGGCTGGCTTTTTCGCTCGTGACGGTTCCATCGGTCTCCGTGACATTGTAGATTCCGCGCGACCCCTGCGTGACGGCCAGTTCGGCGGCCTTGGCGGCAGCGTCAACATGCACTGAACCCGGCGCGATGGGGGCGGCAAAACCGGTTCCCGGCCCGTAGATCAAGCCATAGCGCAGCACGATCCCCTCGAGCGGCGCGGCCAATACCTGGCGTTCCAGGCTCATGACGGCTTGCACGGTTTCCCCGTAAACTGGATGCGTCACCGGCAGGAGCGGGTCGGTCTCCCGGTGCGGCGTGGCCCCCTCGGCATAAATGAAGGCGATGCTCTGGGCGATCAACCGCCGGGCCCCCGCCGCCACGGCGGCGGCAATCAGATGACGCGTGCCCTCGTCGCGGAGACGCGCATTCCGCACCAGGGCTGCCGTCATCTGGCTCGCTTCCAGCGCGTGCGGCAGGTCCGTGAGTTGGTGGATCACGATCTCCGGCCGGATCCCCGCCAGAAACGTTTGCAGGGCGGCGGCAGCAAAAACATCCACCACGACCGGCTCAACGCCCATCGCTTCGAGTTGGGGCGCCTTGCTTTTGAAGCGGGTGGAACCGAAAACCTGCCAGCCGTTCGCCACGAGCAGCGGGGCCAACCGTCGGCCGATGGCGCCGGTGGCGCCGGCCAGAAAAATTCGCTTGGTCATGTGATTATTGTTTGGGTGGACGTTTACCGTGATTGCCAGCGCAACCGGGATGGCGCACCGGCTTCATGCCGGGACAATTTCAACCGGCACCGTTCCGGTCGTAGTGTTGCAAGAAAGCGGCGCACCTTGTCAAGGTCGCGAGCATGAAAAGGGTGGCACAGCCAGGAGGCCATCACCCGTCCACTGGGTGCAGCTTGCGACCGTCCTTACCCCGGTAACAAATGGCCGGGGATATGATAGCGAGCGTTGGACGCGGGCCGGGAGGTGCTTCGTGCTCATACTTTGCCTTTAAATACTGCCTGCTAATGCGACCGATTAAACCAAGGACTGTGCTCGGATGCCTTCCCCGTCCGCTCGTGGTGAATATCTCTATCTGGCCTTGCTGCTGGGGGTTTGCTAGGCTGGGGCAACGATGAACTTTATTGCACGCACGCAGTTGGGCGAATGGCTGGCCGGCTTGGGCGCCCTGGCCATCATGGCCCGCGAGGCGCTCGTGTCGCTGTTCACGCTCCGGGTGACGTGGAAAGATTTGTTGTATCAGATTTATTTCATCGGCATCAAGTCGCAGTCCGTCGTGGTGATCACCGGCGCCTTCACCGGCATGGTGCTGGGCGCGCAGACCTATTTCCAATTCCACAAGGTCATGATGGATACCGCCACCCTCGCCGTCGTCAGCGTCTCCATGTGCGATGAACTGGGCCCCGTGCTCACCGCCCTGATGGTCGCGGGCCGCGTCGGCGCCGCCATCGCCGCCGAAATCGGCACCATGCGCGTCACCGAGCAGATTGACGCCTTGCGCACGCTGGCCACGCATCCGGTCGATTACCTGGTGGTGCCGCGCCTCATCGCCGCGCACATCGCCCTGCCGCTGCTCACCCTCGAATCCATCGCCATCGGCATCGCCTCCTGCTATCTGGTGTGCGTGCACATCCTCGGCATCGATGCCACGTTCCTCTGGCAAAACGGCATGAAATACACGCATGACGTCGATGTCGTGATCGGCGTCATCAAGGCGCTGATCTTCGGCGGCATCATCGCCATGATCAGTTGCTACAAGGGCATGACCTGCCCGATGGGCGCCGAAGGCGTGGGCCGGGCCACGACGGAGGCCGTGGTTTATTCCTCCATCACGATCCTGATTTCCAACTTCTTCCTGACCCTGGTGATCGGCAAACTGGTGGGCCTGCTATGATCGAAGTCCGCCAATTGCAAAAGAGTTTCGGGACCCAAAAAATCCTCGACGAGGTGAACCTGCGGATTGATTCCGGCGAATCCGCCGTGATCATCGGCCGCAGCGGCGGCGGCAAAAGCGTGCTCCTCAAACATCTCATCGGCCTGCTCCAGCCGGATGCCGGCGAAGTCTTTGTCGACAACGAGAACATCACCCGCATGAACGAGCGCCAGTTGCTCCGCGTGCGCGAGAAATTCGGCATGGTCTTCCAAGGCGCCGCCCTCTTTGATTCGATGACCGTCGCGGAAAACGTCGGGTTCCCGCTCGCACGGAAGAAAAAGAAATACACCCCCGGGGAAATCAGCAAACGCGTGGCGGCCGCGCTCGAAATGGTGGACCTGCCGGGCACGCAAAACAAAAAACCGGCGGAGCTTTCCGGCGGGATGCGCAAGCGCGTCGGCCTGGCCCGCGCGATCATCTACGAGCCGCAGATCATTCTTTACGACGAGCCGACCACCGGGCTCGACCCGATCGTGTCGGACAGCATCGACCAGCTCATCATCCGCGTGCGCGACCAGCTCAAGGTCACCTCCGTCGTGGTCACCCATGACATGCGGAGCGCCCGGCGGGTGGGCAACCGGGTGTTCATGCTGCACGAGAAAAAAATTTACGCGTCCGGCGAGCCGGAGGCCTTCTTTGCGTCCACCGACGCGATTGTTCGGCAATTCATTGACGGCGTAGCCGACGCCAAGGAAACTATTTAACCATTTAGCCCATGAACAAATCACGTTTGGAAATGAAGGTCGGCCTGTTTGTATTGATCGGCCTGGTGTTGCTGGCGGCCCTGCTCATCGCCTTCAGCAAGGGCAACAGCCTGTTCCGCAACACGTATAAATTGAACCTGCGGGCGTCGAACGTGGGCGGCTTGAAACAGCATGCCACGGTGCTGCTCGCAGGCGTGCAGGTTGGCAGCGTGGACCATATCGAGCTGGCCCCGAACGGCAAAAGCGTCAAAATCGTCCTGCAAATCTACAAGGATTTCCCGATTTACCACGATGCGCGCTTCGTCATCGAATCCGCCGGGTTCCTCGGCGACCAGTTTGTCTCCGTAATCCCGATGGAAAACCAGGACCCCAAGCTCGCGGACGGCGAAGAAGTAAACTGCCAGGAGCCGTTCAACCTGCAGGAAGTCGCGCGCAGCGCCGCCGGCTTCATCAAGCGCTTGGATGAGACGGCCAAGAAGCTCGACGCCTCCGTCAGCGACCTGCGCGAAAAGGTGTTGAACGCCGAAACCCTCGGCAACTTCGGCACCGCCGTCACCAATCTCAAGTTTTTCACCGAACAAGCCGTCGGCACGATCCAGAGCGTCAACGGCCTCATCGCCACCAACGGCACCCAGGTCGGCGTGGCCGTGAGCAACGCCGTGCTGTTCTCCGCCGAACTGACGAAGCTCGCCACCTCCGCCCAGGATATGCTGGCCACCAACGGCGCCAGCCTCACCGCTGCCACCCGCAATATCCAGGACATTACGGTAACCGTCAAACAGCTTACGGAAGACGTCCAGGCCGGCAAAGGCCTCGCCGGCACGGTGCTGCAAAACCCGCAGCTCGCCACCAACGTCCAGCAGCTCGCCGCCAATCTGTCCATCACCAGCAGTAATTTGAACCGGCTTGGACTCTGGGGCATCCTCTGGTCGCACAAGCCGGCCAGCACCAATGCGTGTCCGGCCAGCCCCACCAAATTCAACAACCCCCGCAACCAGCTATGACCCCCCTTTGGACCATCCGCCTGTTGTTCCTCGGCCTCTGCATCCTGGGCGGCTTTGCCATCAGCCAGGTGCGTCCGGAGTACGTGGGCAACGCGCACGGCGCGCTGATCGGGATGGCCATTGGCTTCGGTTTCGGCGGCCTCCTGATCGCCATTGACGAGATGTTGAAGGGGTTTTCGCTCCGCGCCTTTTCCGCAACCACCTTCGGCCTGCTGCTCGGCACGGTGGTGGCCCTGATCGTCGACCGCTCCGGCCTGTTTGACAACACCGACGAACAGTCCCGCTGGCTGATCCGCCTCTGCTTGTTCCTGGCCTTCGGCTACATCGGCATGGTGCTGGCCATGCGCAGCAACAAGGAGGATTTTTCCCTCATCATCCCCTACGTGCGCTTCACCCGCCAAAATGAGCCCGATAACCTCCTCCTCTTTGACACCAGCGTGATCATCGACGGCCGCATTGCCGACCTCATGGAGGCAAAATTCATCGAAGGCCTCGTCATCGTCCCGCGCTTCGTGTTGCTGGAACTCCAGCAGATTTCCGACTCCGCCGACAACATCAAGCGCGCCCGGGGACGGCGTGGCTTTGAAATGCTCAACCGCCTCCAGCATAATTCCAAGATCAACGTCCGCATTCACGACGGCGATTTCCCCGAGGAAAAAGGCGTGGACGCCAAGCTGGTCCGCCTCGCCCGCAACCTCAACGCCAAGCTCTTCACCAACGATTTCAACCTCGCCAAGGTCGCGGGGCTCCAGCATGTCAACTGCGTCAACCTCAACGAGGTCAGCCACCTGATGAAAGCCGTGATGATCCCCGGCGAGGCCGTGCAACTCAAGATCGTCCGCGAAGGCCGTGACAAAGGCCAGGGCATCGGCTATCTGCCCGATGGCACCATGGTCATCATTAACAACGGTCTGCCCGCCTTGGGCCAGCAGGTGGATGCCGTCGTGCAAAGCACCGTCCAAACCGGGGCCGGCGTCATCGTCTTCGCCGAAATTCACCCCCCGAAACCATCCCCGTAATTCCCGCGCGCCATGAGCCCCACCACCATTTACAAGGCGTTGAACCCGGCCGATGCCCAGCTCGTGTATTCACGCTTGGAAGCGGCTGGTTTCCATCCATTTGTGGCCGATGAAGCCGCCGCCTTGGGCACGGAAGGCTATGCGCTCGCCATTGGCGGCATCCGCGTGCAGGTACCCCAATCGGAGGCGGCCGACGCACGCGAATTTTTAGCCGCCCCCGCAGAATAATCCTGACCGGCGGCGTCAAACCACGCCCGCTTGCAGCGTTAGACCTTCACCCATTTACCCTTCGCCGAGGAAATTTCCACGGCGGTCAGCACGCGCTGGTTCTTCAACCCGTCTTCGAACGTCGGCTGCACCGACTTGCCCTCCGCGCAGGCATTCACAAAATCGGCGACGGCATGAACAAACGTATGTTCATAGCCAATGCCATGCCCGGGCGGCCACCAGTTCGCCACGTAGGGTTGGATGCCGTCTCGCTGCGTCACCAGAATGTCGCGGAACCCCTGCCGGTCTTTCGGATCGTCGCCGTTGTAATACTTCAGCCGGTTCATGTCCTCAAAATCAAAGCAAATGGAGCCTTTGCTCCCGTTGATTTCGATCTCAATGTGATTGCGCCGCCCCAGCGCATAGCGCGTGGCTTCCAGATTGGCCATCACGCCACCGGTCAGCCAGCCAATGAACACCGCGGAATCGGGCGCGGTGACCTTGCCGAGCTGACGCTTGCCCTTTGCCAGCATGTCGGCCCGCGGACGCTCCGGAATGAACGTGTTCACCAGCCCGCAGACATCGGTGAATTCCCCCACGAGATAGCGCGCCAGGTCAATGATATGGGAATTGATGTCACTATGGACGCCGCTCCCGCTCGTCTCTTTCTGCAACCGCCAGTCCAGCGGAAATTCCGGGTCCGCCAGCCGGTCCTGCGCGTAGCGCGCGCGAAAATGATACAGCCGGCCCAGCGCGCCTTCGGTCAGCATCCGCTTCGCGAGGGCAATCGCGGGAATGCGCCGGTAATTGTGGCAGATCATGTGGATGCCCTTGGCTTTCTTCGCGGCGGCATAGATCGCCTCGCACTGCGCCAGATCCAGCCCCATGGGCTTTTCGCACAGCACATGCTTGCCGCTCTTCAAGGCCGCTATGGCCATTTCCGCGTGGGTAAAAGTGGGCGTGGCAATGTCCACGATGTCAATCAGCGGTGAGTCCACGATCTCGCGCCAGTCCGTCGTGGCATGCTCCCACCCCAGCTTGGCACGGGCGGCCTGCACTCCGGCGGCATCGCGCCCGCAAATCGTGTGCAACTGGACATTCGCCTTGAGCTCAAAGAATTTCGGTGCCTGCCGCCACGCATTGGAATGCGCGCGACCCATGAAACGATAGCCAATGAGCCCGACCCGGTATGTTTTAGCCATAAAGTTGGGATTGAACAGAATTTCCAGAGCTTTATAGTAAGCCCCATAAATTAAGTCAATGACACTTACCACCGCTGAAATCGCAAAAATCCTCGCCGGCGAAGTCTTGGGCGACGCCACCGCCGCCCTCACCGGCTTCGCCGCCGCCGAGGTCGCCAAGCCCGGCGACCTGACCTTTGCCGAAACGGACGAGTTTTTCACCGCCGCCGAAAACAGTGCCGCCACCGCCGTCATTGCTGGCAAAAACGCGACTTCCACCCGCAAAATCGTCATCCGCGTGGCCAATCCCCGCATCGCCTTCGCCAAGGCCTTGGCCGTGTTTTTCCCTGATCCAACCTTTGCGCCGGGCGTTCACCCCTCGGCCGTGGTCGCCGCCACCGCGCAGGTGGACCCCACCGCGCACATCGGTCCGCATTGCGTCATCGGCGAACGCGTGGCGATCGGGCCCGGGGTGGTCTTGCAGTCCGGCAACTCCATCGGCGCGGATTCCGTGCTGGGCGAAGCGACCAATTTGTTTCCCAACGTCACCCTTTACCCGCGCACCCAGATTGGCCGACGTGTCCGCATCCACGCCGGCGCGGTCATCGGCGCGGATGGGTATGGCTATGTGCTCGACGGCGGTATTCATCGCAAGGTGCCGCAGGTCGGCAATGTGGTCATCGGCGACGACGTCGAACTCGGCGCGAACACCTGCGTGGACCGGGGCGCGCTCGGCTCAACCGTCATTGGCAAGGGCACCAAAGTCGACAACCTCGTACAGATCGCCCACAACGTGCAGATCGGCGAACATTGCATTCTCATCGCCCAGTCCGGCATCGCCGGCAGCAGCAAGCTGGGCAAATACGTCATTATCGCCGGGCAGGCGGGCATTGGCGGCCATCTCAAGATCGGCAATCAGGCAATCGTCGGCGCCCAGTCCGGCGTGATGAACAACATGCCTGACGGTGGCAAATGGCTCGGCGCCCCGGCGCAGCCGGACAAGGATTTTAAGCGCCAGGTCATCGCCCTGCGCCACCTGCCGGAGTTGCTTAAGAAAATTTCCAAATGGGAGAAGAAGCTGGGCGTGGAGGAATAACTCACCGCCAGGCACAGGGAAAATTCAGTTCTGCCAATACCGCCCCCGTCCCGGCTGGTTATCCAGTCGCGACGCGCCCTTGCCAGACTGATTCAATTCGTGTGCATTGGCGGCCATTCGTGGTTAAAATCCGGCCATGCGTATCACTGGTGGCCATGCGGCCAGAAGAATTCTCAAGGTCCCCAAAGGCCTCGACGTCCGCCCCACTCCCGACCTCGTCAAACAGGCGGTTTTTAATTCCCTGGGTGCCCGCGTGGACGGCGCGCGGGTGTTGGAATTGTTCGCCGGCTCCGGCGCGTTGAGCCTGGAATGTTTGAGCCGCGGCGCCGCCTCCGTGCTGTGCATCGAGAAATCGCACCGCCATGCCGACTTCATCCGCAACAACGCAACGGCCGCAGGCTATGGCGACATCCTCGATACCCGCACGCAGGACGTTTTTCCGGCGATGACCCATCTCGCGGCCAACGGCACGCAGTTTGATTTGATCCTGGCAGACCCGCCCTACGGTGAGAAAAATGTAAACCGCCGCTCCACTTCGTTCGCCCAGCAGTTGCTCGACGACCCGAATTTGCCCAAGCTGCTCGCCCCCGGCGGCAGATTGGTCCTCGGCCATACCAAACGCGACACCCTGGAACTCGTGGCCCCGTGGCAGGAAGCCAAACTGATGAAACACGGCGACACCGTGATGCGGTTCCTCGAAAAACCAGCCACCCCGCCCGCCACCGCCGGTTCTGAGGGCGGCCCGGTGCCCTGACCACTATTCTCCCGACGCCGCTTCCACCGATTTGCGAATGGTCGTCAGGAACTTTTCCATGCCCTGGTCAAACGCCGCGGAAATGGGCATCAGCGAAATCTTTTTGAACTTCTTCTGGAACTGCTTCAGGTTCGTCTCGGAAACCGCCTCGTCCATTTTGTTGGCGACCACCAGGCGCGATTTTTCCAGCAGCGCGGGATCGTAAAGTTCCAGCTCCTTCAGCAATTGCTTGTAATCATCCCACGGCTTGCGACCGTCGGTGCCCGCCATGTCCAGCAGCAGCACGAGAATTTTACAGCGTTGAATGTGGCGCAGAAACTCATGCCCCAGGCCGACGTTCTGGCTCGCGCCATCAATCAATCCCGGCACATCACAAACGGTGAGCCGCTTCCAATCCGGGTATTCCACAATGCCAATCTGCGGGTGGAGTGTCGTGAAGGGATACGCGGCAATTTTCGGCCGCGCCTTGGAGATGGCCGCCAGCAGCGTGGACTTGCCCGCGTTCGGATAACCCACCAGGCCGATCTCGGCCATGATGCGCAGTTCCAAAAGGTATTCGCCCTCCGTGCCCGGCTCGCCCGGTTGCGCGAAGCGCGGCGTCTGGTTGCGCGCCGTCGCGAAATTGCGGTTGCCCAAACCACCGCGACCGCCCTTGCACAGGATAAATTGCTGGCCGTGCGTCGTCAGATCCGCCACCAGTTCGCCTTTGCCGGCATCCGCCGCGGCGGCTTCGCCTTCCGAAATCTCTTCCCGGCCCAGATCAATCTCCATTGCCGACTGGCCCCGGGACGTGCGCAACAACGGACGTTTGCCCATGCCGCTTTCGATCACCGGCTTTTCCTCGTCTTCCTCGTCGTCGTCGTCCTTGATTTTGGTCTCCGGCGGCGGCGTCGTGTCCTTGAGCCGCCAGACCAGCGTGCCGCAGGGAACTTTGATGATGAGATCCTTCCCCGCCAAGCCGTCCATGCCCTTGCCCATGCCGTGATCGCCATCCGGCGCGACCAGGCGCGGAACGTAGTACTGCTGGATCAGATTGTTCAGGTCGTGGTCGGCCTGCAAAATCACGCTTGCACCCCGGCCGCCATTGCCGCCGCTGGGCCCGCCCTTCGGCACAAACGCTTCGCGGTGAAAGGCAACGCTGCCCTTGCCGCCGTGTCCGGCGCGGGCGTAAACTTTTATTTCGTCAATGAACATGGCTTGAGTTGGCTGAAAGTTGCGGAATCAGAATTATATCGAGCTCATTTCATTCTGTTCATTTCGACCCGTCCTGAAAACAAAAAAGGCGAGGCGTCATGGCCTCGCCTTGAAATTGAACCCGGCGCTTAGTTTTGAGCGACGGCGGCTTCGGCGGCCACGGCTTCGGCCACCACGTTCACGCGGCGGCTGCCCTTGTCGAACAATACCTTGCCGTCGGTGAGCGCAAACAACGTCCAGTCGCGGCCCACACCCACGTTCTTGCCGGCAATGAAACGGCTGCCGCGTTGGCGGACAATGATGCTGCCCGCCGTCACGAACTGGCCGCCAAATTCTTTTACGCCGAGGCGTTTGCTAACGCTGTCGCGCCCGTTTTTGACGCTGCCTTGACCTTTTTTATGTGCCATAAAATTATTAAGCGTTGATTGCGGTGATTTTCACAACCGTCAGTTCCTGCCGGTGGCCGATGGTCTTGTGATAACCTTTGCGGCGCTTCATCTTGAAAGTCAGTTTCTTCTCGCCGCGCTTGTGCTCGACGACATCCGCCACGACGGTCGCACCGGTGACGGTGGGCGCACCGACCGAGACCTTGCCCTCATCATTGACGAGCAACACGCGGTCGAACGTGACCGGCATGCCCGCTTCAACTTCGAGGCGTTCGATTTCGAGCTTGTCGCCGGCGGCGACGCGATATTGTTTGCTACCAGTTTCTAAAACGGCGTACATAAAAATTTTTCCCGCAAAGGGTCGGGAATTAAACCAGATTTCCGGCGGGTGTCAACGACTGATTTTGGCCTATTTTTCCAGCCGGCCAAAGAATTACCGGCGACCGGCCAAAAACTCGGCTGGACAAATCAAAACCGGAATATTTAAATACCGCAGCTCCTACTTTAGGATAAATGCGGCCTAACGCAATCAAATCCAGCGGAGCGACGGAAACGTGGAATTTGGGCGGGGAATTTATGATACCAGTAAAAATCGTGTGCGGGTGCGGCCAGCACTACGCCTTTGAGGTGGAACCGGAAATCGAACGCCTGGCGACCGCCATCGCTTGCCCCGCTTGCGGGGCCGATGGCACCCCTGCTGCCAATGAAATGATTGCCCGGAGCCAGGCGAAGCCACCCGCCGCGAGCGGCGGCGCCTTGCGCCTCTCCCGTGCCGAATCCGCCGCCCCGTCTCCCCTTCAACCCGCCGCCGCCGGCGCCCGCAGCGCCTTGCACGCCTCCCAGCTCGGCATGGTTGGCCGTGACCAGGCCGAAATCGAAGCCCGCGCCAAAATATCCTGGGGCGACACCTCCGAAGACGTCATTAAATATTTGATGATGCAGGGATTTGAACTCACGGAAGCCTCGGATCTGGTGCACGAAATGGTTCGCGAAAGAACCGCCGCCACCCGCGTCAACGGCGTGAAAAAAATCGTGACCGGCATCGGCCTCGCCTTCGTTCCCCTCGTGATGCTGATCGTCTTTCACTTCATCGGTGCCATGTCCTTTCGCCTGCTGTCAATCGGCATCGCCATTGGCTTTTGGGGCCTCTGGAAAATCATCACCGGCACGCTGCTGATCGTGGCCCCCAAAATGGAAAAAGGCGACGTCGCCAATCAATAGCCCGTTTGAAGAATCCCAACGGGATTCCGTCCGCCAGCCCGGGGTTGCGAGCCCACGAGCTACCCCGGGTAACAACTCCGCCCCACCCGGATGATTCCCGTAATGCATGATTTATCAAATCGCACCCGCACATTTCACTCACTGCCCATGCGGCCGGAGCCAACCCTATCCACCCCACTATTTTGTGTCAATCGTTCCGTCGCCTGCTCCAACACTTCCGGCCAACCATCCGCGAGCCCGAAAAATCAAAGCCAGCCGTTGGCCTGTCGATCTTTGCCTGGGTGGAACGGGCAACCTGCCCGTTACGGTCGGCAACTTGCCGACCGTCAGTCCCCTGCCACCTGCATCATTCCCCATCAACACCGCTCCCCTTCCCCGTTTTTTAATTTGTAATTTCTAATTTTTAATTGATTAATCCGCTGCCCCTTTGAAGAATCCCAACGGGATTCCGTCCTCCAGCCCGGGTTTGCGAGGCCACGAGCTACCCCGGGTAACCGTCTACCTCAGCCCAACTCTGAAGGAGTTGCGTCCGCGGCGGGCAAACCGTCCCTTTGCTGTTAAATTCATTTCGCCGCCCTTATCGCAACAGCATTGGTGGAAATAGCCCCACACATACGCGCCTCGTTTTGTCCCACCGGGACACCCGAAAATAGCCCGGTGATTCATCGCCGGGGCACGCCAGAAAAACGAAACCAGTCCCGGTATCCACCCCACTATTTTGTGTCCATCGTTCCGTCGCCCGCTCCAACACTTCCGGCCAAGCGTCCGCCAGCCCAAAAAACCAAAGCCAGCAGTTTGACTGGCGATCTTTGCCTGGGTGGAACGGGCAACCTGCCCGTTACGGTCGGCAACTTGCCGACCGTCAACCCCCGCCACCTTCATCATTCCCCATCAGCACCGCTACCCTTCCCCGTTTTTTAATTTATAATTTTAAATTTTTCATTGATCCGCTGCCCCTTTGAAGAATCCCAACGGGATTCCGTCCTCCAGCCCGGGGTTGCGAGGCCACGAGCTACCCCGGGTAAACGTCCCAACCCAACCCAACTCTGAAGGAGTTGTGTCCGCGGCGGGCAAACCGTCGCTTTGCTGTTTAATTCATTTGACCACTCCTATCGCAACAGCATTGATGGAAATGCTCGAACCAGCCCCACACATGCGCGCCTCGTTTCGTCCCACCCGGACACCCGAAAATAGCCCGGTGATTCCTCGCCGGGGCACGCCACCAAAACGAAACCAGTCCCGGCTGGGACGGCTCAACCGGGGTTTGTTCCCCGCCGTTTCTCGTCGCCCAGGACAACCTCTTCAATCACAACCAGACACTTGCAATCATACCTCAGTCTCCAGCCTTGCCAGACTGTTCTTCGGCAAATTCCAGCTTGCCTACTTCGGCTGCGGTTAGAGCAGCGCGTAACGGCTTGAAAGCTTTGACGACCGACGCGTAATCTTTTTTGCGCCAGGCCACTTCAGCCTCATAACGCGCTGTCAGAAGGCTTTTTTCAAGTGCGTAATCTCGAATATCTTTCTGGCGCTGTTCAGCGATTTTCTTCCAAGCCTCATTTTCGCCTTCAAGCAACTGCTTCGCATGCAATGCCAGGATTGTGGCAATCTTCTGGGTTAAACGCTTGGCATCCGCCAAGCTTGTTGCTGAGTATCCCGAAGGCCAATCTGTGACTGGGACTTCTAATGAACGGAGTATTGCGTCAATCGTAAAAGCGGGCTGGGATGGATCGCCCTTCCGTTCCAGTCCAAAGCTAACCTCAAAGGATCGCTGATTGTCGTAAAACAGCGAGGCAACGACTGCTGATGATTCGTATATCACGCTGGAACGTCCCCGTTCGCGAAGGTAAAAAACCATAATCGTTCTTCAAGAATCTAAATGCTTCTTCAACAACTGCGCAAAATGAATCATTCATGAAATGACCACCCTGGGATAATGACATTTTATTTTTTCCATCTCTCTTTTTTTTAAGAGCTGAACTGTTACTCCCCATCACTCACGACCGCACCTGAAGAATCGCCCGATCGCCTCATGCGTGATGCCGTCAGTTGTGTAGTAGACAAGCTTGGGCGAGGCCAGTACCACCTGAGCGCGATCTCCCCGTCCATTCCGAAAAAAGGGCTCCATGGGCACCCGGAAGAACACACCCGACCCAGCCGGAATCCCAACCAGACGCTGCTCATACTCTTTGGCTGGCACAAGCTCGGACTTGAGTACGCAGGGAGTCCAGTAACCGTCAGCAAAGACGTCGTTGGTGGTTAGTACGGTTGCGTTGGTGGAATTGATCAGTAAGTGAATACAATCACACCCTGAAACCTTTCCAGGTTAACCAGGACCGCGTTGTCGGTAGTGTTCGTCACTCCAATGAGCAAAACGCCATCTTCCTCACTCAAAATAGAGATGTTTGGCGTCGAATTTGTCTTGTCTCCCGCAAACACACCTGGCCGCGCAACGACTAGCAAAAGAACCACCATGACCCAACTATATTGATATCGCATAATTATTCCTCCGCATGGATTGGTTTTCTGGGGTGACGCCCGCATTTTTAACTCACTGCTCATGCGGCCGGAGCAACTCTTTATGCCCCATTTCTAATTTAATTGGGGACAACATCACTCCGCATCAGTGTAATTAGTTTTATTCCGTCAGAATTTGACCGATATTCAACGTGAATCGCATATCGCGGACGCGTAAAACGATCCCAACAACCATAGTCGCCAAGAATTGGATCGCTGACTTTGCCACCGCTCTCCGATGGGGCTCCAAAATGTTCCAAAACTTGCTTCTGGGTCGAAGAAAACGAAATCTCAAAAAGCTTTTCGTCAAATCCGTTGTATCGTATGGAATACTTATATTGTTTGGAATACAAAAAGATGACACTTATCGTGTCATTTGGATCACAACTAACCTCAAAGCCGTGCTCCTTAAATATGTAACTTGTTAATTTTTCCTCAAGCTCCTCCTCAATGACTTTTTCAACCGGCCAATTCTTAAATGGCGTAGTTTCAAGCAGGATTGATATGCTTTTTCCCAAATACTCTGGAATATTCATCGCGTTATTTTTTCCTGCCACCCATCAGAAAAGGCAAAGGGGTTGGCGACCAGACTACTTCCAGAAATGGGCCGCCCGCCTGCCCTGCCGCTGCCGACGGCGCAGCATCCAGATCAGACCCTTGCGCCCCCTTTTTGCAACTCTGCCCCGCCCAGATGATTCCCCCGTAATTCATGTTTTATCAAATCGCACCCGCACATTTCACTCACTGCCCATGCGGCCTGAGCAACCCTATCCACCCCACTATTTTGTGTCAATCGTTCCGTCGCCCGCTGTGACACTTCCGGCCAACCGTCCGCGAGCCCGAAAAATCAAAACCTGCAGTTGGACGGGCGATCTTTGCCGGGGGGAACGGGCAACCTGCCCGTCGCGGTCGGCAACTTGCCGACCGTCAGCCCCCGCCACCTTCATCCTTCCCCATCAACACCGCTCCCCTTCCCCGTTTTTTAATTTGTAATTTTTAATTGATCAGACCGTTTTCCCCCATCGGCAAATGCCTGTCTGCGGCCGCCCCCTTCACGACCAAATCCCCTGCGCCACCAACTGCTTGGTCGCCGCCGCCGACCAGCCGCGATTGGCCGCCGGGCTCGCGGGGCTGGGATGCAATATTCCCCCCAGCTTCACCTGGTCCGCGAGCGCCTCGCCGCGCGCCTGGGCAAAACCGCCCACCCCGATCAGCCACGTCGGCGCCAAAATCTCCACCACCTGCCGCAAATGCGCGTCGCACGCCGCGAACAGCCGCGCCTGCTCGGCCGCCGGCAGCTTGTCCGGTGTAAAATTGCGCCCGCCCGCCTCGCAGAACACCAGCGGACAATAATTCGTCACGAAATGCCCGGCAAAAAATTTCTCCGGCGATCCAAACCGCTCCGCAAACAACTGCCACAGCCGCCGCCCGCTCACTTCCGAACGCGGACAGGCAAAACCCTGCACCGGTCGCTTCGGATGTTCCGGCTCGGGCCGCCCGATTGGCGCCGTGATTTGCATCCAGTCCCGCACGGCCGCCACCTCGCCAAACGGAATGCCCGTTTGCGCCATGCCGAACGGCCCGGGATTCATCCCCAGAAACACCACCTGCTTGCGGTCGCCTCCAAACCGCCGCAGATATTCCTCATGCGCCGGCCAGGCGTAAACCAGCGGATTGTACACATGGGTGACCGGTGCGGCGAACCGCATCCGGCCCACCTCGGCGGCCAGCGCCTGCGCCGCCGCGATCAGTTGGCGGCTCGTTTTGGTAAGCGTCGTTTTCAATGCCCGGCTACAATAGGGAATTTTGCCGGCCCCGCCAATGGCATTGAGCGGGCGTTTGAAGTAATACTCTAACCCGGATATTTCATGGCTGCTTGTTTGCCTTTCATTAGCACCGGGCTTTTCAGCCCGGTGGTGGATTGACGGAGACGACCACAGCCGTTTTAACGGCTTTCGGCACCCTGTCAAAGCCGCTAAAGCCGCTCCCAGTTCGTTTGGCCTTGCCTCACCGGGTTAAATGACCTGCACCACCATCGCCGTCGTGTTGTCGCGGCCGTCGTTTTTCACGGCTTCCTGCACCAGCAACTGCGCGGGGTTGATCTGGTCGCCCTTGGCCGCCGCCCGGAGAATGTCCACAATATAATGATCATACAGGCCTTCGGTCAGACCGTCGGAGGTCAGCAGGAAGATGTCCCCGCGTTCGCAGCTCACCGCGCCAACCTGCGGATCCACAAACTGGTTCGCCCCGCCTAGCGCCTTTTGCAACACATTGCGGCGCGGATGCGTCCGCGCTTCGCGCTCGTTGATCGCCCCGTGGCGGAACAGCCACCACACATGCGTGTCGTCATCCGTGATCTGCTTGATTTCATTCTTACCCTTCGGCAAATGGTAAATCCGGCTGTCCCCCACGTGCCCGAAGTACAGCCAGCCCGGCGTGAACCAGCACAGGCTCATCGTCGTCTGCATCCCGTGGCATTCCTCGTAGGAACTCCCGAGATACACCAGGGCGCGGTGCACCTGCGTATACAGCTCGGTCAGCACGTCCCCGAAGCCCGCCTGCATGCCCGTGGCGGATTGCTGGAACGCGCGCGGCAGCAGCGAGGTGATCTTGTCCACGGCAATCGAACTGGCGTATTCGCCCGCCTTCGCCCCGCCCATGCCGTCGCACACCGCAAACGTGTAATCAAACTGCTCCGTGCCGGCCTCGCCGAACTTCCCGAGCCGGTGAACTTCATGGGCGTTGAAACGCAGGCCCAGAAAGGCATCCTCGTTGTTCTTGCGCACCTTACCCACGTCGGTCCAGCCAAACCATTTCAGCCCTGATGCCGCCGGTTTGGCCGCGGGTTTGGCATTCTTCTTGGCAGGGGTCTTTTTGACGGACAGCTTCGTGTTCATGCAGACGGCGGCAGGAGGGTGGCAAACTCGAAATCAATCAGGCAAAAACGTCCGTCCGCAAACCGGTAGGTGACGTTGCGGATGTCGGGATCGTCGTGGCGCACACCGAATTTCTCCAGCTCGCCAAAAATCTCCTTCGTGCGCTTCTCGTCCAACTGCTCCACGCGGCTCCCGCAGTTGGTGGTCACGATGCGCAGCTCATCCGGGTGGGTTTCGAGCAGGCGCGGCACGAACGGACACTTCCGCTCCTCCAGATGCTTCAGGATACGGACTTCGTTGTCAAACCGCGTCTGGGCGTTGGGTCCATGATAGGTCTTGAACACCCGGCCATCAAACGTGAGATGGACGGTGGCGCGCAGGGTGTCTTTGACTTTCAACATAATCCGAAATTCGCCGACAATTTCCTGAGCGACTATGGGGCATTACCCGAACCTTGGAAAGACCGGTTTGCGGATTAATTTGCCCAGCGTGGCCAAAAACCGCCAGTAATCACGACCAGCAGGTGAGCCATGGGGGCCTTCAGGGGGTGTCAGGCAGCCAGCAAACCGCCTTGGCAGACGCGGCGATGCATCGTTTTTGGTTCTCGCGTGCAAATTTCTTGCGGTGTGGCATTCGCCCTGCTAAAAAATCCGAACACAGGTTCAACCAAACGCCATTATGCTTTTGGGTTAGCGAACCGGTTTTACACCGAAATCAACACCACCATTCAAATGGCCAAATATAAACTCGAATACCTCTGGCTGGACGGTTATGAACCCGTCGCCAACATCCGCGGCAAAACCCAGGTCAAGGAATTTAAGAACTTCCCGAAGCTCGAAGAACTCCCGATGTGGGGTTTCGACGGCAGCTCGACCCGCCAGGCCGAAGGCCGCAGCTCTGACTGCATGCTCAAGCCCGTGGCCGTTTATCCCGACAGCACCAAGAAAAATGGTGTCCTCGTCATGTGCGAAGTCATGCAGCCGGACGGCAAAACGCCCCACGTCTCCAATGGGCGCGCCTCCATTCCTGATGATCCGGGCGCCTGGTTTGGTTTCGAGCAGGAATATTTCCTCTATCAGGACGGCAAGCCCCTCGGCTTCCCGGAATCCGGTTTCCCCTTTCCGCAGGGTGAATACTACACCGGCGTCGGCTACCGCAACGTCGGCGACATCGCCCGCGAAATCGTGGACACGCACCTCGACCTCTGCCTCGATGCCGGCATCAACCATGAAGGCATCAACGCCGAAGTCGCCAAAGGCCAGTGGGAATTCCAGATCTTCGGCAAAGGCTCCAAGAACGCCGCCGACCAGGTCTGGGTCGCCCGCTACCTCCTCCTGCGCCTCTGCGAAAAATACGGCGTGGACGTGAACTTCCATTGCAAACCCCTCGGCAAAGACGTGGATTGGAACGGTTCCGGCATGCATGCCAACTTCTCCACCACCTACATGCGCGAAGTCGGCGGCAAGGAATACTTCGAAAACCTCATGGCCGCGTTCGACAAATACAAAAACGAACACATCGCCGTGTACGGACCGGACAACCATCTGCGCCTTACTGGCTTGCATGAAACCCAGTCCATCGACAAGTTCAACTACGGCGTCGCCAACCGTGGCGCGTCCGTCCGCGTACCCCATAGCTTCGTCAACAACGACTACAAGGGCTACCTCGAAGACCGCCGCCCGAACTCCCAGGGCGACCCCTACAAGATCGCCGGCCGCATCCTGCAGACCATCCAGACGGTCCCCACGCCCGCTGTGAAAAAGGCCGCCAAGAAGTAATCAAGCCATTCATTCCGGTTCATACCGGCTCCCGAAGGAACGGGGCAACGGCGCGGATGCCAATCCGCGCCGTTGTTATTTCCCGGGGCAGTCCAGACCGCCGCCGGGCGGAATGGTAGCGTAAGCGAAGCGGAAAGAGACGGGTTAAACCGACCGTAGTTGTCAGTTCCGCCTTTCCACTTCGCTCCTCATCAAACCGGACAAACGGCTTTCCGGGTCACTTCATCGTAAGGCATTCGGATGGCCGCTCACGGATGCTTCCACGCGGCGTATTCCGGCAGCGACCAGAGGCCGTACTACACTTGTGTCGCTCGTCCGGGTACTCGCTCCACAACGCCCGCTTCTTCCCGTATTTGCACCACCGCCACCGCTTCACTCGGTCGCGCACCTGCCACTTAAGCTTCCCCATCACGCGACTGCTGTACCGGTAATGGAAGTAGCCGCTCCAGACCCGCAGCAGCCGGTTCAGGCCGGTGATCACTTCGCGAATGCGTTGGCGCCGGGTCCAGTGGTTGAGTTTGACGCGCCCGGCGGCACTCAGCCGTTGCTGGCTGCACGGGTTGGTTCCACGATTACAATCACCGGCGCCCACACGAAGCCTTGGACCAAACGGTGCCCGCCCGCTGGTACCGGAAAAGTCGCCGGAAATTGGGCGGGCCACTGCAGCCTTGAGTTATGGGCCGCGCTATCAGGTGCGTCAGGTACGCAGCAACGGCGAGATCCGGTGGCGCGGACGCAAACGGTTTATCGGCGAGGCGTTCATTCATCAACCGTTGGCCTTGCGTCGGCTCAAGGCCGGAATCTATGTGGTCAATTTTATCCACTTGGTGATCGGCCATCTCCACGACCAAGACGAGGGTGCCATGCGCCCGATGTTGTACCGGCATCGCCGTCGGCCACTGAAAAAACCAAAAGTGTAACCCATGTGTTGTCCTCGTGACCTCCCCGGCACTCTCCCCATTTTGCCATCGGAAAACGCGGAGAGCCTTGCAGGCACGCTGCGTGCGCCCTGATGGGGGAAGGAACGCTCCAGGCGTTTTGCTGAATCAATATCCCCGGCCATTTATTGCCGGGGTGAGGACAGTCTCAAGCTGCGCCCTGGCGGCCGCGGTCACGCTGTTCGCCTGGGGGCGCGGACTGGTTCACCGCTTCGGCCGGGATGACGGGGCGGGGGAGGTGGGGGCGGTTGGCGGCGCGAATTTGAGGTAGTCAATCGCGAGCGTGTAACCCGTGCTGGCGGGGTTTTTGCCGGTCACGGTGAACTTGAAATGATAATTGCCGTTGGCGGGTGCGCGCCAGCGGCCGCAGTCGAATTCCCGCTGCAGGTTGGTCCAGAGGCTGATGACGCTGGCGGGGGTGGTGAGTTGGAGCGGCAGCAGATAAACCAGGTTGGTGGAGGAATAGGTGTCCTGCACCGGGCCGACGTCCGTGTAAGCGCCTTCGCCCTGGCTGGTGGCGAGTTGGAATTGACCACAACCGGGGCCGGCGTTGGCGGTGACCATGAGGCGGTAATCGCCGGCGGGCACGTTGGTGGCATGGTAGGTTACGGAATTTCCCGTTGTCGTGGCGTTGAACTGAGCCGCGCGCCAGTTGCTCAGGGCGGCGTTGGTGATGATCTGTTGCGAGGCGCCGCTGGTGGTGGCGGAAAGATTTTCCACTTCAGCGATGGCGGCCGGCTCCACGGTGTAACGGCGGCCGGCGGTGGTGGCGAATTGATATAGCCCGGGCAAAACCATGGGCGCTGCCACGACATTGTTTCCTTGCCGGATGATGACCGGCCATTTGGAGCGGAGACGGCAGTCGTTGCCCGCCTTGGAAAGAATCGTGGCTCCGGCCAGCCGTCCGTTGGTCCAGGTCAAATCATCCACTTCAAATCCGCCCCGGGCGCACAGGCCGCTGACCAGGCCATTGGCCAGCTTGGATGGCAGCGCGGGCAACAGGATGACGTCGCCGTTGTGGCTTTGCAGGAACATTTCGGCAATGCCCGAAAGCCGGCCGAAGGTGGCATCAAGCTGGCGGTTGTTGTCCGAAAACACAAGATTGGTGGAGGTTTTGTTGTAGCCGTAGAGAAACATCAGGATGGACCAGGCGCCGTCGCCATCCTGGAGGCGGGTGCGGAGGTTCAGCCGCCAGGCGCAGCTCCACGGGGTCAAGGCGCTATTGGCAAAGTTGCGGAAATCCACGGAAACTTTTGCGGCCAGCGCGGTGGTGGGCGTGTAGAACGTGGAAATCTGGTCGCCGGGGAAGAGGCCCACGAGATGCGAGCAGTGGCGGTGGCCATCGGGATTGGCGTCCACGTCTTCGAGCCATTCCTGCAACTGGCCGTATTGGCCGACCTGGTCGGGCGGCAATTGCTGGCGCAGGGCGACCAGGTTGGTGCGCAAGGTGTCGTCCACCCCCAGAATGCCGGCGGCGGCGGCGGTGTGGTCGAACAAATCGCGCAGGAGTTCATTATCCATGGTCGGGCCGGGAACGTTGGACACTTTATAAGTGCCTTCATCGTGCTCGGGGGAATAGGAGGGGCAGGTGACCTTCCACCCATAAGCGGGATGGGTGACGAGATAACTCTGGAAAAACTGCGCGGCACCTTTCAGGATCTGATAGCCGGTGGCGGCAAGCCAGTTGGTGTCGCCGGTGTAAAGATAATGCCACCAGACATGCTGGCACAACCACGCGCCGCCGGTGGGCCAGATGCCGTCGAGGCCGTTGCACGGCGCCGCCGCGCGCCAGAGATCGGTGTTGTGATGCGCCACCCAGCCGTCGGCGGAATATGTGGCCGTGGCGACCTGGTGGCCGGTGACGGAAAGATCCCGCACGAGGTCCATGAGCGGCAGGGTACACTCGGAAAGGTTGACGGCTTCGGCGGCCCAGTAATTCATTTCCTCATTGATGTTCAGCGTCATCTTGCTGTCCCAGGAGGGCGCGTTTTGATCGTTCCATTTGCCCTGAAGATTGAGGGCTTCCGAACCGGGGCGCGAACCGGCGATCAACAAATAGCGGCCGAGTTGAAAATCGAGCGCCACGAGCTGGGGATCGTCGCCGTCCAGCGCGATCAGTTTTTTCCGGGAGCCAAGGTCCAGATTGGTCCGGGCATTGCCGCCCAGGTCGAGCACCACCCGGCGGAACAAATTTTGATAGTCGTTGGTCTGCGCCTGCCGCAAGGTGGCAAAGCCCAGCGCGGCGGCGGCGGCCACGTGATTCGAGCAGAGGGTCACATAGTCCGCTGTCAGGTCGTGGTAATTTTTCACGTTGGAGACCACGCCCAGCAGGAGCACCACGTCGTCGGCGTTGGTGACGGACAGGGAATCGTCCGTGGTGGTGACGGTGCCCCCGGTGGCCATGAGCCGCACCCGGGCGTCATATTCGACGGCATTGGTCAGGCCGTAGGTGGCCTTGGAGAAGGCGGTGACGCGCGCGTGCAGCACCAGCTCGTTGCCGCTGGTGCGGCAGGTGGCGGTCTGCCCGGTGGCGAAACGGCAGGAAAAGGCAATGCGGCCCGGCTGGCTGGCCGTGAAATGCACCGCCAACACTCCGTTGCCGGGGCCGCTGGCGAAAACATCCCGGCGGTAGGTCACGCCTTCATAATCGTACTGCACGGTGACGGTGGCGGTGTTCAAATCCAGTGAACGCAGGTAATTCAGCGTGCCGCTGTGCGGGAACGACAACGCCAGCGCGCCGGCTGACTGATACGCCGCCTGTTGGATCGGGGTGCCCAGCAAGCAGGCTTTTTCGGCGGCCAGCATGGCGGCATTGGAGGTGCGGTTGAAACAGGCCGATTGGAGGGCCGCGAGTTGGGCAGCCGAGGCGTTGGGGTTCGCGTAATCATGCGGTTGCCCGCCCCAGATCGTATCCTCGTTGAACTGGATCTGCTCGGTGCCCACGCCGCCGTAAACCATCGCCGCCAACTTGCCGTTGCCAACCGGCAGCGCCGCCTGCTGCCAGGATTTGGTGTCGCCCGGCGTGCCCGGCGCGGTGAACCAAAGGGTCATCGGCCCCGGATCCGCCTGAAGCGCATGGCCGGTGAACAGGCTGCAAACAGCGGCCAAAATGGCGGCGGCGCGTTTGAAATTGGACCTGGGCCGAGGGTTCCAGGGGGAGGTTGGCGGGGCAGTGTTTGGCCGGTCGCCCTGGCGGCAATGAGAGAGTACCAGCGGGGGGATGGGTTGGCTGCGGGGGAACACACGAGGAGGCTAAACGGGAACGCGGCCAAAATCGATCAACTTTTGGGCAAAGGCCGCCGTTGACAGGGAAAGTCGGATTTGGTGAACTGCGCGTTCCATGAATCCTGTTCATTCGCGCGCGCTAAAGTTATTTTATTTTTCATGTTTAGCATTCCTGCTTTCCGCAGTGGTGCCGCAACTCCATGCGGCGGATGCCGCAGCTCCCACGAGCGCGGCGGTGACGGCGGCGCCGGCGGTCAATCCCATCAATTCCGGCGATAATGCCTGGCTGCTGGCGAGTTCCGCGCTGGTGCTGATGATGACGGCGCCGGGCCTGATCCTGTTTTACGGCGGCCTGGTGCGGACGAAGAACGTGCTTTCCACGATGATGCACAGCCTGATCCTGATGGCGCTGATCTCGGCCATCTGGATGGTATACGGGTATAGCATGGCGTTTGCGGAGGGCAGCGCGTTTTGCGGCAACCCGTTCACACACCTGTTTCTGAAAGGGGTGGGGGCCGCGCCGGACGCGGCTTACGCCGGCACGGTGCCTGCGCAGACCTTCATGCTGTTTCAAATGATGTTCGCCATCATCACGCCCGCGCTGATCAGCGGGGCGGTGGCGGAACGCGTCAAATTCAGCGGGTATGTCGCCTTCATGCTGTTGTGGATCACGCTGATTTATCTGCCGCTGTGCCACATGGTCTGGGGCAAGGGCGGGCTGTTCAACTGGGCGCTGGGCGGCAAGATTCCGGTGCTGGATTTCGCGGGCGGCACGGTGGTGCACATCAGTTCCGGCGTTTCGGCGCTGGTGTTTGCGCTGATGATCGGCCGGCGCGACGGCTATCCGCATCAGCCGATGGTGCCGCATAACGTCGTATTTTCGCTCATCGGCACGGGGTTGCTGTGGGTGGGGTGGTTCGGCTTTAACGCCGGCAGCGCGCTGAGCGCGGGGCCGCTGGCCACGAGCGCGTTTGCGGCCACGCACTTTTCCGCGGCGGCGGCAGCGCTGAGCTGGGCGGCCATCGAATGGAAGTTGAAGGGCAAACCCAGCGTGCTGGGCGCGGCCGCCGGCATGGTGGCCGGCCTCGCGACCATCACGCCGGCCTCCGGTTTTGTGAGCATTCCCGCCGCTTTTTGCATCGGGCTGATGGCGGGTGTGGTATGTTACACCGCCGTTACCAAGATCAAATCCGCCTTTGGCTATGACGATTCGCTGGACGTGTTTGGCGTCCACGGCGTCGGCAGCATCCTGGGGATGCTGATGCTGGGATTCCTGGCCAATGCGGAGGTGAACCCCCTCATTGCGACCACGTTCCAGGCCAAAGGAGCGGTGGTTTCGCTCGCGGGCGGCTCGCATCAATTCCTGAACCAGTTGATCGGCGTGACCTTTACGGCGCTGCTGGCCGGGCTCGGCACGTATGTGATTCTGAAGCTGGTCGGAGCCACCATCGGTCTGCGGGTGGATCAGGAAGATGAAAGCATGGGACTTGATCTTTCCCAACACGGTGAACGCGCGTATAATGAATAAAATCTATGAAAAAAATTGAAGCCATCATCAAGCCTTTCCGGCTTACGGACGTCAAGGACGCCTTGAATGAACTCGGCATCCAGGGCATGACGGTCAGCGAAGTCAAAGGTTTTGG
>Ga0302321_100000547_pt1 | contig 32662 bp, 25 predicted proteins | sample Fen_T0_1_FD_202505 | JGI IMG/M metagenome (GOLD analysis project Ga0302321, IMG submission 202505) | Peat permafrost microbial communities from Stordalen Mire near Abisko, Sweden - Fen_T0_1 | ecosystem: Environmental > Terrestrial > Soil > Wetlands > Permafrost | place: Sweden: Abisko... | reverse complement strand
CTTGCGCCCGTACCTCCTGAGCCGCCATTGCTAGGCGCGCCCGCGTTCTGCCCGCCGGTCGAGACGCCCGCGTTTTGCCCGCCGGTCGAGACGCCCGCACTCCCAGGCCCACCGCCGCGCACCAAGTCTCCCGCGCTGCCGCCGCAACTATCGGTCGATGAGGCGCAGCCAGAACCCGGTCCGCCGCCGATCGGCTCGACAATCGTCGGACTGCAGGCGGCTACTAGAATTACACACCAGGCAACGCCCATACAAATGTGATTCGATTTCATCATACCCTCCTCCCCCCAAGTGGCCACTCGCGCTCGACGCGGCTCACGGGTTACCCCACGCAACGCCCAAGCCCGCAGAGAACAACGCCAAAGGCCGACCCCAAGTGGCAACGCTTTGTCCAGCGAACGCCAGTTCCAACTTGGGTAAGGCTACTCCGAGCTCAGCACCTAGGCACAGGCGCACGTGCTTGGTCAGGCGGAAGCCAAGCTCGCTACCCAAACTGGGTAGAGCCGCCAGTTTGCGATCGACGCGATCGGTGTACGGCGCCTGCGCCCGGCCGCTGGCGCTGAGCCAAACCATAGAAACCCCGGCATGCGCGTCGAGCGTAGCGAGCGGAGTCGTCACGAATCGCCCCGACAGCTCGACTCCGAACAGCGAGGCCGACACGTCGGCCGCGTTGCCTCCAGAGCTCACGGTCGACTGCACCAGAGGCAGGACGAGTTTCGCTCCAATCCCGTAGCTCGCAGCGATACGCGCACGCGCCCGGAGCAGCAAATCCAAGCCGAGGGAGCCAGGCTGAAGCGGAACGGCCGCGGCGAGCTGCTGAAAAAATCTGCCATCTTCGGCTTTGGCCCTGGTCGGTGTCGAATGGAGCGCGGCGGCCCGGGGCGTGGCGATCGACTTCAATGGCGGCGGCGGCGGGCGCGGCGGCATCAGCTCGAGCGCAGCGCTGCCCTCGCGCAGGGGCTGAAAAAAAGCGCGCAGTTGCTCGGATGCACGCACCGCCGACGTGGCATCCGCGGCGCCGGGCTCGGCCTCCATCTGCTCGGCCTCCAAAACGCGATCGAGCACGAGCCGCCCCGTCCTCTCATCCCGGAGCCAGAGCTCGACGCATCGCGGCGGCGGGTACTCGATCACGCGTGCGGCGGCATCAGCTCCCAACGCGTCGTCGACATCGAGCACCTCGGCCGAGAGAATCGAAAGGCCCATGGCCTCGATCTCGCCCCGGATGCGAGCACTGAACGGCGTCTGCTCGTGGCTCACGAATAAGATTCGCGCCGGTTCGGCCGAAGACTGTCGCGACACTCCAATCAGTGTCAGCAAGACCAAGCGCGAAAGCCTGCGCCGAAGCCATCGCACGCTCATGGCTGCTTCAGGCTCTGGGCCAGCCGTGCATGAGCGCCATTCGGATAGCGCTCGAGGTAGAGCCGTGCCGACGCCCGCGCGAGCTCGACATCCCCCTGACCTTGCTCGGCTTCCATGCGACGGCCAAGCGCTTCCGGCGCAAGGGCGCAGTTTCGACACTCGGCAAGATAAGCGGCGAAGAAGCGACGCGCAGTGCGGTAGTCGTGCGCGACATCGAATGCGAGCTGGCCCAGGTGGAACGCCGCACTCGCAGCGCTCTCTGACCCGGCAAAGCGACGCCGCACGGCCGCGTAGCCAAAGCTCGCTCGCTCGGCATGACCGGCCAAGCGCGCCGTGCTCGCGAGCTCGAGCAATTCCGCGGTAGAAAGCGTCTCGCACAACCGCTCGAAGCCTTCGTGCTCGGCGGCCGCGATTGCGCCAGCATAGTCACCGAGCGCGCTGAGCTCGCGCCAGCTTGGCGCACGCGGAGGCGGCGCTACGGACAGCGGCGCGCTCAGGCTCGGCGGCGGATCCACGCGCGGTGATGCTGGCGGGGACGCAGGCACCGGCGCCGGCATTGGCTCAGGCGGCGGCGTCGCCGCGGGCGCGGGTTGCTGGGGCGACGCGGGGGTGGAGTCGGGGCCGCAGGAAAACGTAGCCGATTGGCCCGTGCTCAAGGCGCGCGTTCCCGCCAAGCATTCTGCCGAAACGAGCACGTGTCCCTCCTGCATGTTCACGAACAGCTGCTGACGCTGTGGGTCCCAACTGCTCTCGAAGCTGGTACCCGTGACATGAATCTCGAACGGTCCGCCAAACAGCGACCAATCGTTCTTGGGACGGGGTACGACATCTGCGCGCACCACCCCACGCTCGATGACCACGCGCGCGCCATGCTCATTGCTGCTGACGACGCGCGCCTGCGCCCCCGCGCGAAGCAGAAAACGGCTGCCGTCGGAGAAGCTCAAATTGCGCACGCCGGTGTTCGGCGCTGCGATCAGCACCCCCAATTGCCCGAGCCCTGCTGCCTCGCCCACGCGAAATTCGAGCGCCCTGGGGCGTAGAACGAACAGCATCACCGCGGCAGCAATGGCAGCCGCGCCGACGCCATAGCAAAGCCGAGACAGGTTACGTCGCGTGCGTTCACGTCGCGCTCGCGCGCGATAAACTGCCGCGATTGTCGCGCTCACAGGCGGACGAGCACGGTTCTGCAAGGCATCGTCTTGAACCTCGGCAAGGATGCGCCCGAGGGTGCTCAACTCTCGATTCGACGCCATCGGCTGCCCTCCTCGAACCATTCCACGAGCTCCGCGCGGGCGCGTCCGCGCAGGTAAAATTCGTCACTGGCACGCTTCAAACGCCGCTTGATCGTCGCCACCGAGACCTGGCATGCGTGGGCTACTTCCGTAAGCTCCAAGCCTTCCACGAAGCGCAACGTGAAGGCGATGCGCTCATCTGCGCCAAAACCATCTAGCACCTCGTAGAATACCCGCAGAGCCGCGCGAGCCTCGAACGAAGCGGCACCCGCGGGTTGTTCGGGACGCGTCTCGGCGGGCAAGAACACGAGCCAGCGGCGCCGCCGTTTGCGACGAATCGCCTCGCGCGCGACGAACACCGCAATCGAGCTGAGCCAGGCCCGCAGCGACTCGGGCTCGCGCAGCTCGGTGATGCGAGCGAACGCGCGAATGAACACCTCTTGCGTCAGGTCGTCGAGCTCGGCGCAAAATCCGAGCATGCGCGTCAGCATGCGCTCGACGTGAGCCGTCTCGGCCTGCAACAGCGCCCGCTCGGCCCACGGTTCTGCCGCGATTAGCCCGCGCACCAGCTCAGCCGGATCGCGCGCGCGCGCCTGCTCGCTCGCCTGCCTTTTGCCGCCTACGACGCGGACGAGTTTGCTAGTGCCGACCATGCTGGGTTGCGGAGCGCCCGCCGCATTGTAGTGGCCGAACACGCAGTAGACGGCTCACGCCACCGTTCAAAGCATCGTTCTCAGCAAAACCGCGCGGTTACGCGCTCGTCACAGGCGCTCGATGCGGGTCGGGCGACCGCTGCGTCGTCGTAACCCAGACCTGGGACGCCGGCCCGTGCCGCTGAGTGAAACCAGAAATCGCCTGAGCTCTGCCGGCGAACCCCGAGCCCCGAACAGATACGCGGCGATGCCAGCGAGCAGCACGAACGCCGGTGCGCAGAAATGGGTGACCCAGCGGGTCGCGAACAGGACTGGCGTCGTCGTTGCGAGGTCGAGTGGGCGTACCCGGAATCCGCTCCAGAAGTCTCGCGCGTGGTCGAGCAGCATTTGTTCGGGTGTTCGATCTCTCGCGACGCGCAGACGCTCACAGCGCGGCCTGGTTGGCGCGTTTGCTTCGACGCCCGGAGCGGCAAATGACATGTGTGCTGTAGTCGCCACGACGGACTGACGGATCGCCAATACAACCGGTTGACATAAGCCTATTTTGCAGTATTTGCTAGTCATCGAGCATTCGAGCAACCCGGCGCGAGCGCCATCGACACGGCGCGTCGAAACGCACTCACCCGGCGTACCTCGCATCTCACGCCCCCGTTCGCGCCAGTCTCGAGCAACGTGCAAATCGGAGCCAGCGTGACCACAGCGTATCGTAACAGCCTGCAGGGCTTTGCCACCTCGGCTCTCGCCTGCCTAATCGCGAGCACCTCATTCGGTTGCGGGTCGTCGGCTACTCCACAGACGGGCGCGGGTGGGCAACAATCCGAACTCGCAGGCGCAAGCTCCATAGGCGCCGGGAGCGCGGGTGCGCCCGCAGCCGCGGCCGCCGGAGCTGACTCGACTGGCGTCGCTGGCGGCAACACTGGCGGATTCGGCGGTGCTGGCGGGCCCGGAGGTACAGGCGGCGCCGCAGGCACCATCGGCTCGGGCGGCGCCATCGGCACGGGCGGCTCGGGCGGCACCATCGGCACGGGCGGCTCGGGCGGCACCATCGGCACGGGCGGCTCGGGCGGGGCGACCCACGTCGGCGGCGCATCGACCAGTGGAGATCCGCCACCGCTCACGGGCACCGTGGTCGCGGGCACGGTCAAGGTCACGCGCTCGACGGTAGTGGGCAATCTCGCGCCAGGTTTTGCAGGCTTCAGCTTCGAAAAGACCCACTTGACCGACGGTTTCTTCAGCGCGGACCACGCGGCGCTGATTGCAATGTTCAAGCTGCTCGGACCGGGCGTGGTGCGCATTGGCGCGGACGACGTGAACATCTCGGTGTGGACGCCGAGCGCCACCTTCGTGAAGCCTGGCACGACCTCGGGCAAAATCGGCAGCGCAGAGGTGGATGCGCTGGCCGACTTCCTGAAAGCCACGGGCTGGAAGACCATCTACGCGGTGAACATGCGCGGAGCCTCGACGCCGCAAACGGCCGTCACCGAGCTCACGTACGTGATTGCCAAGCTCGGGGCGAGCTTGGCGGCCATCGAAATCGGTAACGAGCTCAATCTATATGGTCTGTCGAACGTCGAGAGCGTGTGGCATTCCTATGCCGCGGCGATTCACAGTGCATTCCCGACCGCGGTCGTCGCAGGGCCCGGCGCGTACCTGGATATCAATTTTGCGACGCCGTTCATCAAGGGCGAGGCAAGCCAGATCGGGCTCGTGACACATCACTACTATCGCGGCACGGCCGGAACTTCGGCGGCTACCCTGGCCAACTTGCTGAATGCCGACCCCACGGTGGTCAGCCAGTCTCAAGCATTGGCCAATTCCGCGCGCACCAACAACATTGCGGGCGGCTATCGCTGGGGCGAGATGAACTCGTATTCCAGCCACGGGCAGGCCGGCGTCAGTGACGCGCTGGCTTCGGCGCTGTGGGGCATCAACTTCATGCTGACCACCGCGCAATACGGCTGCGTCGGCGTGAACTTCCACGGCGGTGGGCAGAACATGGACGGCAATGTCTGCCCCACGAACGCGGCCTCGTGCGACCGGCCCTTCAGGTACTCTCCGATCCTCGAAATCGACAGTCGCGTGACCGCCGCAGCGCCGCTCTACTACGGCATGCTGCTCGTATCTCAGCTCGGAGCTGGCAGCATGCTGGGCACGACCGCGAGCGCGGGCAACGTCAATTTCAAAGCCTATGCCATTTCGCCGAGCGATGGCTCGACCCGCATGGTGCTCGTCAACACGGATGCAAGTAGCAGCGTCAACGCCAGCGTCGACCTCGGCGCGGCAGTCTCGACTGCAAGTGCGGTGTACCTTCGTGGCCCCTCGCTCACGGCCACGACCGGCGTGACGCTGGCAGAGGCCACCGTGACCCCTCAGGGCGGCTGGGTTCCGAAGCCGCCCTACGCGCTCAAGCATGCGGGCAACGTCATCACCGTGCCCTTACCCCCCGCCAGCGCGGTGCTCGTCTCGGCGAACTAGCGGGAACTGAGCGTGCGCCCGCTACTGGCGTCGGAGAGCCGAAGAAGTTGGGAGCTTCCGCCTCCCGCGGGCCGACGCCGAAATGCGCCGCGTCAAGGGGTCAACGCGCACGATTCCTCTCGAAGAAGTCAATGGCGATAGTTTCGGACGCACCGTGACCACTCGCCGCGTCCCGAAGTGGCAACCGCCACCGTGCACTCGCTCAGCTTGCCGTGGTGATGTCAGATGCGTTCCCCAGATCCTTATGGAGCGCCCTGAACGACGGTATGATTGGTATCGAGCCATGAATTCCTTACTGCTCGAGCCGCTGGGAGGAGTGGGATGACAATACGTCAGTCAATCTTCATCTCATATCGACGTCACGATACCGGGGACCAAGTTGATTGGTTGAGTCGGGAGCTTCGAGAGCATTTCGGCGCGGACCGGGTGTTCGTGGACGAGGGGATCCTCCCCGGGGAAGAGTGGGCGACGCGCATCGAACTCGAACTCGAACGCGCCGCGGTCGTGCTTGTCGTCATCGGCAAGAGGTGGTGGACCGACGAGATCGGCAAGCCGCGCGCGACCAGTGACGATTGGGTGTACAGAGAGGTCCGTTATGCGTTGGATTCGCACTTACCGATCGTGCCGGTATTGGCGGATGGCGTCAGCGACATCCCCCAATCGCCGTTCGGCAAAGAACTTGCTGACTATCAAATATTCAAGCTGGCGCTGCATCGTGAAGAGCTCGCGGGGCTGTTCGATGCGATATCCATTCACGTCACGCGACGCAGGCGACAGGCGCACGAAGTCGCGACTCACCTTCGAGACATCATCGCTTACGCGCGCTCGTTGGCGACATTGTCGCAGACTGATAAGGCGCCTTTCCTACTCGCGCTCTCAGGTCAGCCCGAGCGGAAGCAGGAAAGTGTGCGCGACCGCCGACGGCGCAAGAGGAAAAAGCCGAACCAAACTGCGTCATCGACGCTCAAGGTCCACCTGGCGGACGATTCTGACGCCAACCCGGAGTTCGAAATTAGGACGATTCCGGAGATATGCGCCCAGTGCGACCGCGTCATCCTGCTCGGCGAGGCTGGGTCCGGAAAGACGGCGTCGCTCTGCCAACTTGCCATCACCGCTGCAACCGAGGCGCTGGACGATCCAGACTCGATCATACCAGTTTGGATAGAATTGCGCGATTGGCCCGAGGACTCAACGAACTTCAAGCAAGTGTTCGAGCAGAGACTGCATCAGAAGGCATTGCGTCCAGAGTCGAGCCAGTCCTTCCTAGTCTTGCTCGACGGGCTCGACGAGCTGGAGGAAGCGCGTCCATCGAGTTTCGACGCTTACCTCGCTTCATTGAACGACTGGATGAATCGCACCCGCCGAGTCAGGGTGGTCGTGAGTTCCCGCCGGGACACCTTGATCTCGAAAAAGCTGAATGCCCGCGCCTTCGTCCTGCAACCACTGAGCGAGAGCCAGATCGAGGAGATCGCGCGCTCGACGGAGGGCGGGAACCATCTGCTGGAAGCGGTTGGCTGGGAGCAGAAAGGCGAGAGCCGGGCGGATAAGCGACACCTTTCGCACCTGCTCAAGAGCCCCCTGAATCTGGGCATGATGTGCATTCTGTTTCAAGCCGACGCTCTGGACGTACCTGAGAGTCGGTCGGCACTCTTTCGTCGATTCACGCGCGAGATTCACAAACGTGATCAAGAGTACCGTAACGGCAAGCCGATTGAATACGCCGCGTTGATCGACGGCCTCGGCTACTTGGGACTCACTCGCTTCTTCAAGCGCGTTGCTTCACCGTTGAAGCTACTGCTGGGCGAGGCTGACAAGCAGGCAATCCGAGACGCCGAAGTCGTCGCGACGCGCTGTCGGCTTCTGCGGGTAGGCTTCCCCGTGAACGGCCCGCCCGGAGCGTCCGAATTTGCTCATCCACTGTTGCGCGACCATCTGGTCGCGGAATACCTGCTCGAACGACGGGAACTGCTCGCGCAATGTTTGCAAACGCTCACTCGCGCCGGCAGCTTCAAGCATGTACTTCTGTCGGTGGCGGAGATGGGCGCCCGGGACACCGTGGTGAAAGCTCTGGCAACGAAAGAGCCCCTGGCGGCGGCAGAAATCTACGTGCAGACCCAGCCGGCCGCCGACGAAGCGGGTGATAGCGTGGACGATCTCGTCCAGGCCCTGGTCGAGACGACCAACCAACGCGGTGAAGCGACCAAGTGGGTACGAAAAATCGGTGCCCCAGCGCTCACCACCTTGGAGCGCTTGGTTCGCGGTGCGCTTGCTTGGCGAATGCGGCCTGCACTCGCAATGCTCGGACAGATGCCGCTCCCCGTCGCCAAAAGGATCCTCGTCCAGTTCCTCAGCCGCCCCTGTCGCCGTCATGAACGAAAGGAGGCGTTGAGAGCCTTGTGCAATGGGGCTGATGATCAACGTGAAGCGCTGTTCGAACTCGCTCGTCGGGACTTGCGTGTCACGCTGACAACCGCGCAGCTCAGAAATTTCTTACAGCTCATGGCAACGGCGGATCCTGATCTATGCGCGCACCTCTGTGAGGAGATAGGCGAACCCTTGCCGACTTCACTGATCGTGCACGAACCGCCGGACATGCCCTCCCAAGTCGAGGACTCGGCACTTCCACCGCTCGAGACACCGGCAACGCCGAAGAAGCCGCCAATGGCGCCTCGGATTGTGAACACGCCAAAGCCGTCTTCAGCGAATTACCCGCTGGCTAGAAGGGTCCCCACTTCTACCCAAACCAACCCGACACCGGCGACGGTTTCGACGGTGCGGACGTCAAATTTCAGACGCCCCAGCGTCAGCATCACCGCAGCTCTGCCCAACCCAGAGCCCAACAAGGCAAGCTCCCTCCAGCCGGGCGAGACACCCGAGAGTCGTGCGAGAGCCTGGTTGCAGGCTCGAACTTCCGCGCGCGGTAGAGCAATGCGCGTCCAGGAGTGCGTGTTGATTCGTGAACTACTGCATCACTCCTTCGACGAGGGTGTTTGGGTTCAGTGCTGGACTGCGCTCTGGGGGGTCTGGTCGACCGACTCTGCCCTGCGGGATCTCGGCAAGCGGTGGCTCTGGGTGGGCAATTGGGAAACTTTGAATTGGCGCCAAGTTTGGAGTTCGCTAGCTCGCAACCCGGACTGGGAATTGGAGCTCGTTGGTTTCGATTGGCTGAAGCACGTCTCGCGCGAGAACCCGTATTGGTATGCCAATTGGCGAGACATGATACGCATGCTCGACCTCACGGCGCCGCTCGAAGATGTCGCGATTCAGTGGCTCGGCGAGGCGCCCAAACATCGTTCTTGGGCGTCAACTTGGATGCGACTTTGGGAGGACTCGGACCTCGACCCCAATTGGCTTGCTGATGCCGCGCTCGGCTGGCTTCGGAACGGCGACAAAAGTCATCCTGACTGGTCGGAGGTTTGGATTTGTGTGTGGTCGCGCGAAAGAGACAGGCCGGCGCTGACTGGGCTTGGAATTGACTGGCTGGCAGCAGTGCCGCCAGGGCATCCCGGCTGGGTTCGTGTGTTCTGCACGCTCTTCGAGCAATCTGGGACGCGCACGCTGGCGCTCCGCGCGTCCGAGCCCATGTCCGCGTCGATCGACGCGCTGCTCGGCGCTTCGTGGCGATGGTTGCGCGAGGCGAGCGATGAATCGCCCGCTTGGCCGCGGGTCTGGGAGGTTCTTTTGACCAATGAGCCAAGCAATCTCGAACTCTACGAGCGTGGTGTTCGGTGGCTCTCGCGACCTGCCGTTGCCCCCCGCCAATGGCGCGAGGTGTGGAGCAGCTTGATGCGGCACGCAACGGATTCAGAGAGCCGACGGGGGCTCGTGACAACCATCAGAGAGTGGCTGCGCGGGCCTGCGCCCCACCACATGAGGTTTCGGGCGTGGGACGGAGCGCTTCGACTCGCGCCATTCGACGACGACCTCGCGGCAGACGGCCTGCGCTTGTTGGCGGAATTGGAGATGGCTTCCGCTCAGTGGCCCGGGAATTGGCGCATCCTGTGGGACCAAGGCGTTGATCGTCCAGCCCTCACGGTCTCTGCGGTCGCCTGGCTCCAACGGCGCGAGTTTGCAACCGCCGAATGGCCGAAGCTGTGGCGAGCGTTGTGGCGCTCGCTTCCGGAGGTACCGACGGTGGAGTCGTCGGTGCTGTGCCAAACCCTGAATCTTGTGGCGGTTGAGTGGCTCGAGGCAACGCCAGGCGCGGCGCGGTGGGGCTCTGTATGGGTCAGGCTATGCCGGAAGCTCGATAGCCCTGATACGCTTCGCAAACAAGGTCGCCAGTGGCTGACAGCCACGACATGCGACACGAGTTGGTGGAACGTGTGGCTGCACTTGTGCACGTTCGGCGTCGACGAACTGCTGAGGACACAGGGCACACGCCTACTCGTGCGCGAGCACCGTGGATGGCGCAAGCAAATTGCGGCTGAAATCCTCCAAAGAGGCAGACTCGAAATTAGCCTGGATCTTCTGAGAATCCTTGCCACGAGCCATCCGTTTTGGTCATGGGTGTGGTTGGAACTCTGGCGTACGGTCGGCGCAGGTTCCTTGCGTCAGCCACTCGTGCCGCTTGGAACGCACTGGCTCAGAACTGAGAAGACACCACAGCACTGGGCGGCAATATTCTTTCGGCTCTGGAGCGTCGAAGCCCTACGCCCGGAGCTAGCATCAGCGGGCGAATCCTGGCTGAGCACCGGGCTACGTAGCCCACGCGTGACGGAGGTCGCGTCCACACTGAGGATGTACCGCGCTGATGCGGCCAATCCAGCAAGGGAGTGAGTCCTGTCGGGGCGAATTGCCTGTGACTCACCAGCCAAGGCGGGACGATTCCTAGACTGCTGAATTTAGCCTCGATCGTACGTTGCACTTAGTTTGCGATTCTTAGTTGGACTGAAGATCGAGGGCGAGCGGTTTCCATGCGCCCCATATCTGAGGGAGATGCTGTGCGCACGCATTCAGAAATTCGAAGAGGCTTACGACCATCGCTTGGTGACACGCTCTCTTTTTGAGGCCCACGATCGACTTAGGCATTCGCAGGCTCTCAGGCATTCAGCCGCGGGGCATGCAGTGGACGATAACGGTCGCGGCGGTGCGGGTCGACCGCTCTTGGCGTAGGGAGCCGAGCCGACGGGGAATTGTGACGCTGCTGGAATATCAAGACACTGGGCGTGACAACCAACGATCACGCGCTTCCGGATATGAGCTGTGCCGAGTCGAACTTGCAGTCCGCGCCGGTCCGGCTCACTAGGCATTTATTCAAGTTGAGCGCTCCCTCTATCAGTGTGGCCAGTCTGGGGGGCAGAATCATCCCAGCGTCCGGTTTGTGCCGACTCGAACTCGTCTCGCTGCGTCCGTTTACAAGGTTGACCTCGAGAAGTGAATACCTTCATCAGCTACCACCGGGATGACACGGGACCTATCACTGGTCACATTGCCCATCGTCTACGCTTGAAGTGCGGTGACCGCAAAGTGTATCGGGATCTCGAGCGCATTCCAATCGGCGCGAATTTCGTGCGAGAGATCGAAGTGGCATTGGCTAGATGCGATCGGGTCATCGCCGTCATTGGACCTGGTTGGGCCGACCGCGTGATTAGCAACGAGGAGGATTTCGTTCGACGGGAGCTAGAGACAGCGATCCAGCGCGACGTCGCCATCCTTCCTGTCCTGGTCGGGGGCGTAACGTGGCCGCCAGCCCGCGCGTTGCCGGAGCGTTTGAGACCGTTGCTCGCGCTGAGTGCGATGCGCTTCGACTCCGGCGTCGACTTCGACAATCACTTCGAGCGGCTAGCGAAACACATTCCCTGTCGAAATCGCATTGTACGATGGCTACTCAGCGCCGGGGTGCTCTTGCTGGCTACCGCCGCGGGCGTGCATTTTGCCCGACGGTCGCCGCAGCCTGAGCAAGTACGGAACGGGATTCCAAGCGCGATCGCACGACAATTGGGACTGCCGCCACCGGGGCGGGTGACCGTCGTGCCGCCAGCCGGACCGACGAGCGCTGCTCCAGTTCCGCGAGGTTCGAGCTCGAGGTCTACGCCACCGGTGCGCGTCCGCAAAGCAAGGGAGGTCGACCCACTTGGTTTGATGGCGGCGGGCGATCAGCAAGATATCGAGCTTGCCGCCAAACAGGTTGGAAGGGGCGGAAAGTGAGCGCGTGGCTCACCTCATTTTGCTTGATCGCCCAGATCGTGATGCTGGTGACCACGGCGAGCGCTCAAGGTGAAGACAGCAGAGTGGTGGCAGCGACGGCGGCACATGCCGAAGGTGAGAGGCTCTGGGAAGCGCGCTCCTACGCAGGCGCCTGTCCTAAGTTCGCCGAAAGCCGCCGCCTCGATCCGCAGGTCGGGGTGACTGTTAAGCTGGCTCTTTGCTATGAAGTGATCGGTCAGCTGACGGATGCCTGGGCGCTATTTCAGATCGCCGCTGAGCAGGCAAAGCGTGCAGGCGATGACTCGAGTGCAGAGATTTGCGAGAAACGCCTCAAGGCACTCGAAGAAAAGCTGTCTCACCTCACCATCAACGTGAGTGAAGTGACCTTGCCCGGGCTGCAAGTGCGCCGTGACGGCACGCTGGTCGGTGCGGCCGTTTGGGGTTCTCCCGTGCCGGTCACTCCTGGCGTCCACGAGATCGAGGCGTCGGCGCCCGGCAAGAGAACATGGAAGTGCAGGATTCGGGTCCCGGAGCTTCAATCCGTCACCATTCCGCCGCTCTCGGACAGCGAGTCACGGAACTCGCCACTACCCCACTCGCCACTACCCCACTCGCCACTACCCCACTCGCCACTACCCCACTCGCCACTACCCCACTCGCCACCAGCTCCGCAACGGGTCTTGACCTACGTAGTCGGCGGCACCGGCATCGCCGGACTGGCGCTCGGCGCTGGATTTTACGCAAGCACCGTCGCCAGCGTGCACGCGCGAGACAGTGCCTGCCCCGCCGATGGCGGCAATTCATGCCCTTCGGAAGACAAACGTCGCGAATATGCAGTGCGACAGAGCGACGCAACCGAATCGCTCCGAGTCTCGCGAATATGTAGCGGCATGGGAGCGGGGTTACTCGCTGCCGCAGGCGTGTTGTGGCTGGTCGAACCCAAACTCAGGTCCAAATCGGGAGACCGGGGCCGCACGTCGCCCGTCATCGCGGTGGCGATGGCGAGCCGGGGAATTTTGGTGGAGGGCACTTGGTAGCGCCCAGGCTCATCCTCTCACTGTGCGTCGGCTACGCGCTAAGCGCCGGTTGCGGCTTCGAAGAGCACCAGCCGCAGGTTGCGGCGGGCGGTAGCGCCGGAGCGAATAATGCTCCGGGTGGAGCGCGGGCTAGCCCCAGCTCCTCGGGGGCCGAGGAAAGTGCGGGCAGCGCCGGGCTCGGTCGTAGCGGTGCGCTCGGTCGTGGCGGCGCGAACGGTCTCGCCGGGAGTCGTGGTGGTGCAGAAGGGACCAGCGATACGTTCGGTGGCATGCATACGTTCGGAGCCTCCGGGGCTGAACCATCGCTGCAGGGAGGCAGTGCGACTGCCGGAGAGAGCGGCGCCAGCATGGGCGGATCCACCTACGAAGACTGTCCTTCGTCGCCACGGTTCAGCTTCCTGGACGGCTTCGAGGCATACACTGGCGACAGTGTGCTCTCGGAGTCGGGCTCGCCCTGGCGAGCGCTGAATCCGTCGCTCACCACTGGCGATCTGGGGACTGCGTGGGTGAGGTCGTGCTCGAAGGACCTCTTCTTTCAAGGTCCTGGCCCGGTCCTGTACGTCCCTCTGGCCCTGCCGTCATCGCCCGCGAAACTCAACTTCGAGCTGTGGTATGCCCCCTCGAACGGTTCCGGAAGCGCGACCGAGTTCGGCCTTGGCTCGGTCAACGGTCAAATCTTGAGCAAGATTTTCTCCGTCACCGCTCAGGGGACCAGCCTGAAGACGTCGACTCCGTGGCGCGCCCCGACCGTTGTCAGCGACAGTCTCCGAAGCGCAGACGACCTCGTTGGACGCGCTCCGCAGAACTACGTCCGTGTCGAGCTGGACTTTTGCGCACTTCAGGCCCGTGTCTACGTGGGGACGGACTCGAGCGCGCCACTGTCTGGAACGGTGCAGCTCGGCGGCAGTGACCACTTTGACGCTTTCTACCTGACTCCGGGAGCCCGCACGACCTACATCGACGATCTTGCGATCTGGACCCCGGGCACCGCGCTCGACCGATCGAAACTCTGCGCCGCGCGGGTGCTCGACAGCTTTGCATCCCCCGGCAGTCGGTGCAGTGGACTCGGCTGGGACGGTGCGTCACTGTGGCTGCTCGACAACCAGAAGACGCTCTACCGAATGGATGACACAGGCCGAGCGACGCAGCATGTCGACCTGGACTTCCGCGGCTATGGTCTGAGTTGGGATGGGCTCGGGTTCTGGACGCGAAACAGCGATGGTAACGCGTTCGGTGAGCAGGTCGTCCGCTTGCGACCGAATGGCTTGAACGAACCAGGCCCCGCGATATTCGCTCAACACGGTTTCAGTGAATCTGGCAGCCAGGCGCAATGGAGCAACGGTGCCTTTTGGACCGTTTCATCCACCTACAACACCGTGCGCAAGTGGTCGAGCTCCGGTACCGAGCTACTTAATTGGACTTTCGCTCTCAATGCGTCTGGTTTAACCGCACTCTCTGCCCCAGGCCTGCTGTCAAAGGACGATGCGCTGTACTTCGGCGTCGGGTTCTGGAAGAACTCAGCGGACCAAGATACGGGGATTGTGAAGTATTCGCTGACCGGCGTTGCGCTCGAAGCACACAATTTGTCGCAGCTCGGCATTCCTCCTGGACTCGATGGACTGTCTCTCGCTAGTGATGGGAAAACGTATTGGGTTTGCAGTGAGGACAGCTTCGACGTGTGGCACGTGACTTTCCCGTTCTGACCTGCGCGTGAGCCTCGCCGCGTAAGTTGATGTTCCGCAGCAGGTCCAGCGAGCTCTCACGGCCGGCGGTTAGTGACGGGAGGGAACGTTCCACGGTTTGCCCCACGCGGTGCTGCGTTTCAATGACTATTGCTCGCGCTCGACTGGGGCGGATATGGCATCAGGATGGCCGTAGTCGAGTACCGGCTCCACCCTGCGATTGGTTTTGCACGCGTGGGCAATAGCCCGACGGAGTTTTTTGCGCTGAAAGACAAGCGACCCGCCGGGGCGGGCGCATGGCAGATAATACTCGAGTCGAAGCAGGCCGTTCCTGACACCGAAACGCGCTCGAGCACGTTGCCACGGCTGCACGGAGCTCCGTTCGAGGTGATCGTGAACTCCTATTCGACGGTGTCGTTGAGCGCGCATATCCAGCAAAGCGGCTTCGATCCGGGCGCACGGGTCACGCTCGAAGTCGCGATGCTGGATGGCGGGGTCCGCGCGTTGCCCGCAACCGCGACCGTCGCCGTGGAGCGCCCCGATGGGCAAACGCTTCAGCTCACTCTCACCGAGGAAACGAAGCTTCCGTTTCGGTATCGGTCGGAGTTCGAAACCACCCTGCCCGGTGTGTACCGCTGTCGGGTGAAGGCCGTCAGCCAAAGTCGCAGAGGCCACCGGTACACCCGAGAGCGCGTGTTGACGGCCGTGGTCTGGCACGGCGGCGACGAGGCGGTCCGCCACCCGCCCACCGCCAGCGATGACCAGTGCGCCGGCAGCGCTCGTTGTGTCTGTGCGCTGACTCACGCGATCGCTGGGTCGCGTTTCGATTCGCCCGAGCTCGCGCGGGAGCTTGCGCGTCACGGTTGTGATTGTAAGCCCAAGCCGAGCGCGGTTGGATTGTCTCGGGCACTCGAGCGCGCGCATCTCGCTCCCGGTGGGCGCCCCCCTAGGGTCGGGCAAGACTTCAGCGCGTGGCTGTCGGACCTGCTCAACAAAGTCTAGCATTCGGCATCGGACACGCGCGCGCGATTGCGCCAAAACGGCGCGTTGGCCCAGCGCGGCTCGATTGAATAATAGCGCTGGCGCAGTCGCAAATGCTCATCGAACACGCCACGAGCACCGCGTCGATAGCGATCGAACGCAGTGGGGTCTCCCGCGCGCGCTTCTTCGATCACGGTGGCAGCTTCCAACGCCGAGCGGAGCGCGAAGCACAGCCCCTGACCCGCGATCGGGTCGAAGCTGACGAGCGCGTCGCCGACGGGAAGGAATGGCTCGGACGCATCCCAAGTCGTGAAGCCAGGAGCCGCGAGGCACGTGAGCCTGTGCCTCACGGTGCCGGGTCGAGCGAGCCGTAGCCGGGTGAACGGGGCCGCGTCCAGGCGCTGAGCGAAGCGATCGGGTATCGGCTGACCCTGCGACGTCGAAAGCGCCGCATCGGTGAGGTGAGCGACAACCAAGCCGCTTTCAGGCAGGGGCGCGCTATACCACCAGCCTTCCTCCACGGCTTCGATCAATGTCAGCGGCTCGTGCGCTTCGGCTTCGAACCAGCGCACGACCCCCACCAGCTTGTCCACGCTGTGTCGAGTCGCGCCGAGCCGTCGCGAAAGCCACGCAGACCGGCCGCTTGCGTCGATCAGGTGAAGTGCGCGGAGCTGCTGCGTCCCTTTCGCTCCACGATGATCTATCTTCCAGTAGCCGTCCCCTCGGTCTCGCTCGATCCGTGATACCGAGCGTCTCTTCGAACACCGCGCCCGCGTCGCAGGCGCGGTGTGCGAGCCATTGATCGAAAGCAAGGCGGTCGAGATGCCAGCCAGGGCCGTAGCTCGATTGGACACTACTGCGCTCACGCGGAAGGACGTCTCCCCACACCGAACGGAGTAAGTAGGCGGGCCGATGCCCCTGACTCAAGAAGTCTTGCCACAGGCCGAGGTCCGTCAGGCTATCGCGCGCCAGCGGGCTCAAGGTCTCACCTGCGCGCGGCGCCGTTCCGCGGCGTCGTTCCAGTGCACGCACCCGCAGGCCTCGCCGCGCTAACAGCAGCGCCAACGCCGAACCGGCCGGGCCTGCACCCAGGATCAACGCATCCACGGACGTTGCCATCGACTCGCAGCATACCGCAGCGGAGACGGTGACACTCCTCTCGAGGGCCACCGCCGCGGCGACCGAAGCGGTCGCGTCCCCGGCGGCTCGGCACGCTGATCGTCAGATAGTCATTTGTTCGAGCGCCCGCTCATTCAGCCTGACGGTGGAGATCTGGAAAGGACTGGTTCGACACCGGCTCGTGCGCGGAGCTGCGCCCCTTTCGTGTTTTCCAAAGACCGCCCGCTACTGGATATTGCGAACCGCGCTCGCGTAAGTCACGACGATTGCCACGTCCAGCGCCGCGCCGATCAGCGTACCGACGATCCGAGGTCCAGGCGACGGCACCGTTCGAATGAGACTCACCTGGTCCAGCGGCACGGTGTCGCGCTTGGTTTCGACGGGGCCGGACAAGGCCGAGCCGTATGGGGCGCCGCCAGCGTCCAACCGCGACCAGTCGTGATCGAGCGCGACCTTACCCGCCTCAATCCCCCGGTAAGTGCCAGTGACCATGCTGAGCTCTGCCGTAGGATGAGCGGGAGAGCCTGCGAGTGATGCCACGCTACGGGCGGGCACCTGTTCGGTTGGTGACGGCGCGTAGAAGACCTCGACGTCGGTCCCGACCGGTATCACTTGCACGTCTTTAGGAGCGACCGAGTGAGATGCAGGTGTCTGCGCACTGCCGACGGCGTAGCCGAGCAGCGTGCAGCCGGTTGAGGTCTGCACGACGAGCCCCAGAACGACTGGCGCGAGTAAACGACGTCCGGCGTCCCAGACCCAGCAGAAGGGGTGCACAGAAGGGACACTACTCCGGATGGGCCCCGCGTCGACCGACCTGCTAACGCTCTTCGATTCGGCAGTGGCGAGCAGGGCGCCATGGGAGGATTTCGCCTCGAGTGCCGATGGCTATTCCTCGCGTTCCAACCAAACCGACACTTCCCCGGGGAATTCACCGGGGGAAACGTGCACGATGCGCGGACGACAGCAGACGGCGCAGTCCTCAGTGTAGGTTTGGTGCTCGCCTCCCCCGAGGTCGACGTACAAATCTTCGACCTCCCCACAGAAGGGGCAGGCGACCTCGGCGCTAGTCTTGTTCTTTTTGCTCAAAGCGACCGCAAGAATGCGATCAAATCCGCCCGCTCGTCAGCAGAAAGCAACTCTGGCTTGCCATGGGCGGTCCCTCCGCACACGCCAAAGCGCTCTGCGACACTCTTGGCGCAGCCGTCGTGAAACAAAGCTGGCCGAAGCCCCACCCCGAGCAGGGTGGGCGTAACGAAACTGCCGCCGGTGCCGACGTCCGCGAGCTGATTGTTGGTGAATTGCGGGCCGCTATGACAACTGGCGCAAGCCACGTCGTCCCGCCGGAACACCGCCTCGCCGCGCTTGACCGCGCCCTCATCCAAGTCGTCGGCCGGGGGCAAATTGGGCAGCTGCTCGAGGAACGCGCCCAAGGCTGAAATCTGGTCGGCGGACGGCGATTGCGGGAGCCCCATGCGGGTAACCATCACGGCTTTGACCAGCGCGCCCATATCCCCGAGCGTGCCATCCCAGTGGAACGGCGCGCGCTCCAGCACTCCGCCTTCGAGGGGCATGGTGCGCCGCAAGCCCTCGGCAAAGCGCCAAACGTGGCCATCGTCACCGCCCTCGGGATGGCAAGAGGCACAAGCGATGCCGATACCGCTGTTCATGTGGAACATTCGATGCCCGCTATCGGCGTGTGATTCGTCGCTCAATGCGACGCTCGTACCGTCTTCGAACTCCAGCATTGCCGGCTCGCGCGATTGCACGATGTACTTGCCGGCCGCGGAGAACACTACCGCCACCGGCTGACCCGCGAGCTCGACGGAGGTAATCGGCGAATCGTCCTGGAACCCTCGAGCATTCGCGCCCGACGCACTCAGCCAGAGGGTCGCCGCGGGATCTGCAGCGAGCGGCGGCACGCGCAAGTGGGCCACACCGTTCGCGGGCGCGGAGGTCAACTCGTCGTCGAGCGCGATCACCGCCACGCGCGTCGCTTGCGCGTCGAACGCCACGTCCAAAGGCCCCGCGCCGGGTAGCATGCTGGATTGGAAGGTCATCGACGAATGCACGATGTCGCCTTGGGTGTCGAGCCCGTCGCCTGAAGCGCCACCCTCACCGAGGGAGCTCGGACCCACGCCCGAGGGCGTTTCTGTATCGACCGTGCTGAGCACCCGGCTCACCAAGCCCCCAGCGCAGGACGAACTCGCCCCATAACCGCCCGGTCCTTCGCCGACCGCGTCGTTACTCGACACTTGGTGGGCGAGCGCCACTTGGCCTCCCGGCAAGGGCAACGCCCGATAAGCCACCGTTGCTTCACCGCACGACGACCGCGGCGTGGCGCGACGGGATACGCCTCCGTCGTCGGCAATCACCATCACTTCGGCGCTCAGGAAGCGGGTGACTACGAGATCGTGGTCGCGCACGATCACGTCTCTCAAGTCCGTGTCGAGCTGCAGCGTGCGCGTGCGGTTCAAGGTCTGGGCGTCGAGGGTGAGCAATTGGCCAGAACGGCACGCCACGTAAACCGACGCGCTCTTGGCGTCGTAGGCGACGCCGCGCGGCGACGCACACACGGCACTTCTTCGCACGACCGCCGCGCTCGCCAGGTCGATTTCGACCAGTGCGCCAGCGCGCCGCAACGCGACGAACAACTTGCCGTCTGGCCCCTCCGCCATACGTCCCGGCTCGTCCCCGGGTGAGACAAATACCGGGCTTACGACGCGCGAAGCGTCGTCGACGAGAAATACGGCGTCCCGATCCGGATCTGCCGCGGCGATCGTGCGTCCGTCACGGGTCACCAGCAAGGTACCACCGACGACAGGCGCGCTGTGCTCGGACTGAACCGTCTTGCCGCCGAACAAGGCGCCCGTCACGCTCGGCTCAATTGATAGCGTCGGGGGCTCCGGTGCGGGCTGCAAGGCCGGCGGAGCGGCAAGATCACCGGGCGAGCCGCCGCAACTCACCTGCACCAGCCCCGCGCTCGCCGACAGCGCTACCCCAAGCAGGCGAATTCGAGTATTCATCATGGACTCCCGGGTGCAACGACCAATGGGTCGAGTTCGAATAGATCCCCACGCAACGTGTCTATGATCGCAGCAATGCGTTCGGGAACGGCCAGATAATTGTCGCTCGGAATCGATAACGCCTGTTCGTACGCGAACAGCTCCATGGCATCCGGAGGTGACGCCTGGCCCCAATGGCAGACGACCGCGAGATTCCATTGTTCTGCGCTGCTCGTGATGGGACAGCTGCGGCTGCGCTCCAAGAAAGAGCCCAGTTGATCGATGTTTGCGCTCAAGCGATCACGGTTTTGCTGCGTGCCCAGCGACCACTCTTCGACCATGGCAAGGTTACCGACGATGAACTCGCGATAGCCGTTATTGCCTGACGAGAATCTGCCATTGCACGAAGGCCCGCCGGCGAACTCATCTTTTTCGTAAAAGATCGCGCCTAGGCGCGTTGGGGTTGAAAGCGCCTCAGCCAGCGACACGGGTTCGTTCTGGAGATCGAACACCTTCAGGTCACCGCCTTTGACCACCACGATCCAGGCCTCCGCTTTGAGCACGACCCGCAGCAGGTTGCCGCCGTAGTCTTCACCCGGCCAACCCATGCGACTCGCCCAAGGCTCCGACCACGCGTAGCGCCCCTTGGCGAACAGCTCACCGCCGAGCAAGTTGGCGAGCTGCGCACGCTCGGGAACCGTCGGGTCTTCGCCAATTCGGGTCAAGACCGGGAAGGCATAGCCTAGCCCCACGCCCGTGTGCGCGCTCTGACTGAACAAGACTCGGTCTTGGCGAATCGAAGTGGCTTGCTCGTCCGTCAGCCAGCTGAAGAGCTCACGGCGTGCAGGCTCGCCGTCGTCGACGGTTTGGTCCGCAAACACCGCCTTGCCCATGCCGGGTGGAGCGATGCACGCAGCACCGGCGGTGCCGATGATGCCAACGGATCCGCCCGCGGAAGGGCCGAAGGACGGAGGACGCGGTTCGCCCGACGCGCCGCCCGAGCCGCCAGCGTCGACGGAGTCTGGCAACGGCTCCGGACGCCCGCTGCTCACCACGCACCCGCCCACACCAAGCACCAAACAGGCGATTGCCGCTCGCGCAAAAGCGAAATCGATCCCCGACACCCGCGACCGGCCGACCATGCCAGACGAGTCTAACATCGATCGGCCCGGACGCACGCCTCGGGCGGTGCTAAGCCCGCGGCCCCGAAACGAAAGGACCATTTTCTTTGGGAGCCCGCGGCGGATCACTCACATTTACTCGTTTTTTCACGCAGGGCGCACTGCCCAAGGACCTCCGTCGCAAGTTTTTGGAGGCCGCGAAGCTGCGCGTGTTCGAGCCACTCAAGCCAGAAGACGAAGCGCTCGAAGCCACCGGCTGGTGCGTGATGGAGCGGCCATTCGATCTGGAGCTCGATTCCGCCAAGATATTTCACGACAACTTCGTGTTGCTCGGTTTCCGGGTCGATCGCTACCGTATTCCCGGGGCACTCCTCAAATCGCAGATCAGCGATGAAGAGCAGAAGCAGTTGGCTCGGGGCAAGAAGACCAAGCTCAGCCGTAACGAGAGGCTCGAGATCAAAGACCGCGTAGTGATGCGTTTGCGCAAGAAGGTCATCCCGAGCTCCAAGGCCCTGGATGTTTGCTGGCATCTCGACAGCGGAATCGTACTGTTCTTCGGACACTCCAAGCGCATGCTCCTGGACTTTGCCGCGCTGTTCGAAAAGACCTTCGGTCTGGCGCTCTTGGAAGACAGCCCCTATGCAGCGGCGACGCGCGCGGAACTGCCGCGTGAGCTCGAGCGCGCGTTCAAGCAGATCGAACCGATCAGCTTCTCGAGTGGTAGGAAGCGACTCGGCAAGTCCTCGATCAAGCCAGAGTCCGAACCCGAGCCGAGCGAAACCTCGACTGCCGAACCGGAAGATCTGCTCGAGCGCGTGGAGAGCACCCGCTTCCTCGGGCCCGAGTTTCTGCTCTGGTTGTGGCTACGCGCCGAAATCGTGAACAAGCCGCTCAGCCTGCCGGAACTCGGCAACTTCGAAGTTTGGTTGGACAATCAGCTCACCCTGCAATCGGACATCGACCCCAACGAGCGGGTGACCGTGCGCGGCGCAGCCCCATCCGGCAGCCCGGAGGCGCGCGAGGCCGTGCGCGCCCAGAAGTTCCCGGTCCGAGCCCGGATCGCGATCCGCAACGAAGAGCGTGATTTCGCCTGCGTGTTGGTCGCTCAGCGCTACGCAGTGGCGAGCGGCAAAATTCCAGCGGTGCTCACCAAAGACACGGACGACGCATTCCAAGAACGCATGACGCTGATCGAACGCATGTGCCAAAGTCTAGACGGGTTGTTCAGGATGTTCCTGCAAGACCGCTTGAGCGCGGTTTGGAAGGAAGGCTGGGAACCGGCCGTGGTGTGCTGGGCCGAAAACGAAGCGATCCCAACGGAGATCCTGGCCACGCTGATGCAAGGCAAGCATTCTCGTAGCAAGAAAACCAAGTCGCGCTGACCGTGGCCAAAGCTCGATCGACCTTACTCACGTCACCGCTATCCATGGCGGACTTCGCGGCGCGACTGGTCTTCTTCGCCAGTGCGCCATTCGCAATCGTGCTCTTGGCCGAATTGTTTCCGGTGCGCGGTGCGCTGGTCGATGTCGGCCTCGCGCTTTCGGTGTTCTTGCTCGGGGAAGCGTCGCGGCGCGCGGCCTCGCGTTTTCGCCCAATTCGGTTCGTGCTCCGGGAAGCGCTCGCCTTCGAGAGCTACTATCGAGAACGGACCCCCCGCCCCTTCGCCTACTACGTCGCGTATCCACTGCTATTTCCGTATTGGTTGTACGACCGCGAGGCCAGACGCGAGTTCTGGATGTTCCGCGGCTACACGGTGGGCAGCTTCCTGGTCCTGCTCGCCTCGCTCGCCTGGCAGTTCTTCAGCTCCTGGCGTCCCGAGCTCGGCTTCCGCGATTTTTTGCCGGCAGTGCTGCTGTCTCTCGGCGTCGAAACGTTGCTCGTCCTGTCATTGTTGATGCCAATCGCCACGACCGTAGTCTGGTATCACGGTAGCTATCGTCGCCGTCGCTTGCTGGCCATCCTGTTGGTCGGCGCGCTTTCGACCAGCTATGCGTTGAGCCGCGTCCTCCGCCACCGGGATCCGATCGTCTCTTACTTGACGCGTGAGCGAGTCCGACTGCGCACCGCCGCTCAACGCAAGGCTGCGCACCGCGCATTGCAAAAGGCGGTCGAAGTCGCTTGGCGTGACCTGGTGAAGGTCCGCGGAGTGGAGGGCGATGGGAAAGTCGAGGGCAAGGCGCTAGAAGATGCGCGAACCGCCCTCGAAGGCTTCTACAAGCACGACGAGGCGTTCGCCTTCGACCTGTGGGCGAGCCCACGGACTCGGCCCCGCGTGCTGGTGCTCTATGCCCAAAGCCGCCGCAAGCGGCCGCCGATTTGGGTCGCGCTGAAAGATGGCGGCGAAATCCGCAAGCCCGACCAGCTACCGAAGGGTGCTTTCGTCGCCATGCGCACGGCGGCAGACACGACCGACGCCGTGGGCATGGTCTGGGACGAGAAGTAGCTCGAGCGGTCAGTCTTTGCGCAGGTATTTGCCGCTGACCATGGGGCTGAAGTCGGAGTCCACAGCTAGTTTATTTTCGATCGAGAAGTGGCAGTGCTGCGCGTCGATTCGGTACACATAGCGCGATGAGCCGCGCACGCTCGTGCGGATCAGGGTCAGCACGTTGTCCTCGAAACGACCACGTGCCGGGTCGCCGGGAGGAAAGCCGAACGAATCGAACCAGTACCAGAGAATTTCCTTGGTTTCGGGATCGACCGTGAACACACCGTGACCGCGAAAGGTCACGCGGCTGTTCCGTTGCTGCAGGTAGTCTTGGATTACGACAAAACCGTCGAGATCAGCTCGAAAGCTCATGCGGCCAAAGGCGGGACCACCCGGGCCCCAAGCGGTGGCTGCCACTTCTTCGTCCCCTTCCCACTCACCCACGAAGGCGAGCAAGCGCTGGTGCTCTGCACCCACTTTCGGCATTTCCATTGGGCACTCCTTTCGGCTCAAGCATCGAGCTTGAAACTCCCAGCGTCAATCAGCTCCGGCTTCGCGTCGTGCGACAGCGGATCGGTCAAACCCAGACACCAAAAATCCACGGCGGAGCCATCTTTTCGCACGCGGAGCCGTAAGAAGTGCTTGAAACCGGGGTGGTCGAGAGCCGTGAAGGCCTGCGTTTCCTCCAACCCGAGCAAAGTGAGCAGCGCCAAGAATGCCCCGAACACGAACGCGCCATAGAACACGGCCACCCCGAAGGTCAAGCTCGCGATCAACCAAATGGGCAGTGTGACGTGAGCGCTCAGCGCCAAACGCACGAAGGCAAACGAAGCGAACACCGGAATCGTCGCCGTCGCTAGGCCCGCGCCGAATGACAGCGCGAAGACCACGAAGCCTCCCTTGCGCACATCGCCGATCAGCGAATAAATGATCGTCGTCAGCACGGTGATCAGAATCGGTGCCGAGACGATGAAGCCGATCTTTTGGAATTGGTGCAGCCCAATGTTCATGGCCGGCAAGAACAGCACGGCGAGCACGATGTGAGGCAAGAAGCCGGAGTTGCCACGCATCACCTTCCACGGCACTTGCAGCAGCAAGAGCCGGCTCTGGCCCATCGTGGGCCACTCCACGTCGGCGCTCAAGCGCTGCCCGCGCCGCAGCGGAGCCGGGTGCAAGAATGCTCCGCCGCCGCCTGCCGTCACGTGCAATGCTCTACCGTGCTGCAGACGCTCGTAGTGGTGCACGTCGCCCGAGAGCAGAAAGTGCGGTTTGGCCTCCAGATCCAGGTTCAAGGCCTCGACCATGGCCGTACCGGTGGGGCTGGGCGCGCCGAATGCAAACAGCGGATCGGGCAGCATGACCAAAGGGCTCACTTCTGGAGAGCGCATGCGCCAGGCATCGAAGTAACGCACCTGGCGCGTGTCCAGATTGCGCAGCTGGCGATCGACGGCATACAAGTCTATCCGAGACGTGAGCGGCAGTGCGAAGTAGCTCGCGCTCTGGACGGGCTGATAGCCGCTCAGCGCCAAAGCCTTGGGCTTGTCGATTTTTCCGCCGCGCACGAACTGACGCGCCCACTCCGCATAACGCTCGATCATCCGTTGTGAGATGCCGGCCACGCTCGGGCGGGCCACGCCTTCTTCGTCGTCCGCGGTGCGGCGAAACATGCGCGCGAAGCCGTCCAGCCCATCGTACCAATCGTGGTTACCGGGGATGCCTAGCAGCACGCGCGGAGGTCCCGGCGGCAGCGCCTCGAGGATCTGATTGAACGGCACGATCACGCGATTCGTGATCTCTTGAGCCGTAGCCACTGGGTAGGCCGTGTCACCACCGAAGAGCAGTATCTCACCGCGCGGCGCGCGCAACGACGAGCCCTCCGCGTCCGGGTCGGGCAGCTCGTACTCGGCGAAAATCAGCCGTGCCACGGCCCGACTCACCGCCACGTCGTCGCCCGTGTCGGCGACGAAATCTAGCCAGAGGTCACGCTCCAAAGTCTCGACCAGTGTGGCCTGCGCCGAGTTCGAGCCCAGCACCTCGGCCACGCGCGTCTTCAGCTCGACCGGATCGTCCGCCGTCATCCAATCGCGAGAGTCCACGTCTTCGGTGGCGATCGCGGCCGCGGCGAAGTGCCGCAAGTGCCCCCAGAACGAGCGCACACCAAACCAGACCACGCCACGCGGCCGCTCGGCACCGCGGACGAAGCGCCAGCGCGGCGCGAGGTTCGGGCGCACGGGACGAAACGGTTCAGGCACGAGGGACGCGCAGTAGAACACGATCCTCAGCCTTCGACGCAACACCCCCGCCCCTTACCGAAGACGCCCTCGTTTCGTATATTTCGCGAGATTTGGAACCAATTTTCCAGCGTCTACGGCAACTTTGGCTTGGCCCTCGGCGAAATTGCAACTTCGAGTGGCTGATAGCCGGTGGCGAAACCGAAACCGTGCAGTTACAATCGCGCGGATGAATCGCAGGTACATCTCGAGCGGCACGAAGTACGAGCCGATCGTTGGTTATTCGCGGGCCGTTCGCGTGGGCAACACGATCTACGTGTCGGGCACGACCGCTACCAAGGAAGACGGGACCATCGCCGCTCCCGGCGATGCCGGCCTGCAGACCGCTCAGGCCCTGCGCAACATCGCCTGGGCTCTGGAGCGTGCCGGCGGACGCATCGAACACGTCGTCCGTACCCGCATCTACGTGACCAACATCGACGATTGGGAGAAAGTCGGACGCGCCCACGGTGAGTTCTTCCACGACGTGCGCCCGGCCACCACGCTCGTGGAAGTGCGCCGATTGGTCGATCCGGCGATGCTGGTCGAGATTGAAGCCGAGGCGCTGCTCGACGGGTGAGAGCGAGCGGAGGGTGTCGGGGCTGAGGCCTTGCCGACGCCTCTGCTTCCCTCCCCGTACCAGCCGAGCCGACCCGTCATCGCTTGCCACGTCTCACCAGGCCGGAGATCTTTCGCCGCAGCGTCGACCGATGAATGCCGAGCGCTTGGGCGGCTCGACTCAGGTTGCCCGAGTGAGCTTCGAGGGCTCGCTCTATCGCTTCCCGCTCCAGACTTTCTAGGCTCGTCGTCGGCCCCTCTGTGGCCGTTGATCCAGCCCCTTGGATGCTCGACGGGCGTTCCGAGCGCGCCGTCGCCCAGCCAAGCTCGAGGTGAGGTAGGTCGATGAATTCGCCCGTCGCCACGCCCTTGGCGGCCTGGAGGACGTTTCGAAGTTGGCGGACGTTGCCCGGCCATGAATACCGTTCGAGCGCCTGCAGCGCCTGCCGCGTCAACGCGTTCCCCGATCCGCGCAAGAAGTGCTCGACCAAAGATGCGATGTCCTCAGTCCGATCTCTGAGGGGCGGCAACCGAATCTCGAAGCCTCCGAGTCGATAGTAAAGATCGTCGCGCAACTCTCGTTCGCAGAGCATGATCTCGGGTGGGCGGTTGGTGGCGGCAAAGTACCGCACCGAAACTAGTCGAGTCAGATCGGCGCCGACCGGGCGGATTTCACCATCGTCCAGCACGCGCAAGAGCTTCGACTGATTCGCTGGACTGAGACATTCGAGCTCGTCCAAGAACAAGACACCGTCGTGGGCGCGCTGCAGGAGTCCGACGCGGTCACGGTCTGCGCCCGTGAAAGCGCCGCGACGATGGCCGAAGAACTCGCTGTCGAACATCTCGGCGGGGAGCAGGGCGCAATTGTGCGCGATGAAAGGCCCTGTCGACTGTGGCGATAGCCGATGGATGGCGCGCGAGACGAGTTCCTTGCCGGTACCTGTCTCGCCGGTAATAATGACATTCACGTCGGTGCGTGCCGCAAGGGCAACTCGCTGTCTCACATGCACGATGGCGGGGCTCGTCCCGACCACCTCGCAGGCCGCGTCCCTCTCTGAATGAACGCGGCGAGAGTTTCGCGCAATCGCCCTAGCAGTGGCGGCCAGAATGATCGCGGGTGCCGCTGGCTTGACCAGGTAGTTGGTCGCTCCTCGCTGCACGGCATCGACGACGGTGGAAATGTCTTCCTCTACCGTGATCATGACTACGGGCAGGGTCGGCCACCGTTCTTTGATTTTCGTCAGCAGCTCGAGACCGTCCATTTCTGGCATCTGCAGATCCAAAAACGCCACCGCCGGGAGCCCCTGCTCGAGTGCCCGCAAAGCCTGACCGCCTGTCGCTGCGGTCTTGACGATGTAGCGAGCATCTTGGAGAACGAGGGCAAGATAGTTCGCCGCGCACGGATCATCATCGACGACCAGCACTTCCGGGTCGAGCATCGGGATCCTCAGCCGACTTGCAACGGTAGGTGGACGGAGACGCGAGCGCCGCCTTCTTCTGCTTGGGCGATCGACAGCTTTCCACCGCGAGCCTCCACGAGCCGCCGGGCGAGCACCAGACCGAAGCCGCTGCCGGCCAGCTTGGTCGTGACCCCGGCGCGCAGCGTCGCGGAACTGACGTCCTTCGGAAACCCAGGACCGTTGTCGCGAACTCCGAGGCAAAGGATGCGGTCTTCGACGCGCGCGTAAAGCTCGACTTCACCGCCTTGCCCGGTCGCTTCGGCGGCGTTCTGGGCCAAAATGAGCAGTATCTCGCGCAAAACCGGGGCCGAAACGCCCACGCGCGGGATGCTCTCCAGAGCCGGTTTGACCCAGCGTACGGCGGCATGCAAGCGGCTCATCTCAGCGATGACGTCGTCGACGGTGCGGGCGACGTCCGTCTGCAACGCAAGGACTTGGTTTCCTACCTCGGCCCGCTCGGCTAGCGTTTCGCAAGCCAACTCTTCTAGCCGATCGATCGCGTGCTGCAAACCAGCGAGCGCGTCTCGACGTGTATTGGCGCTCGAGGGTAGCTCGATGAGCTTGCTGAAGCCGCGCAGATTGCGCACCGCGCCCTTGAGACCATGGGCAAGCCAAGCCGCCCGTTCACCGACCCGACCGAGCTGGATCGCGGTCTCGACCTCTGACTCCATGGCGCGGAGCCGTTGGCCGAGGACGTGGGTCTTGCGGTCCAATTCCTCTTGCGAATGTAGCCAGCGCCGGCTTGCCGTGGATGCCAACAATCCGATCGTCGCGACGAACGTGGATTCGACGATGAGTCGCGCCAACACCGGCTCGCTGCCGACTGGCAATTGCGTGATCCAAATCGCGAGTACCGCTCCGCCCGTCGTCCACCAGGTGCCGAGCGGCGACACGAGCAGCACCGAAAGCAAGATTTCCAGCACAAATCCGGCAACGAACGGTGAACCGACTCCACCCGTCGAGAACACCAGCGCGCTCCAGCCCACCAAGCCAAGAGCCGGCGATACCATACGCGCGGCACCGAACCAGGTGCGCACATCCGAAAGCGCGGCGAGCGCCAAGTTGGCGAGCGCCGCGACGCCGAGCACCCAGAGCACTGTCGAACTGATGACTAGCTCACGGCGCATGGCATAAGCCACGATTGCCGCGACGGAGATCCCGAAGTGACGAAGCGAGTATGCTCGGTCCGTCGCTACCCGCCCGACGCCTCGACTCTCCGAGTCTCCGCCGTTCGCGACACTCTTTCGGCTTTCCAATGAGGCACCCCTACTTGGCCTGATATCGATATTACATAGCACGACACCGTGATTGCTAACGTTACAGGCGCGTGACTAATCCGCGAGCCGGCAGATCGGGCACAGACTCTTTCGGGCGCAAATGACTAGGGATCGAAACTGCGACTGGCACTCCTGGCGCCAGCGCCGTCAGCAGTCGGAATCCGTCAGTTGCGCGATCGCCGGCTGCCCGCGACAACGCACCTTGCCGTCAGCGGCGCGGTTTGTCCGCGCCGCCCAGCGCCTTGCCTCAGGTCGCCATGAAGCGCCGACGCCGCACGAGCAGGAATCCGGCGCCAACCAGCGTGCAACCGAGAGCCACGAATGCCCAAGGGGGAAGAGCCGGCGCCGGTACACCGCTCTGCACGAGAGGCCAACTGACGAGCGCCGCGCTCAGGGTGGGGTTGTCGGGGTTCAAGGCCGCCAGCTCGACTGTGCTCGAGAGCACCGCGTACGCGAGGTTAGAAACCTTGAGGGTTGGCCCTGGACTGCCATCGGCGAGCAAAAAATTGTTCGCGACGCTGACGGTAACGGCCGAAGTTCCCTGAGTCGCCGCGTCACCCTCGCTGAAAGCACTCGCAGTGAAATTGCCTGCAGCGTCGGTGGTCTTGTGAAAAAGGACCACCCGCGATCCAACCGGAACTTGCACGGGCAACTCCGCCGACGCGGTTTGGCCATGCGCGAGCGTCGCGGGCAAACCAGCAGCTGCCGGCACGGTCGGGCCCGGTGCGTGGTAGGTCTGAGTCAACTCGACGATGTACGCCTGACTGCCTGGAATCGGTTGGCCCACGTTATTTCTGAAAAAGACGCTGGCAACGCTCGACGAGGCTGCCGCCGGACCCACGACCTGTGCACCAACGTGTACGCCGTTCCCGGTGGTTAGGGGACTGGTCGCAAACGCCCATTTCAGGTCGGTATTGGCAGCCCCTCCCAGTGTCGCGTCAGCGGGGCCGAAAGAGAAACCCGTGAACGTCGGTGCGGCTACGGCCGAATGGGCCTCTCCAAGGGGCCACCAGATGCTCCCGTTGAACGTGCTGGCGGCCGTATTGACCCCGTAGAAGACGATACTCATACCCGACGCGGGTGCGCTGCCCGTGTATTTCACGTCCCAGTTGACCCAATAATTCGCCTTCGCGACGGCTGGCGTGAGGTACGCCGCGGCCGCGAACAATACTGGGGCAAATAGCAAACCGACATTCGATTTTCGTGTAGTCATTTTGATGTTGCTCTCGGTGAGTGGATGATAATCGGGTGTTTTGACGGCAACGCCGCGCATGCCCGCTCGAACGATGAACCGCCCAGCGACGACTTCGCTGGCGCGCAGGCCCTCAGCAACTACCGTTCCCGAGACAGGATGCGCGAGCTGAGGTCGGCAGGTCCCCGCGAAAACGTGGAGTTGGCACACGATGCAACCGGCATGGCACGCTCCGCACGAGCGATCGAAGTGGCGCGTATTGCGCCAGCAAGAACCAGGCGATCAGCGATAGGTATGGCGACTTTAGAGCTGACGCGAAATTGGAGCAACTTACGTCATGGAGCAGGCCGCTCCAGCCCCGTGCGTGACAGCCGCGTGCGTCGCTCTCTCGATGTCCGACTCCGACCTGGCGCGCCGGGACACGAAAGCTGGGACACGGGCACGGCTCTAGTCATTTCTTCCGCTCCGAGGCCCGGCCCTCGATCGCCCGCGCGTCGAAGTTGCAATCGTCGAAGTATTGAGTCCGGGGTGCCGGAGAAGCCATTGCTTATAGTCTGCTAACCAGTTATCTTGACCACTGCGAAAGCCTGCCGCACGCGGCATCACTGCCTATTTGAAACGGAGAGTGCATGGCCCCTGAAAGCAATGGGTGCAGTTCTCATCCTGACGTCCTATTTGATAAACGACTCTGTTCGGAAAGGAACCGACAGGAGCAGGTGAACCGCCAAGTGCGGCGCCGGGCGACCCGGGTTCGTCCGGCGCCCGACTTGGCGGTTCGCCCCACAAGCCCAACTGAGTCCGTCGCTCTCGAAACGTCACGATCAAAAATGTACCTGAAAGCAATGGGCCGGCAGTGAGTGAATCCCGTATTCAAATTTTCATCAGCCACTCCAGTCTGGACGCCGAACTCGCAAAGAAGCTCGTGCGCGAGCTGGAGGCAGTCATCGACATTCCGAGGGGCGCCATTCGCTGCACCTCCGTGTCCGGAAATCAGCTGGAGCCCGGAGCTCACGTGGCGCCCGAGCTGCTGCGTGATTTGCAGGAGTGTTCGGTGGTCATCGCCCTGCTGACGCACGACAGCCTGGCTTCGAGCTTCATGCTCATGGAGCTCGGCGCCGCATGGTTGCTCGGAAAAACAGCCTGCCCATTGCTGGCTCCGGGCTTGAGTAGCGAGGATCTCCCAGGTCCATTCCAGCTCATCCAAGCGATGCAGTTGGGCGATAGCGATTCCCTGCCGCGGCTGTTCAAAAAGGTCGCGAGCGTTACCGGACTGCCCCTGAGAACCAATCAGCCTATCGTGTCGAATGCGCCGGGTGACTTCGCGCAGCATGTGAACAGGTTGCCGAGTTGGGGTCGCAGATGCTTGAGCGCTAGCGCACCTTACGGGCTGGTGGCCGCAATCTCTGCGGCGATTTTCGGATACGCGGCTTGCTCATTCCGAAGCCAAGCGCCCTACTCCGTTCATCTACTGACGGGCAATGCTGGCGGCCGTTTTGATTCGCTGGGGACGTGGCTCAGGAACGAGATTAAGTCCCACGCAGACGCAGACGCCGAGCTCACGCTGGAGAGAACGCAAGGGTCCGTCGACAACTGCGACCGAATCGAGCTCTCGGAGGCGAACACAGTGGCGCTGGCGTGGACGTCCCAGCAATGCGGCGAATCCAAAGACCACCCCGAACGAAAGGCGAGGGTCCTCGCGGCACTGTATCCGGAGGTTCTGCATTTCTTGGTCCACAAAGACACTGACTCGCCCGGGTCGGTGCCAGACTTGCGAAGCAAAAAGGTGTACTTCGGCAACGAGAGGAGCGGCACCCGCTCGAGTGCCATGCGGCTCTTGAGCAAAGCCGGGTACAAGCGCGCGGAAGTCGACGAGTTGGTCTCGATGAACAGCAAGCTCGGCAACCTGGAGTTCGAGTCGGCCGCGGATTACTTGCGAAAGGGCGAGATTGACGCCGCGTTCTTTGGCACCGGCCTCGGCGCGAGAGCGGTCAAGCTCGCGCTCCAGGACGGATCGGTCCGACTCGTCAGCCTCGCTTCAGAGCTCGTCCAGCAGATAACCAAAGACGACGAGGACAGCCACTTCGCTTACGCTTCGCTGGAAAACGACGAGAAGCTCAAGGGCGCGTACGATCCGAACCCCTATGGTTTAACCAACTCGGGATATCTGGCTGTCAACCGCGCGGCTGGAACACCGCCCTTCAAGTTCGATTCAATCGCCTCCAACGTCGTGCTGCTGGCGACTGAATCCGTCGATAAGCAGTTCGTCGAGCTGCTTCTAAAGAGTTTGTACGGCTCCAAGCCGGATGCGTTGGTCAGCCGCGGGGTTTCACGAACCTACCTGGAACAGAGCTCATTGCTCAACGAGCGAATGACCGAGAAAGGGATTCGGCTGAATACTGGCGTAAACGACTATCACGCCTGGTGGTCTCCCAACGTCAAGTGGCGCCGACTTCTGGCTTTTTCGGGCGGGGTGATTGGAATCTTCGCCGTCGTTACCGTCGTGATGGCGCTGCTGCGATTCGTGGGCATCAAGTTTCGCTTCCGCGCGAGTGGATGGCAATTGGGTTCGGCCCTTCGAGAGGTGAGAGAGGGCTCGAGCGACTAGGGTCTGTCTCAGAAGTAACAATCGTTACTTCTGAGACCCCGGCTTCGCCGGGCGCCGCTCCGCG
>Ga0302321_100000546_pt1 | contig 32682 bp, 23 predicted proteins | sample Fen_T0_1_FD_202505 | JGI IMG/M metagenome (GOLD analysis project Ga0302321, IMG submission 202505) | Peat permafrost microbial communities from Stordalen Mire near Abisko, Sweden - Fen_T0_1 | ecosystem: Environmental > Terrestrial > Soil > Wetlands > Permafrost | place: Sweden: Abisko... | reverse complement strand
GCAAAGCCTTCCCCATTCGAATTTCGCTTGTCCCCTCGTTGTAATCCCAACAGTTGTCCATGAAAGTGATGCCTTGGTCAATCGCCCTCCGGATAATGGTTATGCTCTCCACTTCGTCCGCCTGTTTGCCGATATGAAAGCCGCCCAGGCCGATGGCGGAAACTTTCTGCCCGGTCCGTCCCAGCACGCGCTGGGGCATTCCCTCCTTGGTTTCCGCCAGCAACACCTGGGGAGTTGCGCTGGCCAGCACCGTGGCTGCCGTGGCGGACTTCAGGAACGAACGTCGGCTCATGACTGCCTCAGGTTGGCTTGCCTGCTCGAGGGGGTACATCTTGTCAAAAGTTGTGCGCATATTTTTTCTTGGGAGAAGTTGTGATTTTTCGTGCCTTGAGCATAGGCGGCAAGTGGAGCCGTTTGGTATGGGGTGTTTTCCCCCTTCACCGCGGAAAGTAGCGGTGCAGGACAAATAATCCCGCCGTGAGCAACCCGACGACGACGATGACAAAAGGACCGCGCCGCACGTGCAGCAGATCAGGCAGCAGGACCTTGCCGAGGTCGCCCCATTTCTCAATCGTCCGTTTGGTCCACCCCGAAAATTCAGCGAAAATCCACGAGCCGGCAACCAGTCCGGCCATGCCGAAGAGCGTGTCCCAGCTTCCCTGGCCGAGCGCCGCGGCAGCCGTCCCGGGACAGTAGCCCATCAACGCAAAGCCCGCGCCGAAGAGGAGTCCGCCAATGATGTTCGCCCCGAGCCGCGTGGGCTTGATGTGCAGGTTTACTTTGGCGAAGTGGTGCAGCGGGAAGATGCCCGCCATGCCGACGACAATGGCGGTAAGCATCACCTTCGCCACGGTAAAGTCCTGAAGCAGCAGTTGGCCGGTGAGAATGTTGAATTTACCCACGCCGCCTTTCTGTAGAAGAAAGCCAAACGCCAGGCCAAAAATCACTCCCCCCAACAGCTTGGTAACTGGGGCCACCGCTCGTGCGGGAGGCGCTGTTGATTGCTGGACTGCTTGGCCGGGATCAATCATGGTTTCTCATGGTTTGAAGAGCGTCATGGCCACGGTGATCCCACCGATGAAAAAACAAATCACCGAAATCCATGAGGCGAGATTAAGCTGCATCGTTCCGCTGATGCCATGCCCGCTCGTGCAGCCGCCGGCGAGGCGCGCGCCAAAGGCCATCAGCACACCGCCGCCCGTTCCGAATGCCGCCCGGAGGGCGAGGCTGTCGCCGAAGCGGGCTTGCCACATGGGCGGAAGCCATTCGTTGACGAATTCCCCGCCGGTGACGGCGGCAAGCGCTCCGCCCACGATGGTGGCCAGGACAAAGACAAATTCCCAGCTCACTCGCGGCGGATTGTCTTTGAAGTAGGCGAGCGACTGGGTATGACGTTTCGCAAACAATTTACCGATGAAGCCCGACACCCCGGCATAGAACGATGAGGCGCCAATGGGCTCGTCCGAAAAATAAAACGTCAGCCACGAGAGTACGCCGATGCCGGCGCCAACGACGTATGGCGACCATGCCGGGCCCGGATAATCCAGCGAGTTCACCGCGTTTCCGGCGGCGAAGACTGTGGGCGATGCGAGCCATGCGAGACCGCCCAGGAGTAACGCAACCTTGTAGGATGTCCTCATTCTGCGTCCTTTTTCTTTTCACTCACGCCGTCCACCGGATAGCCCGCTTTCTTCCAAGCCTGCCAGCTTCCGGGCACGTTGCTGACCCAGTCAAAACCTTCCCGCTTCAAAATGCTGGTCGCGATGCTCGCGCGGTAGCCGCTGTCGCAATACACGGCGGTGGGTTTCTTCTTGTCCAGTTCGCTGAGTTTCTCGCGCAGTTCCCCGAGGAAGATGTGATGGGCATTCGGGATGTGACCACCCTTCCACTCGTCCGGCGAGCGCACGTCGAGCAATTGCAGTTTCTTCCCGCGCGCTTTGATCTCCTGAACGGCCAGCTGCCCGACCTCTTCCAGCGGCAGCCCGGCGTTGTCCCACGCTTTCATTCCACCGACGAGATACCCCGCAAATTGCGTGTAACCCGTGCGGAGAAACAGCGCGACGACTTCGTTAAGCTTTTCGTCCGCCTCCAGGACCAGCAGGATCGGCTTGTCGGCGTCGAGCAGCCCGCCCGCCCAAATGGAAAGCATCGGTGAGCCGCCGATGTTGAGCGCACCTTTGATATGGCCTCCGCCAAACGCCAGCATCATGCGGGTATCAATCAGGACGCTGTCCTCCGCTTCGCTGGCTTCCTTGAAAAATTTTGGCGGCAGCCCGCGCACTTGGGGGAAGTTGCCGAGCACTTCCGGGCCTTTCGCGTTCAACTTCTTCATGCGCGGATAGTACGTCGGGGCCGGCGGCGCGGTGGCGAGCGCATGGTCGGTGAAGCTTTTCAACTCCTGGAATTGCAGAAACGCATTGAACCGCCGCTCGTAGCCAATCGTGCTGCTCAGCCGGTCGCCGATGTCCGCGCCGCACGGCGAGCCGTGGCCGTGCGCCGGAAAAATGATCACGCCATCGGCAAGCTTCAGGTAAAAATCCCGCAGGGTGTGGAACTGCTGTTCGGCCAGCTTCTTTGCCTGCGCGCTCCCGAGGAGGTCGGGCCGCCCGGCGGAACTGACAAACAGCGAGTCGCCCGTGAGCACCCCCCAAGGCGTGTCCTCGTGCGCTTTCTCCGCCAGCGCATATGCCACATGCTCCGGGGTGTGGCCGGGCGTATGGCGAACGGTAATCAAAACTTTGCCAAACTTGAAGGTGTCGCCGTCTTTAATGGGCTCGTGGTCAAAACCGTAACGTGCGCCGCCCTCGTGACTCACGAAAATTTTCGCCGTCCCGACCCGCGCGCAAAGTTCGCGTGCCCCGCTGACGAGATCGGCATGAATGTGGGTTTCAAAAATATGTGTGATCGCCACCTGCTTCTCTCTCGCGAGCGTTACATAGCAATCCACGTCCGGGCGGGGGTCGAAAACGGCAGCCACCCCTTCGGCATCATCGCCCACCAGATAGGAAAGCTCGGCGATGCCGTCGGTTTGAATGCATTCAAAAATCAGGGCCATGGCAGCATGTTGCAGGTTTAGCCCTCGTTACGTCCGAAGGAACGCCAAAAGATCGGCGTTGAGCTGGGCCTTGTGCGTTTCCGTCAGGCCGTGGGGGGCGTTGGGATAAATCTTCAGGGTCGGATACTTGACCAGTTTCGCGGCGGCCAGCGCGGCCGTGCCCATCGGCACGATTTGGTCGTCGTCCCCGTGAATGATCAGGGTCGGCACGTCAAATTTCGCCAGGTCCTCGGTGAAATCCGTCTCGGAGAAGGCTTTGATGGCGTCCAGCGCGTTTTTGTGACCCGCCTGCATCCCTTGCAACCAGAACCAATCAATCATGCCCGGGGAAACTTTCGCGCCCGGCCGGTTGAACCCGAAGAACGGGCCGCTCGCAATTTCCTTGTAGAACTGGGAGCGATCGGCCACCGCGCTCGCGCGGAGGTCATCGAACACTTTGATCGGCAGCCCCCCGGGATTGCTTGCGGTCTGAAGCATCAGCGGCGGCACGGCCGCAATCAGCGCGATCCGGGCCACCCGTTGCGTGCCCTGGCGACCAATGTAGCGCGCCACTTCGCCGCCACCCGCCGAAAAGCCCGTTAACATCACGTCCTTCAAGTCGAGCGACTCAATGATTTGCGCGAGATCATCGGCGTAGGTATTCATGTCATTACCGTTCCAAGGCTGGCTGGACCGTCCGTGGCCGCGCCGGTCATGGGCGATGCAGCGATAGCCGTGGGACGCCAGGAAGAGCATTTGAGACTCCCAACTGTCCGAACTTAACGGCCACCCATGACTGAATACGACCGGCTGGCCCCCGCCCCAGTCCTTGTAGTAAATTTGGGTGCCGTCTTTGGTGGTAAGTACGCTCATGTCAAAATGCCTTTCGTTACGACTTTTTCTGTGCCGCCCAGAAACGCTTCGCCTCCGCTTCCATCTTTGCCAGCCGGGTGTAGTAATCGGGGAATTCAGTCAAGTGCGCCAACGCTATTTTGCCGGTCTTCAGCGGATCGTCGTTCGTGACGTCGGTCTTTGGATCGATGGTGCCATGCTCCAATTCAATCCCCATCCCGGCATGGAATTGCGCCACCTCAAACTTGTCCCAGCGGATGCCCAATTGTTTGCCGATGGTTTTTGCCTGATTCAGGGTGATCATCATTTTTTGGCTCATGATTTAAAATGGCTGCGCCGCCCCGGGGGAGGCACCTCCGGGAATCTTCGGCAATAATTTCAGCAATGCCTGGGCGGCTTCGGCGGCGGAGGCGCGGTTTTGGCCCGTGACCAGCAAACCGTCAGTCACCGTCGCAGCAAGAGAACCACCATGACGAACAGACCAACCCCGCCGTCGCCAATTCAAATCTCACTGCCCCCCAAGTGGCAAACCTGAAAGAGGCATGGTTGGTCTTTCCGATGGATGGTTATTGGGTGCCGTTCTTGATCCCCTGGCCGGCGTCTTTCATGTCCTGACCAAAGCCATTGGCCGTGTGACAGCCCAGGCCGGCGACGGCCACGAGCGCGATGAGAATTAATCCGGCAAAGAGACATTTCAATAATGGGCGCATGTTTTTCATGACCCGAGCATCGCCGGTTAATCTTCTGAAATCTATGGGGTATAACCCTAATCTGTGTCATTCACCAGCAGCGTCCGCACTCTTCTCCGTTTTTTAATTGGTAATTTTGAATTTTTCATTGATCAGTGCCCCATTGAAGAACGCCAACGGCATTCCCTCATCCAGCCCAGCGTTGCCGCGCCAGCGGCTGGGTAACGAAAAATATATTCTCCTCAACCCTGCAAGGTTTGCCGCGCCCCCCCCCGCCGGTCTCCACGCGCCACGGACTCACCCGCCCCACGCGCATAGGCCCTTTCCCCAAGCCCCGCCCTTTGGTCCGCTATCTTTACTGTTTTCGCGTGCCCCAAGTCTGCCGCCCGGTTTTTGTCCCACCGGGACACCCGGGAATAGTCTTCTGATTTATCGCCGGGTCACGCCCCAAAGCAAAACCATTCCCGGCCGTTAGTCTGGCCCCTCTCGCTCCCCAACGCTCCGCCTGCGCCGGGCGCATGACACCGCGCGCCAGCGTCTTGGACTGCGGCGGCCCTCCGCCGCTTTGGCTGTGGCAGGATACACCCGATCCCTTGCGCCAACCGCCATGCCCCCCCCCCTGCGCTCGCCTACCGCTTCCCCCTTCCGCCCCCGGTGCGTGCTCCGCCACCTTCAACCCGGCGCACCCTATTCGCCCCCTCCCTCGCCTCCCCCAAAGGAGGAGAGGGCCGGGGAGAGGAGGCCAATTGTTTGCCCCTAAACAAGTTATATGCTTTTTGCCACGCGCCCCATCGCCCATTCGTCATTCGTCATTCGTCATTCACCATTCGTCATTCACCATTCACCATCAGCGCCCCGCACCATTCCCCGTCATTTAATTGGTAATTTCTAATTTTGCATTGCCCTGTCACCCCCTCGCATTAGGCGCTGATGGAGTGGGGAGCCGCTTCAAAAACAAAGGTTTATGGTTTTTTTTCCAGTTTTGCTAAAATTTTTATACAAATTTGCCGTTGGTGGTGTCTATGGATTGAAAAATGAACCTGATGAGTGGTCAACATTGGTGCGAACAGCTCTACGACGCCAAGGCGGCGCAACTGATTTTGTACGGCCGGGCGCTGGGGCTGGGCCATGGCGAGGCGGAAGACGTCTTGCAGGACACGTTTGTGGCCCTGATGCAGATGACGGCTGCCCCTGCCCAGATCGAGCACTATTGCGTGCGCAGTTTCCGGAACCGGGCGCTGAACCATCGGCGCTCGTTCTGGCGGCGGCTCACCCGCGAATGGGAATCCGCGCGCTGGTTTGAGCAAGACCCGGATGAAACCCCGGCGGAACGGGCGGCCATGCGGTGTCTGGCCGAATTGCCCGTCGATCAGCGCGAGGTGATCGTGCTGAAAGTCTGGCATGGCTGCACGTTTGAAGAAATTGGCGGCCTGCTCGAAATATCACCCAACACGGCGGCGGGCCGTTACCGTTATGGCCTGCAAAAAATCAAATCCAAACTGGAAGGAGTCCTTTATGAACGAGAACCAATTGCGCTCCTGGCGTCCACGCCAGCCGTCGGCCGGGCTTAAGGCGGCTATTTTCAATGGCCTCAATGGTCAGACTGAACCGGCCCCCACCTCAACCCAGTGGTTGTGGGGTGGGCTGGTGCCGACCATGGCCTGTGCCCTGTTGACGTTGGCAGCCATTAATCACAATGGCGAAAGCTTTGGTCCGCCGCCCGGCCCGGGCATCATTTTGAGCACCCAGGGGTGCGTGGTTGCGGAGTCCGACAACGAGCGGTCGGTGCAGAATCATCTGGCCGCCGTCACTTTTGATTGGACAAACCACAGTGGATTCCCGTCTAGTATCGGTTTTACGCGAGTCACGAATTTGAGCAATTAATATCCAAATGGAAAAACCTAAGTCAAATACCGCAAAATCCGCCGCCCCTGCGTCGGCGGAACCAGCCCCCACCGCACCGGTCAAGGTGCCCGCGATGTTCCGCCCCATTGACTGGCTCACGCTGGCGATCACGTTTGGTGTCATCTGGGCCGTCTATCTGTTCACCCTCGCGCCGGAACAGACGCTGGAAGATTCCGGAGAACTCTGCACCGGAGCCTTTTACGCCGGCATCCCGCATCCGCCCGGTTATCCCTTTTGGGCCGTTTATGCGTGGTTCTGGACCTGGATTTTGCCCTTCGGCAACGTCGCGTGGCGCGTGGAAGTCGGCCAGTCCTTTGCCGCCGCCATGGGCTGCGGCATCCTGGGCCTGATGGTTTCGCGGGGCAGCAGCATGTTGATGGAAGGCATTGAGGAAATCAAAAACCTGCCCCGCCAGTGGGAAAATTCCATTTGCATGGTGTCCGGCTGCGTGGCCGGCATCTTGATGGGGCTGGATATTTTCATGTGGAGCGAATCGGTGGCCATCAACCGCATCTCGCTCTTTGGCGTGCCATGGCTGATTGCGGTCATGGCGTGTCTGATGCGGTGGATGTATGCGCCCCAACAGCGCCGCTATCTCTACCTCGCCATGCTGCTTTACGGTTTGTGCGCCACCATCCACCAGACCCTGCTCCTGAGCGCGATGGGCATTGAAGTGGCCATTGCCCTGGTGCATCCCAAGCTGGGGCGCGACTTGTTTCTCGCCAACGCCTTGATTTATATCGGCGGCCTGTTGGCCATGGGTTCCATTCCGGCCCTGCACAACATGACGGGCGTGGAGCAGGTGCTTTTTCACGTGGTCGGCATTGGCTCGATCGGCGCGGGCGGCTGGCTGGTCATGGAGACCCAGGGGTTCATGTCCGAGTGGAAAACCGGCTTCTGGATGCTGGTGGCTTGGATCCTCGGCGTTTCGTGGTATTTTTACGAGCCCATTTCCGGCATGACGGTGCCCCCGATGCAGTGGGGCTATCCCCGCACCGTGGAAGGCTTTTTCCATGCCTTGAGCCGCGGCCAATATGAAACCGCGCACGGCGTGGATGTTTTCTCCGATCCCGGCCGCTTCGTCTTCCAGCTCTGGTACATCCTGACCGGCTTGGCGGAATCTTTCAGTTGGGTTTACATGTTTGTCGGCGCGCTGCCGTTCGTGTTCCTGAGGAAAATGCACCGGCGCGAACGTTCCTGGCTCATTGGCGTGGTCAGTGTCTACTTTTGCTTGTCGGTGCTGCTGGGGGTGCTCTTCAATGTGACGCCGGACCGGTCCTCCTCCGAACTGTGCAAAGTATTCTACACCGCGTCCCACGGTTTGTTCGCGCTCTTGATCGGCTATGGCCTCACGCTGCTGGCGGCGTATGTGGCCACCCACTATGCCAATTTTCGTCGCTGGGGCATGGTGGGCAGTGTCATCGCCATTGTGCTGGCCCTGTATTGCCTGAAGGACGCCACGGGCAAACTATTCTTCGGGCCGGCCGGTGAAATCAGCCTGTTCGAATTGCCGCACTATATCGCCCAGGCTTTCGACAAGGATCAATACGGCTTGCCGGTGTTCGCCAGCCTGATTCTGGTCGCCATTCCGGTGATTCTCCTGGTCGCCTTGCTGGTCTATCGCAGTCGTGGTCCGGTGTTGATCCTGCTCTGCCTGATTACCGCCATGCCGCTCTGGTCCGGCCTCTCGCACTGGTATAACAGCGAACAGCGCAATCACTGGTTCGGCTACTGGTTCGGCCATGACATGTTCACGCCGCCCTTTCTGGATACCACCGGAAAATTAAGCTACGATGCCGCCCGCCGTGCCGAATTGATGAAGGACCCCGTCAAGGGCAAGTTGATCTATCCCGAGATGGCCCGCGACACGATTCTCTACGGTGGCACCGACCCGGGCCGCTTCTGCCCCACCTACGCCATTTTCTGCGACAGCTTCATCCCCGACCGCTGCAAGCCGAAACAGGATCAAAAATTTGACCGCCGCGACGTTTACATCATCACGCAAAACGCCCTGGCCGACGGCACCTATCTCGAATATCTGCGCTCGCAATACAACCGTTCAATGCAAATTGACCCGCCATTCTTTAGCGAGTTGTCCAAATATGTGTTCAGCCTGGGGGCACACACCTGGCGGCGGTTAGTGGGTAGCGCGATTGATTTGCGTAGTGACCGGGAACCTGATCCCCAAGTCCGGGCGGCTTTGCAAGCCAATGAAAATACTGTTTGTGCAAATATTGCCGGTAGCGGCCTCTTCGCCGACATCAACAAGCTGCTTTTCACCACTCTCGACGGTCCCTTCACTGCCTGGGGCGCGCATGTCGAGAAGCGCCGTCGGGCTGAAGGGGTTTACCCGCCCAACGAGATCTACATTCCATCCCCGGAAGATTCCCAGCGCTGTTTTGAGGAATATGCGCGCCAAAAACAACTGACCTCGACCGATGGCCGCATCCAGATTTCCGGCCAGGTGGATGTCATGAACATCAACGGACTGTTGTGTAAAGTCATCTTTGATCACAACCCCACGAATGAGTTCTACATTGAGGAAAGCTTCCCGCTCGACTGGATGTATCCTTACGAAACTCCGTTCGGCATCATCATGAAGATCAACCGCCAGCCGGTGCCCGAATTGACTGCAGACGTGTTTGATCGCGATCACAAATTCTGGAGCGACTACACCACCCGGCTCTGCGGCAATTTCATCACCTATGAGACCTCCGTGAAGGAAATTTGCGACTTTGCCCAGCGCACCTATATTCGCAACAACTACAAGGGGTATAAAGGCGATCCGGCCTTCGTGCGCGATGCCGACGGCCAGAAGGCATTCTCCAAGCTCCGCAGTTCGCAGGCTGGCATGTATGCCTGGCGGTTGACCCCGCAATGCCCGCCGGAATTCCGTCAAAAATCCCAGGCCACCCAGAACGCGCTCATTCGCGAAACCGACTTCGCCTTCAAACAGGCGTTTGCATTCTGCCCTTACAGCCCGGAAGCCGTTTATCGTTACGTCAACTTTCTGCTGCCCTTGGGCCGTTTTGACGATGCCATTCTCGTGGCGGAAACCTGCCAAAAGCTGGATCCCTATAACACCTCCATCTCCGAACTCATCCGGCAGTTGCAATCGTTCAAGGAGCAGAGTTCTCAGCGGGAGCAGGTTATGTCGCAACGGGAGCAGGCCATGGGGCAGGTGGAGGCCATGGAAGCCAAGGCTCGCACCAACCCCGCCGATACTGCCAATCTCATTCAGTTGGGAGGCGCCTACGTGCAGATGGCGCAGACCAACCGCGCCGTCGAACTCTTCAGTCAGGCGCTGGCAACGCCCGGTCTGCAACTGAATGATGCCCGGGGCATTGCCCAGTATTTTGCCCAGATCGGCAACTTGGCCAAAATCGAACTGGCCCTGAAAAAACTGGTGGAACTGTCCCCCGACCAGCCGGAATCATACTATGATCTCGCTGCCTTGCAGGCGCTTACCAGTCGCCCGGACGAGTCCCTGACCAACCTCAAGACCGCGCTCCAAATCAATGCCAAGCAGTTGGCCACCAAGAAAACCGGGGTCAACAATTTGCGGGAAGCCCTGCGGTCCGATGCCCGGTTTAACCCGCTCCGCAACAAGCCGGAATTCCAAAAACTGCTTGTCGCGGACTGAACCACGTCGCCGGGTCTGCACCCCTTTGGCAACAGCCAGCCCAAGGGGTGTGCCTTGCCGCCGTAATTTCGGCCCACGCCTTCGGACTCACCCCGAAGGACTTCCAGCCTGCGCGCCGCCCAGGTAACGAACCCCCAACGCGTTTCCTCAAGCGGCCGCCGCCTTTCAAAGCAACAGGCATTTTTTCTTCCCAAGAAAGCCATCGGCAAAATTTCAAAATATTACTTTACAAGCAAACGAAGTCGGCGTAAAAAACAATTCAAGCAGAAATATGCCCCGAAGCTCAAGCTGGGGCAAGTTCAGTTTTGCCTGCCTGTGCCACCACACATGGCACAGCACACATTCTTTAGTCATGAAAAAGTTAACGTTAAATCTTTTACCGATTCAGGCTCCAACCCGTCCAGCAGCCGCGCCGCCGGCCCGGAAACAGCCTCCCCCTGCCTCCCGCCTTGGAGTGTCCCCCCGAAAGATTAAAATTGGCGAAACGAACCCAAACGAATTTCGATGTTAAGCCGCTGCATTTAAATGCAATACGATGATTTTACGAAAATCGAAAAGTCGAAAACAAACCCAATAAGACCCAATTCAAACCCACTTTTAAGCCCCTTTGAACCCACTTTCTACCGATTTTTAACCCAGCCGGTTGACGCTCACGGACGCGGCCCTTTCCCTATTCCCGATTTAAGGCAAACCGTGTATCTTGAAATCACGCATGTCATCCGCCACCTTTCTCCGCGAAACTTCCGGCGGCACTCTTCTGTCTGTGAAGCTGCAACCGCGTGCCTCCAAGAATGAGATTGGCGAAGCGCTGGGCGAAGAATTGAAAATCAAGGTCACCGCCCCCCCGGTCGACGCGGCGGCGAACCAGGCGCTCATCGAATTGCTCGCCGACACCTTGGATTGCTCGCGCGGCAAGGTGGAATTGATCCGGGGCCAGACTTCCCGGCATAAAACCATCATGCTGCATGGTTTGAAGCCGGCGGAAGTGTTGCCCAAACTGGCCGCGTAGATTTCCTGTCACCTCGGCACGCTTTCCCGCCACTTAAGCGACGATATGATGACATCAATGACTTCAGTGGCTGGATGCAACGATGCGGAACTCGTGGACGCCAGCTTGGCTGGCAACCGCGAAGCCTTCAGCCGTATCGTTGCTCGGTATCAATCGCTCGTTTGTTCGCTGGCCTACAATGCCACGGGCAGCCTTGGCCAGAGTGAGGACCTGGCCCAGGAAACCTTCATTACCGCCTGGAAACATTTGGCCCATCTCCGCGAGCGTCACAAGCTGCGCGCCTGGCTCTGCGGCATTGCCCGCAATCGCATCAATAATTTTCTCCGCCGGGAAGGCCGGGAGCCGGTCCGCGATGCCGCACCGCTGGCGGCGGTTGCCGGATCGCATTGCCCCGATCCTTTGCCGCCGGAGCAGGCGATTAGCAACGAAGAAGCGGCGATTTTATGGCGTTCGCTCGCACTTATCCCAACGCTTTACCGGGAGCCGCTCATTTTGTTCTACCGCGAACACCAATCCATCGAAGCGGTGGCCCAAAGCTTGGAATTGACTGAGGATACCGTGAAGCAGCGGCTCTCGCGGGGCCGGAAACTGTTGCAGGAACAGATGCTGGCCTTCGTTGAGGGGGCATTGGCGCGGACGAATCCTGGCCGGGCTTTCACCCTGGCGGTGGTGGCCTCGCTGCCCGCCCTCACGATTTCTGCCGCCGCCGCAACCATGGGCGCTGCCACCAAGGGAAGTGCGTCTGCGAAAGCGGTCGGCGCAATGGGGCTGTTTTCCATGCTGCTTGGTCCGCTGATGGTTGTGCTTCCCAATTTCGTTGCCTATCGCATTGCCCTGGCGGGCGCGGACTCAGCTGAGGAGCGCGCCCGCATCAAATCCTTGTTCGGAAAAATGGGTGCTATTACGCTGGCCTTGTTCATTCCCTTCGCCGTGGCGGTATTGTGGCTGACTCGGAATCTGCCCAACCTTTCCTTTCTGTCCGGCCTGCTGGCCACCGGCTTGGTGCTGATTTTCTTGCCAACCACGATCATTTTGTCCGTCGCTTCGCAGCGGAAAAGCCGCCGCCATATGGAACGGATGCTGGCTGAAAAATACAGGGGCATTCATCCCCGGCCCGCTTGGGAGTATCGCAGCCAGCTTCAATTGTTTGGCTTGCCGCTGATCCACATCCGGATCGGCGACCGGTTCGCGCTCTTGAAAAGTCCGGTGAAGGCGTGGCTTGCCGTGGGCCATGCGGCCATTGGCGGATTGTTTGCGTGCGGCGGCCTCGCCGTGGCGCCGGTTAGCCTGGGCGGCCTGGCCATCGGCGTCTTGCCGGTCGGTGGCTTATCCGTAGGCGTTTTCGCCCTCGGTGGCATCGCGCTTGGCCTCTGGGCCTCCTTCGGCGGTTTGGCCCTCGGCTGGCAAGCCATCGGCTGCATTGCCATCGCCTGGGATGTGGCGGCTGGCGATATTGCCTTGGCATATAATTCCGCCTTCGGCTGCTTTGCCCGCACCCTCCACGCCAGCAACGAAACCGGCCTGTACTGGGGCCAGCCGCTTCATTTCAGCGACCCCGGCTGGTGTTTCCGCTGCGCTGAATTTATCAACAATCACTGGCTCTGGCTGAATTTGTTCTGGCTGGTTCCCTTTTTCATCCAATGGCTGATCTTGCGCCATGCCAACCGGACCGGTCAGGATTAAATCACCGGATTTGCTCAGCCAGTTCCTCCGCCGGATAGGTCCAGATTTCTGCCAGGGTGGGGTGATAATGCGGCATGGCGGCGAGTTCCTTGACGGTCATGCGCTTGGCCATCGCCGCGACGATCTCATGGATGAGTTCGCCCCCGCTCGGCCCGACACACGCGCCGCCGAGGATTTCCCCGGTCTGCGGATTCGCCAGCAGTTTGACAAAGCCGTCTTTTGCCTCCATCAGCAGCGACTTGCCGTGGTCGTTGAACGGATAGCTGGCAGTGACGAATTTGATTCCTTGCGCCGCCGCGGCCTTTTCCGTCAGCCCAACGAACGCCACCTGTGGTTCGGTGAACACCACCGCGATGAGCAGCCGATAATCCATCCGCCGCGGCGATCTTGGTTTCACGATGTTATGCGCGGCAATTTCACCCTGGGTCACCGCCAGGTGCACGACCTCATGTGGTCCGGTGCAGTCGCCGACCGCGTAAATATGCGGCGCGCTCGTCTGCATTTTGGCACTTGTGACCACGCGCCCGTGCTCGATTTTCACCCCCGCGTTTTCCAGCTTCAGCGCCGTCGTGTTCGGCGTGCGGCCCAGCGCGAAGAGAATTTCCTCCGCGGTGATGGCAAGTAGCTTGCCTTTTTGCTCGAAAGTAACCGTCTTTAATTTGCCTTTGCGCTTGGCGTCAACGAGCCGGGTGTTGGTGAAGACGGCGACGCCTTCGCGGCGGAAAACCTTTTCAATCTCCGTGCCGGCGTCGGTGTCGAACTCCTTCAAAATGTGTTCGCTCCGCTGGATGAGTGTGACTTTGACGCCGAAGCGGGCAAAGAACTGGGCGAACTCGCAGGCGATGGCGCCGCCGCCGAGGATGATGAGCGACTTCGGCAGTTTCGCCAGCGACACGGCGTCGTCGCTGGTGATAAATCCCGCCTCAGCCAGGGCGGGCAGGGGGGCCGTCGCCACGCAGGAGCCGGTGGCGATGACAAAATGTTTGGCGGTGATCTTGGCCGGGACGCGTTGCCCGGCATGGGTCGCATCCAATTGCACCGTATGCGGGTCGAGGAAGCTGGCGCGGGCGCGGATGAATTTGAATTTTCCGGCATTCAGTTGCTGCGCGCGGTAGTCAGCAAAATCCTTGATCTGGGCGTTCTTTCGAGCCATGACCCGGCCAAAATCGAAGCCGACTTTGCCGGCGCGTACGCCCCAGACGGCCGCCTGCCCGGCGAGGTGCTTGACCTCCGCTGCATACAGCAGGGCTTTCGTGGGCATGCAGCCGCGCAGAATGCAGAGCCCGCCCACGTCGTGGCCGCCCTCGACGACAACGGTTTTCAAACCGGCACTCGCCGCCGTGCGCGCCGCCGCATAACCACCACTGCCGCCGCCAATGATCGCCACGTCGAAATCATACTGCTTCATGGCCTAAGTTTGGCGCAACCCGAGCTTTTTTTAAACCGATTCTTTGCATAAAAAAACCGCCGGGGGCAAGCCTCCCGGCGGTCGAGTGTTTAATATGTCAAGGCTTGCTCAACCGATAGAACACGGTCGGATTGGCCGGATTGATCGTGAGGTTGGTGGTGATGACGCCGCTGGAGCCAGGAATGGTCACCCAGTTGGTGCCGAGCCCAGTGCCCAAGGTATTGGTCTGGCTCTGCAGATTCCAGCCCAAGTGCGTGGCCGGCCAGGTGATGTTGAGCGTGGTGCCATTGACCGTGGCGGTGATGTTGGTTGAATAGGTGGCAAAGCTTTGAACCACTTGGACGCTGCCGTCCACCGCCAGACTGTTGCTCCAAACAAAGCCTGCGCTCAGGGCTCCGGTAACCACCAAAGAGCTGCCGCCCGTCATGGCCTTGTTGAAGAGCGTAAACTTGTCGCCTGCTGTCAGCGCGGCTCCCAGGTTGGTGAGGGTAATGGTGCCGGTGCCGGCAGAGGTGAGCGTACCTGTCACGGAGACCTTGTCGCTGGTGGGGGAACCGGACTTGTTCAGCCGGAAGAAGCCGCCACCCAGCGCGCCCAAGGTGAGATTGCCGTTGATGGTGAGGGTGCCCAGGGCGGCGGCCGTGCCACCGCCGATGGCGGCGTTGGTCTGGACATAGACCGAGCTGCTGGCGTGCAGGCTGCCGGTGCCGGCGAGCACGCCGGCGCTGTTCGTGGTGGGACCGGTGTAGGTGTTGGCCGCATTCAGGTAGAGGGTGCCGGGGCCGGTTTTGATGAGGCCATAAGCCATTCCGCCGTCGCTGATTACACCGGAGATGGTGGTGGCACCGGTGTTGGTTACTTGAATGGTACGCGCCGTAAATGAGGCGGAGGTGAGGCCGTCGTTGCCCTGAAGGGTCACGGCCCCGGAAAGCGTCAGGTTGTTGGTGCCACCGATAATCAAAGTCTGATTGTTAGTGCCTGATTGATACTGGATAAGGTTGGCGATGGTGCGGGCGCCCCCGTAGGCGTAGATCATGCCACTGCCAGTGGTGTTGGGGAATTCGGGGGCCATCAGCAACGGGCCGGTGCCGATCGGGCCGGAGGTGACGTTGCCAACGGTATCAATGCCCAAGCCAATGGAGCCTGTGGACGGAACGGTGTATCCGGAATAGGTGTTGGCACCGTTCAGAATCGTAGTACCAGCAGCGCGTTGGATCAGACCGACGTAGCCCGAAATCACGCCGTTGTAAACCTGGACGCCGGAACCATGGTAGGGAGCGATGACCGTGCCGTCGTAAACCGCACCGCCAGCGGTGGGATTGCCATTCACATTGATGGCCAAGTTGGCATTGTTCGTCGTGGCGGAGCCCAGGAGGCGAATCCGGTTGGTCGTGGTGGTCGGGTTCAAAGGATTGATGGTCAGGGTTTTGCCTGCGGTTCCGGAAAGATTGCCATTGAACACGCCCGCATAGCTCCCGGTGCCATCCAGTTGGATGGTGAAGTCGTCCGCGATCCTAATATCTCCGTTAATGCCGGAAGAAGCGCTGCCGGCCGGAAGCACGCGTAACAAGCCGCCCGCCAAGGCCAGGGTCACCGGGCCGTTGCCGAGACCGGCGAGGTTTTGGAGATAAACATAGGCGCTGGCATTGCTGATAATGGTTCCGCCAGTATGGGTGTTGACGTTGTTCAGGAACAGCATGCCGCTGCCTTTGTACAGCAACGTCCCGGGGCCGGCGAAGCTGCCGGTGCCGCTAAACGTGTAACCGCTGCTGCTGTTGACGGTTACGGTGGAGGCGCTCAAGAAATTGCCCACCAGATTCACCGTATTATTGTTTAGACCGGTATCGTCAAAGGTGACGGCGTCACCGTAATTGAACGTCGCGGGACTGGCGCCATTGAGCCAGTTGGCGGTGTTGTTCAAATCCCAATCGGTACCGGAACCGGACCAGACCAAGTTTTTGGCGGTAACCAAGGCCAGGGAGTTGGTGACCGAGTTAGTGAAGTAACCGCCCGCGCCCGATACGGTGACGTAGTAGCCATTCGCGCCCGAAGCGACATCGGCGGAGCTGGCCTGGCTGATGACCAACGTGCTGCTGGTGGCCCCCGAGATGTTCCCGGCATTCAAAAGATTGGTGCCATTCCGATGCCATTGGTAGGTGACGCTGAAACCCGTGGCGGCGACTTGAAACGCGGCCGCCCCGCCGGTGGCGACGGTAACAGCAATGGGCTGGGTATCAATTGAGGGGGGAGCGGTAATTTGCGTGGCCTGGCCGGCGACAGTTATTGAGGCAATGTCCATCGTGCTGACTTGGGCGGGACTGGAGGAATTGCGCCAGCCGACGGCCAAGGCATTGAAGCCACCGGTCAGGTAATTTGCCCCGGAGGCATTCTTGGTCTGGGTGAAGAGGACGGTGCCACCAGTACCGGCTCCGGCGTAAAGGATGTTGCTGATGGAGTAGGTGTTGGCCGCAGTCAAGGTGATGATAAATTGCAGTGTGTTGGTGAACCCCGTCGTCAGCGAGATCGTGCTGGCGGTGGATCCCAAGGAAGTACCGGCTGGATTGTTAAACGCTTGCGAACCGCTGGCGTTTGAAAAGAGCACATCTTGATTTTGAGAACTCGTGCCGCTGGCGGTTTGGGCCGGGCGGGTAAAGATTGAGGAGCTGCCGCTGAAAATGATGCGGCTGGCGTACCCAAGCCAGTTTTGTGAGCCACCGGTGATGTTACCGGTGTTGAGCACAATGTTGCCCTGATTGGGGGCCACGCCGCCCGAATTGAACAAGCCGATGTTTAGCGAGGCACTCGATCCGTCGGTGCCGGAAAGAATGTTGGTATTAACAAAGACCACGGTGAGGTCCAGGTGATCACCCACCACCGCCAAAGTGAGGGGGGAATTGGTAAACAAACCCATGACTTCGCCCAAAACGCTGCTGGTGCTGGGGAAGTTCAAGGTGAGATGACCCGGGCTGAAATTTGTGGTTGCCCCGGCCAGACCCACCGCAGTTTGATAGCTGGTGGAGGTCGGGGTGGGGGTGGCCGCCGCCTGATTCAAGGTGCTGCCGGCGCTGAAACTGTCACTGAAAAATGTGGTCTGGGCCAGGCCGGCCAGCGGCAGGGCGAGCCCCAGGGTGATGAGGTGGTAACATTTCATGAAGGTTGCTTGGGTTCGAGCGGGAGGGGTGTTCATAGAATTTAGCAGAGTTGGTGGATATAATCAAATTTGATGGCGCACCGGCTCCGGTGTGGCTCCCCTATTTTGGCCGCAAAGCCAGCCGGACCGCCAACCGCACCAGCGGTGGCAGAAACCGGTATGCCGGGGGATAAATTTCATGCTCACAATTTGTTTCTGATTGGTCCGTGATCCTGAACGCGGCGCCAGTAAACAATATCGGTAATACCTTTAATTTAGCCAGTTGCCGGCCAAGACATCAATTTGGGAACATTGAGACTCTACCGGTTCAACCGCCCAACGTCATCAGGGTTTTGCTGCAAAGAAATTTGAAAATTGGGCACTAATATTTTCCCGTTGCCCCGGGACGGGGCGGTGGTCAGAATGGCCGCATGAGCGACATCATCTACCCTCGGAGCCCGCGCGAAACCATGGATGGCTGGCATTATCTGCCGCGCTACATTGACAAGGTCCGCCTGCACCTGGCCGGCAAGCTGCATGCCGACTATCAGGAAAATTTGGGCAAGGCCTTTGACGGGTTCTGGCTGAAGGCGGCCGGCGTGACGCATGAACAATTCGTGGCCGTGGTGAAAAATACGATTACCGACGGCGAGGTCTATGACTGGGTCCGGCAGAATGTCAAACGCACGCCCGCCGAAAAAGACGCCCACTGGCAGGATGTCCTGAGCCGTCCGCTGGCCAGCGACCCGACGGCAGTGGCCCGGCTCCAGATGCGCAAGGAGCAGGCGGGCATTGGCCACCGCGACGACATCAAATGTTTCGTGGACATGCTGGATGCGGATGAGAAGCGGATTTAGCTAGCTTTCGTGCGCTGTTTTTTTGCTCACGGCTTGAAGCCGGCCGCTTCGGCTGAGAGGGCAGGGGAATGGATGAAAACCAGCAGTAGAAACAGCGGGTTGAGGCTTGGGTTGGCCAAGTCTTAAAAAAGTTTCAGTGGGGGCTTAAGTCGTTGCCAAAAACGACGATAACTTTGCTGATACGGGGCGTATCACGGCTCGTCAGGGGTGCTGCGGGCGGCAGCGCGAACGATGAGCGGCGAGATGTTCCGGTCTGCCACAAGCCGATGCAAATTGATTTGTGGGGATCCCACAGTAAAACGGCACGGCTGGTTACCGTGCCGTTTTCTTTTTTTCTCCATCAGGTTTTTTCAGCGTTGGCAGGCGCTGCCGACGCGAGGAGGGCGGAATGCAATCTTGCAAAACGGGCGTTAGTTTTGTTCAATCTGGTGTGCTCAATCAGCAGACTCTCAATCGTTCTGTCAGTTTTTCCGGCATTGGCCTGCACAGCGGCAACCGGGTAAACATGACGATATTGCCGGCGCCCGCCAACAGCGGGGTGCGGTTCCGTCGCGTGGATCTGGACGGCCAGCCGGAGATCGAGGCGCGCGTGGAAAATGTCTCGGAAACGAACCGTTCCACGACGCTGGCGAAGGGCAATGTCAAGGTGCACACGGTGGAACACGTGCTGGCGGCCCTGGCGGGCTATGGCATTGATAACGCCATCATTGAGCTGGACGCCAACGAACCGCCGATCGCGGACGGCAGTTCGCGCGAGTTTTGCAAAATCATCCAGGCGGTCGGCATCCTGCAATATCCGGAAAAGAAGGAGTTTTTCACGCCGACGGAGCCCATCGAAATCCGGCTGGGCGAAACGGTGATGACGCTGTTTCCCGACGAGCATTTCAAAATCACGTGCACGAGCGCCGACAAGCAGGGGCGGTTCACCCAGTTTTATTCCACGGAGGTCAACCCGCAGACGTGGGAAACGGAGCTGGCGCATGCGCGGACCTTTTGTTTTTACGAGGAAATTGAATTTCTTTACAAGAACGGGCTGATCAAGGGCGGCAGCCTGGAAAATGCGGTGGTGATCCGTGACGATGCGGTGCTGACGACGGAGCCGCTGCGGTATCGCGAGGAATTTGTGCGGCACAAGATGCTCGACATCGTGGGCGACCTTTCGCTGCTGGGCAAATCCATCCGCGGCCACATCATTGCGGTGCGTCCGGGGCATGCGGGCAACGCCGAGCTGGTGAAAAAGATCGTGGAGCAAATCAACAAGCCGCTGCGGGCCCAGCAGACGTTTTCGCCGCCGCCGGCGGCCAAGGATGCGCCGGCCAAGCTGCCCACTGCCGATGGGGCGATGGGCATTGAGGAATTGATGAAGCTGCTGCCGCACCGGTATCCGATTCTGCTGGTGGACCGGATTCTTAAAATTGAGGGGGACACGATCATCGGGGTGAAAAATGTGACGATTAACGAGCCGCATTTTTTGGGGCATTTCCCCGGCCATCCCATCATGCCGGGCGTGTTGCAGTTGGAGGCGATGGCGCAGGTGGCGGGCGTGCTGCTGCTGAAGCGCATCGAGGCGGCGAACCAGATGGCTTATTTTATGGCGGCGGACGACGTGAAGTGGCGCCGGCCGGTGATTCCGGGCGACGTGCTGATCATCGAAATCGAACTGACGAAAATCCGCGGCAAGATTGGCAAGGCCAAGGGTATTTGCAAGGTGGACGGTGAAATTGTCAGCGAGGCGCTGGTCACCTTTATGCTCCGCGACGCATGATTCATCCCAACTCCAGCATCCATCCGAAGGCTCAGATCGGCGCCGACTGCGAGATCGGACCTTTTTGCGTCATCGGCGAACACGTGACCCTCGGCGATCGTTGCCACCTGCATTCGCACGTGGTCATTGACGGCCACACGCAGATCGGGCACAGCAACGAGATGTTTCCCTTTTCTGCGATCGGGATGAAGACGCAGGATTTGAAATACAAGGGCGGCGCCCCCCGGTTGAATGTAGGCAACCACAATGTATTTCGGGAAGGGGTGACGATTCATTGTGCGACGAACGACAACGAGGCCACGGTGGTGGGGTCGCATAACCTGTTCATCATCCAAGCCCACGTCGCGCACGACTGCATTTTGGGCGATCACATCATCATGTCCGGGTACGCAGGGCTGGCGGGGCATTGCGTGGTGGAGAACCATGCGATTCTCGGCGGCTATGTGGCGGTGCATCAATTCTGCCGCATCGGCAAATTTGCGATGATTGGCGGCTGCACGAAAATCGTGCAGGACGTGCCCCCGTTCGTGATCGTGGACGGCAATCCGGCGGAGACGCGCACGATCAACAAGATCGGGCTGGAACGCGCCGGCGTTTCCGGTGAGGGGCAACTGGCCTTGCGGAGCGCCTATAAAATTATTTTTCGCGAAGGGCTGTCCACTTCCAACGCGCTGGCGAAAGTCGAAGCGGAAGTGCCGCCGCTCGCGGAGGTGAAGCATCTGGTGGAGTTTATCCGTGCCAGCCAGCGAGGTTTCTGCAAGTAGCTGCGGGGCTTTACGATTCGATGCATTGCCGGGGGGACGGGGAGGAGAATTGACTCTGAAAGTTGGCTTTGAATCTGGTTTGGCGGTGGCCGCTTGAACGGCCCGCACTGCAAGTGCCTGGCGCTAAAAATTCTGGCAGTTTACGCTTGCGGCGGGAATGCTCGGGAGGCCATTGTCTGGTCAGCTCACCAAGCCGGTTTACCGCCGGGCAGAAACCGCTTAGTGCCAGTAACCGTCGTTGCTGTTCTCAATGTCTGTAATATCGTCATTCATGCTTAGGTATCGGAGAGAGCGGGTGGAAGCTTAAGGAAAGCGGCAAATTTGGAGGCGCTTTTAAGTGGCTGTGGATGAATGAAAATTATCTGAGCCGCACTATTCGCCGACAAATAATCGAAAAATTATTTCGATTCTTTTGCGGGGTAGGGGAGCAAAATCAGCGGCAACTTCGAGCTAAACCATTTTTCGAATTGGGGCATGACTCATGGCGGCGCGTTCACTCGGTCTTTTTGATTTCGATTTCGACCATTTCGCAGTTGGCATCGAACCGGGCATCTTTCAAATTCGTGGAGCACGTCAGCACCATCACGCGGCCATGCTCCCGAAACAGTTCTGGATGCAAGTAGGCGCAATACACGCTTTCAAGCTGTTTGCCCTGGCGCTCGGCCGGCGCCTGCACCCGGGCCACCGGGGGGCTCCACGGGCCGGCCGGGGCATCCGCCACATGCAGGCGAATCTCGCGCGGACGAGCGAAATCGCTGGAGGAGGCCAGCACGTATTTTCCCAGATACGCATTCCACGCCACCGAGGCCTGACCGTGAATGTTTTCCAACAACGGTACTACCGCGGCTTTATCAGCGGAGAATTTCGGCCCGACCCCGGCATAAAACTCATACGCCCCGGGCTGCTCAATGTGTTCCGGACGGACCCGGGCCAGGGTGACGCCCTGCCGGCCTTGGAAGGCCTTGATGCCATAGAGATACAGCCAGCCATCCGCCGCAATGATTTGAGTTGGTTCCACGGGGAAATGCCAGTCGCCCTGCGGTTGCAGCCGTTCGTAAGCGCCCAGCGCCACGGGGGCGCGGCCGAGCCCCGATCCCACGCTCCGAAAATCCCACATGCCATCTCCAAAAACCTCAATCAGCGAATAATACAGATAGCACCGGCCGTTCAAATAGATGCCACCCAGCGGCCAGATCCGGTAACGCTGCACCGGCTGTTCCTGCGGCAAGAATGTAAATGGCGAAATGGCGTCGCCGTTGCTGGACACCAGAAAGTGGAACGCCGGCGGATAATTGCTGGCGCCGTCGGGCAAAAAGGCGAGGGTCGTGGAAACCGATCCGCCGGCGAAATGCGGGACGCCATCGGCGGACCTGGAACCTTTGAAGGTATCGCCGTAAGCCCAGATGGCCCCGCCGGGGACGGTGAATGACTCGCCGCCGTCCTGGGAAATGATCGAAGCCCGGGCGTGCGCCGCGTTCCAGAGCGAGCCGGGGAACCGGGCTTGGACCACCTCAAAACCCCCGGAGGCCGGCCGACCCGTCCGAACCGCGGTGGAACAGCCCGAAACCAGAATCAGCAAGGCCAGCAATTGAAAAGGCCATTTCATCATTTTAGCAGTTGGCATTGGTCTGGATTGTCAGCCACTTGGTTTGAATTAGGAATACAATTTTCAATTTTGGCGCGTTTTTGAAGCCATGACCGCAGGCCTGGCTTGGCTTTGAATCGCCGCAACCGCCGGTTTATATTCCGCCGCCCGCCCGGCCGAAAAATCAAAGCCTGCTTTCAGCCTGCCACCTTAATTTATTACCGCCGCCTTGAGCATTTCCATCAATGCTCTACAGCCGGATTGATTGCCGCCGATATAAATGGGTTATTATCCAAGCGGCCGCATATTACAATTGTAGTAATAGTGTGATTTTCCTTAAAATGATGGCGCAAGTTCGTGTTGGCAGCCGCTGCGTGAGGCAACCCAGGCTTGGCTTGGTCGAATTTCTCGTGATTGATTTTATGACTCTAAAACTAAAACCGCTTCTGGCCCTGGCCGGGCTGCTGCTTCCGCTGGTGACTGGATTGACGGGGTGCCGGGAAAAATCGGCGGCCACCGCCGCCTTGACGGAGGTGGAGGTTGTGGCCATCGAACAAAAGGACGTGCCGATTTTCCGGGAATGGGTGGGCACCTTGGATGGCGATGTGAACGCGACGATTTCCGCCCAGGTGGCCGGTTATCTGGTGGCCCGCGACTATTCGGAAGGCGGCACGGTGACCAACGGCCAGGTCTTGTTCCGCATTGACCCCGCTTCGTTTGCCACGGCGCTGGCCAAGGCCCGCGCGCAACTGGCCCAGGCGCAGGCGAGCAAAGGTCAGACCCGGCTGGATGTGGAACGCTTTACCATCCTGGCCAAGACGGAGGCCATCAGCCGCAAGGAACTGGATGATGCCGTGCAGGCGGACTTGTCGGCCGACGCGCAGGTGGACGGTGCGGCCGCCGCCGTCAAGCAGGCGGAGTTGAACCTCGATTTTACGACGATTCGTTCGCCGGTGGCGGGTGTGGCCGGTCTGGCCAAGGCGCAGATCGGCGACCTGGTCGGCCCCAGTTCAGGACCGTTGACGACCGTGTCCACGATCAGCCCCATTCGAGTGAATTTTTCCGTGTCGGAACAGACGTATTACCGTGCGATGGAGAAGCGGCAGGCGGGGAATGACCATCCCCATAGTCTGGCCTTGCAACTGGTGCTGGCCAGCGGCGACGTTTTCCCTGAGGCCGGCAGCGTGCGGTTTTCCGACAATCGCGTGGATGTTAAAACGGGCACGTTGAGCCTGGTGGGCGAGTTTCCCAATGCCAGCAAACTGTTGGCGCCGGGAATGTTTGCCCGGGTGCGGGCCGAAGTGGGGATGGAAACGAATGCCATGCTCGTGCCGCAGCGCGCGGTGATGGAAATCCAGGGCCGCTATCTGGTCGCCGTGGTCGGGGCGGGGGACAAGGTGTCCATCAAACCCGTCAACGCCGGGGAGCGCGTCGGCAGCGCGTGGATCATCCAGGGCCGGGATTTGCACGCCGGCGATCGCGTGGTGGTGGAAGGCCTCCAGAAAGTGCGGGATGGCATGACGGTTAAACCGTCGCCGTTCGGGACCGCCGCCGGAGCCGCGAAACCTTAGCCGGGAGCACGCGGCAATTCTCCACCTCTTCCCAATATGGCAAAATTCTTTATCAACCGGCCCATCGTGGCCATGGTGATTTCCATTCTCCTGGTCATTCTGGGGCTGATCGCCATGTCCGGCCTGCCCATTGCCCAGTTTCCCAATATTGTGCCGCCGGAAATCCAGGTCTCGGCAAGCTATCCCGGCGCGGATGCGCTGACGCTGGAGCAGTCCGTGGCCACGCCCATTGAACAGCAGTTGTCCGGTGTGGACAACCTGAACTACATGTATTCGCTCAACGCGAATAATGGCTCGATGAAGCTGACGGCCAATTTTGACATCAAGACCGACCCGAACACGGATCAGGTGTTGACCCAGATGCGGCAGGGGCAGGCCAATTCGCAATTGCCGTCGGATGTGATCAATCAGGGCGTCAACGTCCAGAAATCAATGGCGTCGCCGGTGATCATGTTTGCGCTGTATTCGCCGAACGGGACGTATGATGAAGTGTTCCTCGCTAACTACGCCTACATCAACATCAATGACCAGATGACGCGGGTGAAGGGGATTGCCAGCGTGACCATTTTTGGGGCCGGCCAGTACGCCATGCGGTTTTGGGTGAAGCCGGATCAGCTTGCCAAGCTGAACATCACCATTCCCGAGGTCATCAATGCAGTGCAGGCGCAGAACAAGGTGAATCCGGCCGGTCAGATCGGCGCGCCGCCGATTCCCTCCGGCCAGGAATTTACCTATGCTGTCCGCGCGCAGGGCCGGCTGCAAAGCGAGGCTGAATTTGGCAACATCGTGATCCGGGCCGATCCCAATGGCGCGCTGGTGCGGCTGAAGGACGTGGCGCGCATTGAACTGGGGGCGCAAAATTACAGCGTCAAGGGGCGCTTCAACGGGCGTCCGTCCGCCATCATCGCGGTGTATCAATTGCCCGGCTCGAACGCCTTGGAAGCCGCGGACGGCGTCAAATCGCTGATGGCAAGGCTCAAGCAAAGTTTTCCGCCGGATCTCACCTATGAAGTGTCGATTGATTACACGTTGCCCGTTACGGAAGGCATGAAGGAAATCGTGCAAACGCTTTGGGAAGCACTGGCACTGGTCATTGTCGTGGTATTTCTTTTTCTCCAAGGCTGGCGGGCCACCCTGATTCCGTTACTGGCGGTGCCGGTTTCTCTCATCGGCACGTTTGCGCTGTTTCCGATGTTCGGTTTTTCCATCAACACCCTGTCGTTGTTTGGATTGGTGCTGGCCATCGGGTTGGTGGTGGATGACGCCATCGTGGTGGTTGAAGCGGTGGAGCATCACATCGAAAAAGGTCTTTCGCCCAAGGACGCCACAATTAAGGCCATGTCGGAGGTGTCGGGTCCGGTGGTGGCAATCGCCATCATCCTCGTGGCGGTATTCATTCCCACGGCCTTTATTCCCGGCATCACGGGGCGGTTATATCAGCAGTTTGCGGTAACGATCGCGATTTCCGTGGTCATTTCCGCGTTCAATGCCCTGTCACTCAGTCCGGCGCTGGCGGCTTTGTTGCTGCGGCCCCGGAAGGAATCGTCCGGCCCGCTGGCCAGGTTCTTCCGCTGGTTCAACTTCAACTTTGGCCGCGCGACGGATGGTTATGTGAGCACCTGTCGCTGGCTGATCCGCAAGAGCGTCCTCACCATCGGCCTGCTGGCGGGGGTGGCGGTGATGGCGGGATTGTTGGGCCGGCATATTCCCACCAGCTTTTTGCCGGAAGAAGACCAGGGGAAATTGTATGTCGGCGTGCAGTTGCCGGATGCCGCCTCGTTGGAACGTTCCGATGTGATCATGCGGCAGGTGGAAGGTGTTTTAGGGCGCACTCCGGGCGTCAAGTATTACACCACTGTTTTGGGTTTCAGCATGCTAAGCGGCGTGGCGAACACCTACAGCGGTTTCTTCTTCGTGACCCTGAAAGACTGGGGTGACCGGCGGCAGCCGGAGGAAAAATACGAGGCGATCATGGCGCGGGTGAACCAGGAACTGCGGCAAATCCCCGGGGCGGTCTGTTTTGCCTTTTCGCCGCCGGCGATCATGGGCATCGGCTCGGCGGGTGGCGTGACTTTTGTACTCGAGGATCGGGCGGGCAAAGACATCAGCTTTTTGGCGGGCAACGTCACCAAATTCATGGCTGCGGCCAAACAACGGCCGGAACTGGCCAGCGTCACCACCACCTTCCTGCCCAACGTGCCGCAGGTCTTCGTGGATGTGGATTGCGACAAGGTGTTGCAACAGGGCGTGAAGCTGCAGGATGTTTACCAGTCGCTACAATGTTTCATGGGCGGCGCGTTTGTGAATTATTTCAACAGCTTTGGCCGTCAGTGGCAGGTGTATATTGCCGCCGAGGGCGAATACCGCACCCGCACGGATCAGTTGGGCCAATATTATGTGCGCAACGACGCCGGCACCATGGTGCCGCTGGCGGCGCTCACCAGCGTGAAATCGTCCGCCGGACCGGAATTCACCCTGCGCTACAATCTCTACCGCAGCGCCCAGATCAACGCCTCTGCCAAGCCGGGCTATAGTTCCGCGCAGGCCATGAAGGCGCTGGAGGAGGTTTTTGCCCAAACCATGCCCGCCGAGATGGGGTTTGATTACATGGGCATGAGTTTCCAGGAGCAGCAGGCGCAAAAAGGCGTGTCGCCGATGGTGATCTTTGGTTTCTCCTTGCTGTGCGTATTCCTGATTCTCGCCGCACAATACGAGAGCTGGACGCTGCCATTCAGCGTGTTGCTCTGCACTCCGATCGCCGTCTTCGGCGCGTTCGCGGGATTGCTGGTCGGCCGGTTTGAGAACAACGTCTATGCTCAGATTGGCCTGGTGATGCTCATCGGCCTCTCGGCCAAAAACGCCATCCTCATTGTCGAGTTCGCCAAGATGGGCGTTGAACAGGGCAAGCCGGTTTTGGAGGCGGCGCTGGATGGCGCGCGGCTGCGGCTGCGGCCGATTTTAATGACGAGCTTTGCCTTCATTCTGGGTTGCCTGCCGCTGGCCAAAGCCAGCGGGGCAGGGGCCTTGTCCCGGCAGGTGATGGGTTTTGCGGTCATCGGCGGGATGCTCGCGGCCAGCTTCGTGGCGATATTCTTCATCCCGGTCATGTTTTATGTCGTGGAAAAACTGGGTGGCAAAAAGCACGTGCCCGCTCTGGTGGTGCCGCCGCCCGCTGCTTTGGGCCACTGAGGATTGAGAATGAACGCCATGAACTTTACCTCTCCCCGCCGCTTGCTGGTTGTCGCCGCCGTGATGCTGTTTGCCGGCTGCGCGGTTGGCCCCAATTACCATCGGCCCGCCGTGCAAACCCCGGAACAGTTCCGCTTTGCCACCAGTGCCGCCACCAACTCCCTCGGCGACCTGCCTTGGTGGCAGGTGTTTGATGACCCGGTTTTGCAGGAGCTCATTCGCGTGGCACTCACGAACAACTATGACCTCAAGAAGGCCGTGGCCCGCGTGGAGCAGGCCCGCAATGCCGCCGCCGGTGCCCGGGCGCCGTTCCTGCCGCAAATCAATTATGGCGGGCAGGCCGGCCGCGGTCGCAATGCGGTGTTCAACAATCCGGCCTCGCTGGGTGGGGAAACGAAAAGTTCCGCGCTGCTGGACTTGAGCGCGACCTGGGAAATTGACTTCTGGGGACGCCTCCGGCGGCAGAGCGAATCCGCCCAGGCGCAATACCTGGCCTCCAAGGAAGTCCGGCGCGGCGTGATGATCACGGTGGTGAGCCAGGTCGCCAGCAGCTATTTCCAACTGCAGGAACTGGACGAGGAACTGCAAATTCTCCAGGCCGCCACCAATGCCTATGCCGGCACGTGCCGCATTTTCAGCGACCGCCGGGCCAATGGCGTCGCCTCCAAGCTGGAAACCGACCGCGCCTTTGCCGCCCTGGCCGGTGCCCAGGCGGCGATTCCGAACCTGGAATTGCAGATTGCCACCACGGAAAATGCGCTCAACGTGCTGCTCGGTCGGCTGCCGGGTCCGGTCGCGCGTGGTTCGCGCCGCCAACAGCACCTGCCGCCGCCCGCGATTCCCACCGGGCTGCCCAGCGAATTGCTCCGCCGCCGCCCCGATGTGCTGGCCGCCGAACAATCGCTCGTGGCCGCCAATGCCAGCATCGGGACCAGCGTGGCCAATTTCTTTCCGCGCCTCGGCCTCACCACGATGATGGGCAATGTGAGCCCCGAACTGTCCGCCTTCACCGCCGGCTCGGCCAACGCTTGGAATGTCGGCGCAACGCTCGCCGGGCCGCTGTTCCAAGGCGGCGCGCTGCGGGCCCAGTACCACACGGCCCAGGCGCAGTTCGACGAGGCCAGGGCCAATTACGAGCAAACCGTGCTGATGTCGTTTCAGGAAGTTGCCGATGCCCTGATCACCCGGCAGAAGCTGGCCACCATCAGCGTCTATCAAGCCCAGGCTGCGGTGGCGCTGACCTCGGCGGTGCAGCTTTCCACCGACCGCTATCTCAACGGCAAATCCGACTACGATGAAGTGTTGCAAGCCCAGCAGGCGCTTTATCCAACCCAGTTGGCGGAAGTGCAGGCGCAACTCGGTGAACTGCTCGCGGTGGTGAAGTTGTACAAAGCCCTCGGCGGCGGCTGGCAAATGCCGGAACAAGGGAAGTGAGCTGCCAGCCGGCCGGCCGGGCACGGTGATTATTATTGGGCAATCCGCACCCGATCGTTGTATTCTGCCGAGGACGATGCACGCATGGCGCTTTAAGTTATTATATGATGGCGGTTGCCCGCTTTGCCGACGCGAGGCCGGTTTTCTGCAAAAGCGGAACCGTCACGGGCATCTCGCTTTTGAAGACATTGCGGCCCCCGGTTTTGATCCGGCGGCCTATCACACCACTCGCGAAGTCTTGATGGGGGTCATTCACGGGGTGTTCCCCGATGGCCGCATGGTGAGCAAAATGGAGGTTTTCCGGCAGGCTTATCGCGCCATTGGACTGGGCTGGCTGCTGGCGCCCACCGGTTGGCCGGGACTGCGCTGGCTCGCAGATCAGGGATATGAGCTCTTCGCCCGCCACCGCCTGACAATTGGCGGCTGGCTGGGCCGCGAATGCGGCGGGGGAACCTGCGCCGTGCCAGCGGCAACCAAACCGGACCCCCAATTTGGCCGGATCATTCCGGCGCTCATCGCGATCATGATCCTGGCCGCCGGACTGGAATTGTGGATGGGCCGTTCCGTGCTGGGGCCGGATGGCAAATTTGGTTTTTGGGAGGGCAACATCTGGAGCAGCGAAAATTCCCAGCGGCTGGCGGATCCCTATTCCTTTTCCCATATTGTGCACGGCATGCTGTTTTACTGGGGCTTGTGGGTGTGCGCCCGAAAACTCCCGGTGCGCCACCGCCTGCTACTGGCGGTGCTGGTGGAGGCGGGCTGGGAACTCCTGGAAAATTCTCCGCTCATCATCAACCGCTACCGCGAGGCCACCATCGCCCTCGGCTACGTGGGCGACAGCGTGCTCAATTCCATGAGCGATGTCCTGATGATGGCCCTGGGATTTTTGTTTGCCTGCCGGGCCCGGCCGTGGGTCACCGTGGCGGCCATTATCGTTATGGAAGCTGGCTGCGCGTGGTGCGTGCGCGACAACCTGACGCTGAACGTCATCATGCTCGTCCATCCGCTGGAAGCGATCAAACAATGGCAACTGGCCGGAGCGCCGCACTGATCCAAATTCCCATGCCGCAAACCCCGCATATTGAAAAACATTTCACCGCCGGCGAAGCGGTGCGCGATGTCGTTATTGGCATGTCGGACGGGCTGACCGTGCCGTTCGCCCTGGCCGCCGGACTGACCGGTGCCATCGCTTCCTCCCGCATCGTGCTGACGGCGGGCTTTGCGGAGATTGCCGCCGGCTCCATCGCCATGGGACTGGGCGGTTATCTGGCCGCCCGCAGCGACGCCGAACACTACGCCGCCGAACGGAAACGCGAGGAGGAGGAAATCGTCACGCTGCCTGAGGTGGAGGCGCAGGAAGTGCAGGACATCTTCAAAACCTACGGCCTGACCGAAGCCGAGAGCGCCTCGGTGGTGACCTCGTTGCGGCAGCGCCCGCAGGACTGGGTGGATTTCATGATGCGCTTCGAGTTGGGGCTCGAAAAACCCGTGCCGGGGCGCGCCTGGAAAAGCGCGTTGACCATCGCCTTTTCCTATGTGGTGGGCGGCATCATTCCCTTGAGCGCGTATCTGATTTTTGCCGATGCGCATCGCGCCTTGAATGTCTCCTGCGGGATCACGCTGGTGGCGCTGCTGGGGTTTGGGGCGATCAAGGGCCGGTTCACCGGCACCTCGATGGTGCGGAGCGGTCTGCAAACGGCGCTGATTGGCGGCCTGGCGGCCGCCGCCGCGTTCGGCATCGCCCGGTTGATTTCGTGAGCCGCTTGGCACCGGCGACGGCCAAACTCACGGGATCGTGGGCAGGAAAATGTCGTAGGGCTCGTCGGGATTGTATTTGAAATTGGAGAGCGAATATTTGTTCCACTGCTCCACGTGGCCGTCGGCAAACAGCACGTTGCCATTGAGCGGGTGCAGTTCGGAGGTCCACCAAAAGCTGGCGCCGCTGGTGATCCGGATGATGGTGGGGTGGGGGGAGGGATTGCAGGCGAGGTTGCGGTCGCCCGCGAGAATGGAGCCGGGCTTGGACAGGTCGGCATTGACGCCGACGAAATAGCTGAGATTGGTGTTTTGCAGCGCCACAAAGCTGAGGGCTGGCTCGCGTTTGGTCTCGTTCTTGCAGACCAGCAGCTTGACGGAATCCAGTTCGTTGGAAAGCGCCTGAAACTGGCGGAACGAGAAATAAAACGGCCCGCCCACGAGATAGCCGTTCTGGACGAACTCCTTCGCGCCGCCCTCGTTCATCGAGACCTCCATCGGCACCCGGCCATTGTGGTCATGCGCAAAGACATGGAACGCGATGCCCTGCTGGCGGAGGCTGTTGACGCACCAGATCCGCTTGCCCTGTTTCATGGCGTTTTCCACCGCCGGCAGCAGCAGGGACGCCAAAATGGCGATGATGGCGATCACGGTCAGTAGTTCCACCAGCGTGAATCCCCTCGTCATTAAGTTTGGCTTGCGCAATCCCATAAAGCTTCCGTCATCCCGGAACAAGAATGATTAAAGCAAATACTGGCCGGGATTCCAGCGAAAAATGGCGCTTTGGGGCGCGGAACGTTGCGTTGCAACGGCAAGTGTTTTATGAATGAGCTTGCCCTTGGCGGGTAAACGTGAAAAATATGTCTCCCGTGGCGTTTTGCCGATGCGGCTGGCCAGTCAACTGGCCGGTGCTTCTGTGATGCCCGGAATGAATGCGTGGAGAGATGGCAGAGTGGTTTAACGCGCACGCCTGGAAAGCGTGAATACCCAAAAGGTATCGGGGGTTCGAATCCCCCTCTCTCCGCCATTTGATTATCAACGACTTACGTCGGCAGTATGTATAGAGTATGTATCCCCCCCTCTTTTTGAGGTAAAATTCACACTCACGGCTGATTGCGGGGTGGTCGCGTGAGTAATTTTTCTTCCCAGCTGGCCGAGGCGCGCGCCAACCTTCCCCTTAAGCGGTATATGGAGCAGCATCATGCCGGTCCGGGGGCGGGCGGCAACTGGAAATCCTTTGAGTGCTTCTGGTGCAAAAATAAGAGTGCAGGCGTCTTTACTAGCAAGGGCAGCGGTGACGAATTGTTTAAATGCCTCCACGTCCCTTGCCCCACGAACAATGCCCCGATGGATGAAATTGGTTTCATCAGCCAGATGCTGGGATTGAATCGGGAGGAGGCGTGGAAAACCTACTTCAAAGATGCCGGGGTCTGGAAGGATGCCGAGTCACATGCCCCCTCAATCATGCCCGGGTTCAAGGCCCGCCGGAAACCAGCGGTGGATCCCAGTACGGAAAATGAGGCGCTGGTGCAAGAAGCCATCGGGGTGATCCGCGCGGCCGGCCGGGTGAGTGTCAGCCTGTTGCAGCGAGAGATGGGTCTGGGGTATGGCCGGGCGACTGGTGTTATCACGGAGCTGGAGCGCCGCAAGCTGGTCGGTCCGGCGGGGGTGAATGGCGCCCGTGAGTTGTTCCTGCCCGCCCTGCCCGAGGCACCTTCCGCCACGAAAAATAATTTACCGTCCCCGACATCGCCGGTCCGCCCTTCTGGGCCAGGTGAGCCCGCCAGCAACCCAGAGGAGTCCGGGTTGCCTGCTGGTGAGATGGTAGTCCCCGGTGTCCCGGCGCAAGCTGCGGATGCCGCCGCCACGCCGGCGGGTAGTCTCCCGATCCCCGTTCCCGGCGTGGTGCCCCCTTCATGGCCGCAGGCCCCGGCCCCCGTGGATCCCCTGGAACTAGCAACTGAGACCTCGCAGGCGGTGCTCGCCTTGCGTCGGTTTTATGAGCAGCTGGAACTGGTGCCCGCCGACGCCGCGAAGCTGTGGAGTAAGCGCGGTTTGTCCTCGGATACGGTGACGGCGCTGGGGTATCGCTCCAACCTCAAATCCAACAAGGATATTCTGCTGGCGCTGAGCAAGGAGTTTCCGCCGATGGTGCTGCTGGATAGTGGCCTGTGGTCGCAGGGCGAGAAGCCAACCGATCCGCCGAAGCCGAATCCGCAGTTCTACGGCATGTCACTCGTGGAGAAGCGGGACCCGGTAACGGGTAAGAAGGTGCGCGATGCAGACGGCGAGTCGATGGTGGAGTGTGTCTGGGGTGACCCGGGCGAGATCCTGATCCCCTACTTTGACGTGGCGGGCGAGCTGGTGCATCTCCGGCCCCACAAGGGAATGATGAAAGGCCGGACGCCA
>Ga0302321_100000544_pt1 | contig 32760 bp, 19 predicted proteins | sample Fen_T0_1_FD_202505 | JGI IMG/M metagenome (GOLD analysis project Ga0302321, IMG submission 202505) | Peat permafrost microbial communities from Stordalen Mire near Abisko, Sweden - Fen_T0_1 | ecosystem: Environmental > Terrestrial > Soil > Wetlands > Permafrost | place: Sweden: Abisko... | reverse complement strand
GGTCGTGGCCCTGTGTCAGGATGATCGTATTTTGGCGCTGCACAACGAAGCAGTCCGGCACACCATGCTGGAGCTGGAAAAACTCGCGGAAACCCGGGTGCGAAAGTCCGGCCAAAATGGCGAGCGTGTGACCAGCAATCTCGTCACGGCGTGTTTTCGACACGAGACCAGCCGCGAACTCGACCCGCATCTCCACACGCATTGTGTGGTCTTCAACGCGACTTTTGATCCAACCGAAAATCGGTGGAAGGCACTTCATCCAGCGGGCCTGTACCGGGCACAAGCTTTTGCCACGAATTATTACCGGCACGAACTCTGCAAGGGACTCCGCGCGCTCGGCTATGAAATTAAAAACAGTCCACGCGGTTTCGAAATCAAAGGCGTGCCGGCTTCGGTCATCACGCGGTTCTCAAAACGAAATCAGCAGATCGAGGCGGAGACAAAACGGCAACATCGGATGTTCAGGCCGACGTAGGTGAGCTTTCACTCCTGAAACAATAGAGGGTTCTTAGCCGAGAAGCTGTCCCAACGCATTTTTCACTTCATTTGGCACGCTGGTCCTCACCGTGCTTTGGTTGGCCCGTGGGTTCATTCCCGAGCAGGCCATGGTTGGCGTGTGTGGTTCTAGGCGGGCTAATCGAAGGAGTACTCGAAGTTGCCGTCCCTAGCGTCGAGATGGATCCGCTTCACCTCACGACCCTCGGCAAGACGGGTGAGCAATTCGCGAGCAACCTCGGGAAGCAGTTGATTCGTGATCATGGCATCCACCAGACGTGCGCCACGTTCCAGTTCGGTGCATCTCTTGGCGATTAGCTCTGGTACGGAAGGATCGTAAGTAAAGGGTACTTTGTGGTTCTCGCGAACACGACGCTCCACCTTCTTCAGGTTCAGGCCGATGATCAGTTTCAACATCTCCTTTGAGATCGGGTAATACGGAACAACAAGGAGGCGATTCAGCAAAGCATCTGGGAAAACTTTCACCAGCGGACCACGCATCGCTTTTTCGAGCGCCTCAGCCGTCGGCATCAATTCTGGATCTTTGCAAAGGTTAATGATCACCTCCTGCGCGGCATTCGACGTGAGAATGATGGTCGTATTTTTGAAATCGATAAAACGGCCTTCCGCGTCCTCCATGAATCCCTTGTCGAAGACCTGGAAGAACATCTCGTGTACGTCGTGGTGCGCCTTTTCAACTTCATCGAGAAGCACTACGCTGTACGGTCGACGACGCACCGCCTCGGTTAGAACACCGCCCTCGCCATAGCCAACATATCCAGGAGGGGAACCTTTTAACGTAGACACAGTATGAGCCTCCTGAAACTCGCTCATATTGATGTTGATCATATTGTGCTCACCACCATAGAGCGCCTCAGCCAGCGTGAGTGCGGTCTCCGTTTTTCCAGTACCACTGGGGCCAACCAACATGAAAACGCCCACAGGCCGATTGGGATTATCCAGGCGCGCGCGACTAGACTGAATTCGGCGGGCGATCGTCTCCAAGGCCGAGCGTTGTCCGATGACTCGGCGTTCAAGGATATCAGCGAGTTTGAGCACTTGCTCGATTTCGTTCTTCACCATGCGGCCAACGGGAATGCCCGTCCAATCGGCAACAACTGCCGCGATCGAGTTCTGATCGACGCTCGGGAAAATGAGCGGCGACTCACCCTGCAGTGCTTTCAACTTATCTTGAGCTGCGCACAACTCGGTCATCAGAGCAGTGCGATCGACAGGAGCACTAGCGCTGTCTGTCGCGACAACTGTCGGCACAGGAACTGCGGGAGCGGTCACGTCTTTGCTAGCAGGCACAGCCGCGACATCCGGCGATACACCTGCGTTGCGCAACTTCGCGCGAAGATCGAGTACGCGTGAGACAAGTTCTTTTTCCTCGGCCCAATGCGCTTCAAGCTTGGCTAGCTCTGCATGCTCGGTAGCGAGTTTGCTTTCGATCTCAGCAAGGCGTACAGCGTGATCGAGTCCAACGGCCTGCTCCCTGGTAAGAACGCCCACCTCCACGTCCAAAGCTTGGATACGCCGGCGAATATCATCCACTCCAGCAGGCACTGCATGTTGGCTCACCGCCACACGTGCACAGGCGGTATCGATAAGACTCACAGCCTTGTCGGGCAACTGACGCGCTGGGATATAACGATGCGATAAACGCACAGCGGCATCGATCGCGGCATCCAAAATCTGCACGCGGTGATGCTTCTCGAACGCAGAGGCAACCGCGCGCATCATGCGAATACACTTCTCCTCGTCGGGCTCCTCCACTTTGACGGTTTGGAAACGTCGGGTAAGCGCGGGATCCTTTTCAATATGCTTTTTATATTCGTCCCACGTTGTGGCGGCGAGTGTGCGAAGCGTTCCGCGGGCAAGCGCTGGCTTGAGCAGATTGGCGGCATCGCCCGTACCAGCGGCACCACCTGCACCGATCAGCGTGTGAACTTCGTCTATAAAGAGGATGATGGGTTTGGGTGATGCTTGAACCTCATCGATTACACTCCGCAGCCGTTGTTCAAATTCGCCCTTCATACTGGCACCAGCTTGCAGCAGACCAATATCAAGCGAGAGCACGGCAACATCGCGCAAAGAAGGAGGTACATCGCCCGCCACGATCCGATGCGCGAAACCTTCAACAACCGCCGTTTTACCCACACCAGCCTCGCCAGTGAGAATCGGGTTATTTTGGCGACGGCGCATGAGAATGTCGACGCACTGACGAATCTCTTCATCGCGTCCGATGATGGGGTCGATTTCTCCCGCACGCACTCGGGCAGTCAGGTCAGTGGTATATTTCTTAAGCGCTTCACCTTTGCCCATCGCGGCAGGCGCGATCGCTCCGCTAGTTTCCCCTGGGGAAACACCGCCAGCGGCCCCACTGCCATCGCTCGCGCCAAGCGTTTCTTCAGGCGAACCAGACACTATCTTCTCGAAATCATCGGCCAACGCCTCGGGCTTGATCTTGGAAAATTCCTTGGAGAGCGACAGAAAAACATTCCGAAGCCCAGGCGTCTTTACGAGGCCGACAACAAGGTGACCCGTACGGATCTGGCGCTCTCCGAACAGCAGGGAGCTATACACCCAGCTCCGTTCCACCGTCTCCTCGAGATGCGGAGAGAAATCATTAATGGCCGTCGCTCCTCTGGGTAATTTATCCAACGCACTCACAACATCGGCCGCCACGCGTGCCGAGTCACAATTGAAATGCCGAAGGATGCGGCCCATATCATTCTCGGGCGCCTGAATGAGCTGATGTATCCAGTGCCCGAGTTCGATATAGGGATTCCCGCGCATCTTGCAAAAGACCGTGGCCGACTCCAGTCCCTTGTAGGCAAGGGGATTTAGTTTTCCGAAAAGCGTGGAGCGTTTGATTTCAGACATGAGATTTTAGAGGTTAAGATTAGTTTTACTCAACTGGCCTGCACGATAAGGTCGTCGACATCACGATCTGGGTTAGGTGTGCCAAGCCATGCGGTCCAGCCCAAGCGCCCGTATACACCCAGTTGACAAGGATCGACTTCAGACCGCTGCATCACGAGCTGCATTTCCCAGAAAAATTCCCCACCAACATAGTAGCGAACCCAATCACAGACCTGCTTGAATGCCTTTCCTCCTGGCAATAGGTTTTCGTAATCCGAACGATGCAACGGGCCAAAGCGCAGGCGAAACTTTAGATGGTTAAGCCAGACCCTTTCTCCAAGGAAACAGGTGGAACCCAGCAAGCCAGTGGACTTTGAGGCGCCCAGCCGACATTGACTGTCAGCTGGGAGCGCGAGCCAAACCCCTTGGAAATTCTCCACCGCTACAGGCACTTGAAAAAAGTCTCCCAAAATAGCAGCGAGCCCGTCGGGGCTCCGACTCAGCCCGCCCAACCAGCCGCTGAAATATAATCGTGCGGCATCGGGCACGGAATCCCGCCCCATCGCACCGTCCGCACACAAGCCGACCAGACTTCGGAAATATAATGAATGCCTGCGTTCGTCCTCCCGATCGTAATCGACGGTTGGTTGGTTGAGGCCCCAAGCACGAAAGAAGAGCGAATAGATGCGATGGTGGAAAATATTCAGAAACGCACGGAGTGTTTCGTCCTGATGGTGCCTGCAACGATCGATGACATACTCTGTAATATGGATAGGCAAAGGCCCGTTCGGACCAAGCAATCCGGTGAAGCGCAGGAGCACTTCCAATCGACCAGCCTCTTCGTCCCAGCTGGCGCCAGATATCGAAGTCGGGGCGAAGGTAAGTGCTGGCTCTTGAGCAAGTCTGATGGCTTCCTCGCCCGGCCGCAAAGCCGTACCAAATGCTGGCACATCAGGAGATGCCTGCAGCTCTCGCAGAGTCGCAAAAAAATCTTGCGAGAGAGGATCACGCAACAGCTCGGCCGCAGCCGCTGGAGGCGTTAGATTACGGGGCGTGTTCCGGTCTGGATCGGCCATCGCATCACCTCACCTCGTTGTTGAGAGACGATCACCGTCTCAGTAAACGTATTAATCGAGGCATACCTGGTGAAGAACCGTTCCATCACCGCCCCGAGCAGAAAGATTCCCGCGCCCTCGAATGCAGTCTCATCAAGTTTGATTGTCACCTCGGAGCCACGCACGAAGGTCACTGGGCCCAGCGAATCCACGCGCCGAATCACTGACTTCACCACGACACCTTGCACGCCCTCAACCTGCTTTGCGACGACCGGATCAGAAACGCCAGCATACAGACGCAATAATTCACGGAATGGAACGGGAGCACCCTGCTGCCCGTCGCCTTCGACCGAGAGATAATTGAGCGAAAGGTGGCTGATCAACCGCCACAAGATTTCTCCATCGATAAACGACGGCTTCGGCGGCGTTGGCCCAGTGATGCAACGCACCGACTGGACCGGGCCGCCACCTTCATGCGAGAAATCTACCTGTTCCCCCATCGTTAATGGTAGATGTCGGTTGGTTGCGAGCACCTCAATTGCAAGCTGTCGGAGATCGGTCTGATAGGGTGCAGCCGCACAATCAACGAGCGAAACATACACTTCGGATCCCGTATATGATGCGATTTTCCCAAATCGTTTCTCCTGCTGCGCCAATACACGCGGCACGCGGTGTGTGGAATAAAATGCGCCCAAGGCTCGGTCTCTATGCCGTGCGAGATAGAAAGACTGAAAATCCTGCTGCTCCTCCGCCTTCGCCCCAATACCCGTCACTCGCTCGACGCGGTAGACTTCGAAATCAAGCGGTCGAGTGCGATCTGTGATGATCTGATATTCGTGCGATTTATTGTCGATCTGAACACGATCGGCACGACGATGCACGAGGTTGATCGCAGGCGTGCAGAACAAATCGAAACTCCCTTTATCAACGCGTCCTTCCAGCGACGAATCAACTGCATCGAATAATATAATGACATCGAACGCGGTGCTCTTACTCCCAGCCAGCGCCTTGCCAATACCATCCAATCGGACAAAGAGAAACCGCTGCGGGAAAGCCATGTATTCCTTCAGCAAGCGATAGCCTTCAAAAGTGCGGGGACTGGAAGGTAACAAAGCTTCGTCTTCGGCAAACCCAACCCGCTTCACAACACCAGAGGGGAGCGGTCTGACCGGCGGAATACGTCCAGCTTCAACCGGCCGCACAACTCCACCCGCCTGGCGACCGATCAACTGTTCATATATTCGGACAGGGAGTTCATCATTTCCTCGAATATATAGATCCAGCTGTGAAAGTTTATCCAAGGACTCCGCTTTTGCCCCTGCAGTGATCTCAAAGCGCAATCTTAGGGCTGCACGCGCTGGCATATCCGCTGGTAATGACAAAGTACCAATATCCCGCGTGTAGTACTGCGCTTCAGACAGAATCAATGGCCAAAGTGTGATGTTATGCCCAGTGCGATATTCACAAGCAGTACGCTCATTCCGGCCAAGCTTGGCTCGCAATAAAGTGCCGCGAGGAAATTTGTATCCTGAAATCAACGCTCCATCCGACAAATCCGGCGAAATGCGCGCCACCAGCATCGAGGGCGTAGGCGATAGATAATGCGGATAAACCGTTTCCAGCATCGATTGTGTGAAACGTGGAAATTCCGCATCGAATTTCCGCCGAACCCGCGCCGTTAAAAACGCAAATCCTTCAAGAAGTCGTTCAACAAATGGGTCCGCGCAGACTTCTTTCCCCTCGGCATCAAGCCCCAGGCGACCGGCAATTTTGGGATATTCTGCCGCAAACTCACCCGACATCTCTCGGATATATTGCAGCTCTTCATTATATAGACGAAGGAAAGTCTTATCCATGGGGCAGTGCGTCAGAACGAGCAATTTCCAGTCTCAAGATCCACAATCGTTTTAACGAAGAATTTCTCGGGCATGGGTTGCGCCCACAAGTCGGCGGAAATTTGAAAGAAAACCCTGTGAGGATTGGCTTGCGAGCCAATCTCCTCTTCTCGGTATACCTTCACCTGTAGCGTGCGTCGAATGATACGTGGTTCAAAAAAGAGAATAGTTTCAATGATCTCTCGCTCGACTTGCTGCACATCGCTGCTCTCACCGAACATTCCGGCAAACTCACGCATCCCGAAATTAATGACGGATCGATATACTTGCAGGAACTGATCTAGCCCTTCACTCTCACGATGCCGCTGAGTATTAAAAAGCCAGCGCAAATCCCGCAAAACACCCTCTTTGAACCGAGGTAAACTGATCACACGCTGCGAGCGGCTTTCAACCTGAACCTCCGGTTGGTCGTCGGTCAGACGATCAAGCAGGCAAGGCTGGAGTCGATCTATGGGAGCAAGATCAGCCACAGGGCGTCTGGGTAGAAGCGGTTGGTGATAAAACCGAAGAAGGCGCGACTTCAGCCATCTCTACGGTACGCAGATCGAGCAAAGGGAAATCCTGATCGCCCGCGGCAAACATGCGCTGTCCAATTCCGCGATACTCACCGTCGCCCATTTCTTCCCATGTAGTTAATCGTGCAAGGCGCAGGTGATCATCAGAGGAATCTTCAGTTCCAGGGTAACGACAAGGAATCAGCAACATGGACTGGCCGCCAGTCACCCACGTAACTTGAGCAGGAACCCACACAAGATGCTGCATACCTGTTGGCGGCTGTATAATGATTTTCCTAATGCGCTCAAGAGGCACCCAGTAGTATTTCGCTTCCATGATCGCCTCAAGTACGGGACCAAGGCGGGAATCCGCGTCAGCCAGCCAAGGCACATCAACGCCATTGATTTTAGCTGGGATCGTTGGTGCGGCATCGAAGGCCTCTCGCCGAAGCGCTTTTTGTTTGGAGATGTCAGCTTCGCCCAAGGAATATATCATTTGAGCCATCCACGCGGCTGGTTCACCCAAAAGAAGCGGCGTACTACGGCCCGCGAATACCTCGCGTCGGAAAGCCTCGCCCAAGAGAGCCTGCCCCATCACATTTACCCAGAGATGGTTTTCTTCGCCAAGTGATGTAAGCGCCTCAAGCTGTTTACGCGCCCGATCCCATTGCCCCATCAGGCATAGTAATTCACAAATAGTAATACGAAGCGACGCATTGGCGGCATTCGCACGCACCTCTTCTTGCAAAGCCGCAAGGGCTGCAGCTAACCGAGCCTCTTTAAAATGATCAGTGAAACTCACAGGATTCCTTTTATAATAGGACACTCTCTGCAAAACTGAACCAAAAACGGCTTAACAAAGAAGTCGCTCCGATATAAACTGGAGCGACTTCGCCAAAAAAACTTCCGTGAGAGGATCACACGGCAGACAATAAACGAGAACTCAATCAGAGCTTCTTGTTTGCCTTGAGATCGAAGCCCCGAATAATCGGCGTATCAAGTGAGCCATCCGCTTTCTGTGCGGCATATTCAAACTTGATCGTAGCAAAATTAAACGAGATATTATCAAGGGGCAGCTCACCAGAGCCATCGGTTTGATAGTTTGATATCAACAGGTCAGTGAAGTTGACCTTCAGATATTCCTGCTGCTTACCACCGGCCTTACGACAGATTAACTCAGCTTTCTTGAAATGCTGGCCTGTTGCGCAGGCAAGCATCAGATCGGGGCTCGCTTTATTCGTGCCCATGACAAAGGAGAAATCCTTCATCACTACCTTGCCTGAGCCAGCGCCTCCGCCGCTCGAAGAACTGCCGGGCTGCACTTCACCCCAAGCCCATGAAAGGAGCTGTATTTTCTCCTTATGCTTTGCGTCCGGCGACTCACCTTTGACACCATCTATCTCTAGAAAATAATCTGCCTGTGACATAGTATTTATTATTAAGGGTTAGAGTTTAACTTGTTTCTTGATATCGTAACCGCGGATAACAGGGGTATCGAGCGATCCGTCGGCCTTCTGAGCTGCGTACTCGAACTTAATCGTAGCGTAGTTAAAGGCCACCTGATCGGCGGGTAGTCCATCAGATCCACCAACTTGATAATTCGATATCAAAACATCGGTGAAATTGATCTTCAAATACTCCTGCTGTTTTCCACCTGCCTTGCGGCAGATTAACTCGGCTTTCTTAAGAACCTGGCCTGTTGCGCATGCTAGCATCAAGTCGGGGCTCGCTTTGTTCGTGCCCATGACAAAGGAGAAGTCTCTCATCTCGACCTTGCCCGAGCCAGCGCCGCCACCTGCAGCAGAGCTTCCTGCTTGGTGTTGTCCCCAAGACCAGGTGCTAACTTGAATTTTGTCTTTATGCTTTGAATCAGGAGATTCGCCTTTGATCCCATCGATTTCGAGAAAATAATCTTCAGCCATTTTATAATATTTTTGAGGGTTTAGATCTTATATTGTTTTTCAGTCAGCAAAAAGCGCAGAAGTATATTAAATATTCCTACACCTTAAATATATCAGCCCGCTTTGCCAGAGGGCAGTTTGGAAACAAGTCGAAGAGAAACAGTCAGCCCTTCGAGTTGGTAGTGAGGACGGAGGTAGAACTTGGAGGCGTAATACCCTGGATTCCCAGGAATCTCCTCAAGAACGACCTCAGCGGCGGCCAACGGACGCAGCGCCTTAGTCTCTTCAGAAGCAGAAGAGTCGCAGGTGAATTGACGGATCCACTCATTGAGCCACTGCTGCATATCAGCGCGTTCCTTAAAGGAACCGATTTTATCACGAACCATACATTTGAGGTAATGGGCAAAACGCGTGGTCGCGAAGAGATAGGGTAAACGCGATGCCAAGTTGGCGTTCGCGGTCGCATCAGGATCATCATACTCCTGCGGTTTCTGAAGCGACTGTGCGCCAACGAACACTGCGTAGTCAGTATTCTTCCAGTGGGAGAGCGGCATGAAGCCGTTCTTTGCCAACTCAGCTTCCCTGCGATCCGTCACAGCGATTTCAGTCGGGCATTTCATATCAACGCCGCCATCATCTGTCGGGAAGGTATGAACGGGCAACCCCTCTACCATACCACCACTTTCAGCTCCACGAATTCTGGCACACCAGCCAGACAGTTTAAAGGCACGGGTGATATTCGAAGCCATCGCATACGCAGAATTGGCCCAGGTAAACTTCTCGTGTGCTGCGCCCGCTGTATCCTCTTCAAAGGCGAAATCCTCAACGGGATTCGTCTTCGCACCATATGGCTGACGAGCAAGGAAACGCGGCATCGCAAGACCGATATACCGCGCATCCTCAGATTGTCTGAGCGAGTTCCAAGCAGCGTATTCAGGCGTGGAAAATACTTTGGTAATATCACGTGGGTTGCTGAGTTCTTGCCAGCTATTCATGTTCATGACCGAAGGCGCGGCTCCAGTAATAAACGGTGCATGCGCGGCAGAGGCGATCTGAGCAATTCCGCGGAGAATCTCAACGTCGGGAGGCGTATGATCGAAATGGTAATCACCCACCAAAGTTCCATACGGCTGCCCACCGGGAGAACCAAACTCCTCTTCATATAATTTCTTGAAGAGCGGACTTTGATCCCAAGTGGACCCTTTGAATTTCTTAATCGTTTTCCCAAGCTCGGCTTTGGAAATATTAAGAACGCGGATTTTCAGAGTAGCATCGGTTTCGGTTTTAAAAACCAAGTGGTTCAACCCGCGCCACGCACCTTCAAGCGATTGAAATTCGGCGTGGTGCAAAATAGCATTAACTTGCTCTGTCAGCTTTTTGTCGATCTCTGCAATTATGCCTTCTATAGTCCGTACCGCATCGTCTGAAACAATCGATACACCAGTGAGCGCCTGCTGGGCGAGTGTATGCACGGCGGCACTGATTGCTGTTTTAGCAGAATCGGATTTTGGCTTAAACTCCTTTTTTAGGAGGTTCTCCAAGTCAGATTGGGCAAAGGTTGTGCCACCAGCTTGGGGCTGCTTACTTGTTCCTTCGTTGGCCATGTTGGTGATATTTAAGTGTTAGACTCGCCAGCCGATTTTGGGGCCGACGCAAGTGATTTTAGCAACTCAGGGTCGTTAAGCATCTTACCGATAAGTTGCTCAGCCCCATCTTTGCCATCCATGTATGACAACAGCGAGGCTAGCTGCGAACGGGCTTCAAGCAACTTACGAAGCGGCTCGACCTTCTTGGCAATCGCAGCCGGTGAGAAATCATCCATACTTTCAAAGGTGATATCCACGTTGAGATTGCCATCACCCGTCAGGGTGTTGGGCACCTGAAAAGCAACCCGCGGCTTCATTGCTTTGAGTCGTTCATCAAAACTCTCAGCGTCAATTTCCAAGAACTTACGATCCTGGACTGGAGCAAGAGGGTCAGCAGGTTTTCCTGCGAGATCGGCCATCACCCCAACGATGAAGGGTAGCTCGACTTTTTTTTGAGCTCCGTAGAGCTCAACATCGTATTCGATTTGCACACGAGGTGCCCGATTACGCGCAATGAATTTCTGTGATGATGCCATAATGTTTGAGTTAGAGGTGTATAACAGTGGTGAATGCTATAACAAGGTTAGGTCTTAGCTCTTTTGTTGATCACTCGGTTGCACAGGCCCCGTAACATTCAGTATCTTATCAAGAGCGTCGGGGTTCAGCTCAGTGATAACTTCCATAAAGTTCATTATCACCAAGCGCCTAACCCGGGCAAGAATAAAGGGCACTGGGCTCGAGGGCTCCTGCTGCTTGTAATAAGCAATAATGGAATCCAGCGCAATAACCACATCGTTACGATTCCGCACGGTACCAGAAATCCCAACGACTCCAGAAGAAGATGCCTCATCTGCCGAAACTTTGCCTGCAGTATTCATTGTTTCAATTACGCTCGGAGACGCACCGCCAAGAACTGCTCCACCTCCCAACCATGCTAGGACTTGCTTTAGTTCGCGCCGTAGCAACTCGAATGAAGGAAAATGCTGTGCCCCCGCCTTCTCTTTGAAGAAGGCCTCCATCGCATCGAGATCCGCGATGATAGTTTTGGCACATCGTATCGCTCTTTTCACATCGCCAGGGGCCGCATCTTTCTGGGCAGCCTCAAGAAGGGCAGCCGTCGGCGCTTCTCCTGCATTTGCGGGCCACACAGCAAACCCTTTGGTGCAAAGATAATGATTGAGTGTAAACTGCCCCACTCTAGGGCCAACCAACAGCGGTGCTGACCGGAGCGCTGAAATAATACGCAACACATCTCCATCAGTAGCCAAGGGTGCAGAAATATTGGTCAGCGCGTTAATACGCTCTGCAGGATCATTGTTATCACTTGTATCCAGCGGCGGATAAACATCCGACCAAAAACCCTCGACGTATCCACGCAGCAATTGAACACCGCTGCAAAAACCGAGCAGTCCATCCGTCCGTAGTAGCGTTGCACTTAAAATTCCAGCTACGCGCAGGTCCTTGGCCTTTTTTGCAACTTCAAGTGCAGCGAGCTTCAACGCTTTCCAGTCAGGCTCTTCCGCGGCTGAAAATTGGGTTTCTGCTTTCCCCTGGATCGCGCTTTCGAGCGCGAAAAGCCCACCAGCCACCGAGGGATCCTCGCCACAAGGTCGTCCACCGGGCAATGGGACAAGCAACACATCCAATGGAATCACTTGGGGTAAAGGTTCTGGATCGCCACCCGTTACACCTTGGACCGCGGCTAAAATAGAATTTAAGAATGTCATATCGCTCGGTAGGTTTAGCTCATCACCATTAAAAGGCAGTTAAAAAGGACGTTCCCTTTGTAAGGCTAACCAACGAGGGTCGCGGTTCGAGAAAAGCACGAAGAAATGCGCCGTCCACATTGAGCGCAGGCACCAAAATATTGCTGAAAATATAGGACTCCGAAACCTCGATTTCCTGCTTGGTCAGTCCTAACAGTTTAATCTCCCTTAGCGTTGCCTGAACGGTTTTGGCAAACGCCTTTACAGCTTCTGAATTCTTGTCCTGACGCTGATCGAGCCACACACGGAATCGGAGCGCATCCTCACTCCCTGTCTCAGCTGAGAAAGCCTGATAAGTCGCGGCCAGAGATTCAGCGACCACAACCAATTTGTTATTTTCTGCACCGATCAACTTGCTCTCAGCCGCAAGGCGCAACACTTCACGAACACACCCCTCCTCTACTCGAACATCCACCACCTCGTAGTCTACATCTTGAGGCCTGATTCGATTGGGCACCACGGTGAACAACCCAGTCTTTCTGCTCCGTGAAACTTGCTCACTGGGGAACATCGCGCGCGCATATATGCCAAGTGCAGCCAATTGTTCACGTACTGCATTCGATAGTACAACTTTACTCTCCGGGAAAAACTCAAATTCCTTTATAATCAAGGGGTGAGTTGAAGGCTTGCGAGCGGCCGTTGTAGCACTTACGTCCGTTGTCGTACTTACGTCCGTTGTCGTACTTACCCCAGCTATAATAAAATTAATCTCATCAATAATACTAACATCAACAGCTGAAGTGCGTTGTTGCCCATCTGCTATCACAGAGTAAGAAGCCGCACCAAAACGATCCGTGCCAAACGAGCCTGGGCGCGGGGTTGAAAGAAGACCCGGGAAGTCGGACGAAGTAGCCAGATCGAGATAGACAACATTCGTGGTACTTGGCCTGTAAACAGAGTCTTTATCTGTAAGATCGGCTATAAAGATGTCAGCAGCCCCTCCATTCGCTTGAGGCAAAACCGTCAGAAAGCCGGATCCGTTGCCTGTTACATTCCCTTTGGCAACAGCCAGTGAGGTCGAAGCAAAAGTCCCGAGAGTAGATCTTGTCGGCGCATTGGCCCGCGTCGTATCGAAAAACACGACCCGTCCAGCAACGATGTCTGTCCCTCTGTCATTACGAAGAGTCATCGTGGTGGAACCCGTCGCAACCACGCTCTGCGGCGCACGGCTACGAATCTGTACCAGAGGTGCGATCAAGGCCAGTCCTCGCGATGCGGCTACATTGCTTAACGTCAGCGAGGAATCTCCATATATTAAAAGATTGCCGTCGCGCACAGCCAATCGCTCATAAGGCTGCATCGTCACTGTATCTCCAACAAGAAAGAGATCGCCGCTCGTCTTATAGATCGATGCCCGAACCGGGGCAGCAGTCTTGACGGCTCCGCCTCCATAAGCGCCACTTCCAAGGGTTATAGCCCCACTCTGGGAATCCAGCGTATTGCCTGTTATCTCCAGATATGAGTTTGGCCCGCCTGCCACCGAACCTGTGTTTGTACCCATTGCGAGCGCGATGCCACCGGTCGTGAAAATATTATTTACCGTGATGTTTCGTGCGACGGCTTGCACACTTTGCAACCGGGTCGAAGCCGACCCCATCACGCCACCGACCGTTATGTTGCCGTTCGTCGCCTCGAGGGCAACGGCCAAGCCTGAGCCAAAATTTGCATCGGAGACCAAAAGATCACCTCCGACCTGTAGCTTGTAATTCCTGGTCGAGGACTGCGTCTGAAGCGCCGCATCGGTAATTGGCGCCAAGGCCCCAGTCGTCTGCACTCGCTGGACTGCTATCGGCCCGACCGTTGCAATTGTCAGATTATCGGCTTCACGAACATAAACGTCCTGCCCGCTCTGCGTAGCGAGCGTGGAGACCTGCATCCGTATCGGAGCAGCGCTTGTCCCGATCGAACTCGTAGCGCCAAGGGCCATCAACCGAACACTACCTCCAACAATATTGGCAGCGGTACCGCCTGCATCGGTGATCGAACCATTATTGGCAGTGATGCTTAAATTGCCCGCGCCTGCATTCAATGCGCCAAGCGTTATACCTTGACCTGCATTGTAGCGTATATTTCCACCCGCCGTCGTTCCACTGGCGGATGAACTCATCGTAATTGCACCGCCTGTGGCAGTTACATCGAGAGTGCCAAGCGGATCGGCCGATCCTGCAGAAACAGTGCCGTTCTGCGTAATTGCACCACTCGCAAGTAGACTTGCATGACGCCCAGCTACAACCGGAGAGGTGACGGTCAAATTGCCGCCACGCGATTCAAGCAAGACATCGCGGCTAACCGTTACGCCACTACTGCCCTCAACTGTTCCGATATTGAAATTGCTCGCATTCACATAGAGCAACGCACCGCCGCCGGTACTCGCCAGCGTTCCTACCTGATTGGCCGCATTCACTGCGGAAAATTGCGTGGTGCCAATGTTACGGAATAATACACCGGCTGCAGTTAGCTGCCCGCTCAATGCAACATTGGATGCGCTTGTTGCATTTTCGAGAATTACATTAGCGGTCCCAGCGGAGAGTGATCCGGTAATATCAGCTCCACTCGCCGCGAATTGCACGGTATCGGTAGCAGTGCCACCCGTGTTCAGATTCGAGAAATTGCTGAATGCGATGCCACCAATAGAACCTGCATTACTCCCGCTAAGCGTCCAAGTTTCAGCTGCTGCAGTTCCTGTGATCGTATTACTGCCTGCGTCACCATTGAGCGTTTCAATATTGGTAAAATCGATTCCATTGCTCGTGCCCTGGTTTGCACCTGTAACCGCGAAAGTATCATTACTCGCAGTCAGCGTCACCGTGTCACTTCCCGCGCCAGCATCCATCGCTTCGATGTTGCTAAAGGCAATTCCACTTGTCGTTGCCTGACCTGTGCCGGTCACTGTAATCGCGTCAGCTCCGGCAGTCAGCGTCACCGTGTCACTTCCCGCGCCTGTATCGACTGCCTCGATATTCGTGAAACTGAGTCTGTTCGTGGAGCCCTGTCCCGCACCTGTAACAGTAACAGCATCATTTCCTGTGGTCAGTCTGAGCGAATCCGTGCCACCCGCACCATCAACAGTGATCAGCGGTGTCGGCGAGGTTGAGGGGAAGACGAAAGCGTCGTTGCCAACTCCTCCCGTAACAATCGCCGTAGCCAAACCTAATACATCCGCATTGAGCGTAAAAGTACCGCCAGTAGCTCCAACAGCGGCAGAACGACCAAACCCCAAAGTAAGAGAGGTTCCGGGCGTGAGGTTAGCGCCAATCGTCAAATCCGTCCCGGACGTGGCTTCAAGTCCTCCAATGAATGTGCTGGGCGTATTAATAAAGGAGATCGCACCCGTCCCTGTGGTGATGAAACGGATTGGCCCCTGAATACCATTGCCAACCATGGTAGTAGCTACAAAGCCATCCACGTTGATCGATCCAGCCCCAGTCGCCGTCAAAGTAAAAGGCGCCGTACTCACTATTCTGGATTGTTCGGCATTTGAAATACTGAGCATGCCTGGCGCTGTTGCCGGGCCAAAGCTAATGGAGCGCCCGCCACCAGCTGTGATATTAATCGCATTAGCCCCCGCATTCAGCGATCCTTGAAGGTCGATATCACCAGCCAGAATATTAATATTGCCCGTACCACCATGGCTCCAACTGCCACTCGTAATCAAATTACCTGTCCCAGTATCAATCGTCAAGTTACCGGTTGTGGAAATATTTCCCGTGAGAGTCACGTCACCGGTCGTGAAAATACTATTCACCGTGATATTTGGTGCGACGGCTGTCACACTTTGCAACCGGGTCGAAGCCGACCCCATCGCACCACTCACCGTTATATTGCCGGTCGTCGCCTCAAGGGCAACGGCAAGGCCTGAGCCAAAATTTGCATTGGATACTGAAAGACCACTGGGAGCTTGCATCCGGTAATTCCTGGTAGAGGACCCTGTTATAAGAGCCGCATCGGTAACAGCCGTCAGACTCCCATTCGCTTGCACTCGTTGCACAGTCAGAGGACCAACCGAAGCTATGGCCAGACTATCCGCCTCGCGCGCATAAGCATCCAGTGTGCTCTGCGTAGCGAGCGTACTAATCTGTGTTCTTATTGGAGCAGCGGCTGTCCCAATCGAACCCGTGGCGCCAAGGGCCACCAACCGAGCACTAACACTAACAATATTGGCAGCGGTACCGCCTGCATCGGTGATCGAACCATTATTGGCAGTGATGCTTACATTGCCTATCGTGTAACTAGTAAAAAGGTGGGCTGCATTCAAAATGCCAAGCGTTACACCTTGACCTGCATCGTAGCGGATATCCCCACCGTACGTCGCTCCAACAATGCCGGCACCCATCGTGATTGCACCGCTGGTAGTGGCTACATCTAGCGTGCTTCCCGTGTTTGATAAATCAGCTGTTCCCGCAGTAATTTTGGCATTCTGCGTAATTGAGCCATACGCAAGTAAACTTGCATTGCGCCCCGCTGAAACCGCAGAGGAGACGGTCAAATTGCCGCCGAGCGATTCAAGCAAGAGGTCGCCGCTAGCAGCAGTTACACCGCTACTGGTACCTATCGTCAAATCCCCGCCGGTACCCGTCACTGTCCCAACAGAGATCGACACTCCAGCTGCGTTCAACGGCGAATTAATGCTTGCCTGCATTCCCCTTGCGGTGAACTGGCCGCCATTAAGATTCACTGCCCCGCCGTTATTCAAATACACACCACCGGTTCCGCTCGCGGTACCACCGCCGGCAGCACTGTTTGCATTCAGGACAAGATTCAGATCCTTGCCACTGCCAGAAATACCGCTATTAATATTAATATTATTATGCGCATTGAGGGTCAATGTCCGCCCCGTCGGTATTGAGGAATAGTCGATAGCATCCACAACGGTGATATCCCCGGCCTGAGTTCCTGAAGCGCCCGTCGTAATTGTGACTGTGGCATTGGCATTAAGCGCCCCTAGAAGTGTTGTCGGATCCGCAGCGGTTCCAATCAACAAAACAGTATCGTCCGTGGACGACTGGAAGTTAGGTCCAGTAAAACTCGCATGAGGAGGAACACCCGTAGCAGGGTTAACCAAACTGATATTGCTTGGATCCATCAACAACGACCCGCCAAGCCCTGCGGGCGCAAGGGTGTTAACCGAACCCCGAAAATCCAAATAGTCATGACCCGAGACTTCGACAAAACCACCATCTCCACCCAAGGCACCGCCTCGAGCGCTGATTGATCCATAGAAACGCGTGGCCTCTTTTCCCCACACGATTACCCGTCCGCCTTTGCCAGATTGAAGCGCATCAGCACGAATCTTGGCCGTAGGCCCAACATAGGTAGCCGTGGCATTGCGGATATCGGGATTTCCGCCTAGATAGTCGCCACCGATAAAAACTTGTCCTCCGCCCGAATGGCCTGAGACATCAATCTCGGTGCCATTAAGAAGTCCAACATGCTGGCCGGTGATCTCAACCCGACCGCCCGTGCTTCCTACAGCAGCAGACGAAGCATCGACCTTACCACTGACCAACACTTGACCACTGCCCTGCCCTTGCAGGTGGACATCCCGCGCCAGAAGCTGGCCGTCATGTGAGATGGCAACCGAGTAAAGATCGCCAGCAGCCAACACCACACTGCCACTACCTGCATTGATACTGCCGCTATTGCTCACCCCTATAACATCAGAAGCAACAGGTGTCGTACGCCCGGCATCAACCAAGATGCGGCTGCCTTCGCGACTGAGATAGACCTGATCGCCTGCCATCATTCCCACAAACCCATCGGGAGCGACAATACTTCCCGTGTTGGCGACCGAGCGCCCGATCAGCGCAACCATAGAGCCGCGAATCGTCCCTTCATTCCGCACGTCACCCTTGAGGTCCGTAAAACGATTTATTCCCGCAAGAAAGTCTTCCTTGGAAAGAGAACCACCCGCTGCATAGAGACCACCCACATCAACGACGGCGCTCCCTCCAAAATAGATACCTGCAGGGTTCATCAAATACACCTGCCCATTGGCCTGCAACGCACCGTTGATCTGCGATGGCGAATTACCTCCGATCCAATTGAGCACCCGCGAATCTGAACTCGGTTGGACAAATCGCACCGTCTCCGACGTCGCGATATTAAAACCGTTCCAGCGCAATATGGAATTATTCCCCGCAGTAACAGTCGTCAAAGAACCCTCCACCGCGATATTTCCTGTGCCAGAGACAACCTCTCCACCGGTAGGCGCTGCGAACGACTTTGCGGCGAACAATAAGGTGGCAATAACTAAGCACCTAAATGAGGTACGACTTGAACTAGTTTGTGAGAAGTTCATGGGGAAAATTACCAATATAAGGTTGCTGCGACATGAGCACGAATATCGCCTGACTCAGCGATTGTTCGGGTTTGGTCTTTTAGATCTTTTAGCGCCATCCCGACATCGCAACGAAGAGATAGATTCTGCAAGAACAAGACCTCAGCTCCGAGGCCTGCACTGAATAAACCCATGTCTCTCTCGCTCATCGTCGCGTTGTTATTTGAAACAACAGATGAGGAACCAGCATACTTTGACGAAACCCAACGGTATCCATAATCTGAAAAAGCGCGTAGAATAAGGTCCCACTCTGCAGGCCTCAGTGCACGACGCGGCCGCCAGCAAAAAGGCTTACCGAATAATTTCCCTGGCTCACCGGGCGCCAAGGCCCTGGGAACATGGAACGCATACTCGACACTCATCACGAAAGACTCATCAGCAGCTACAGCAGACTCTGGATAGCCACGAACCGTTGACGCACCGCCAATCAGTTCCTGCTCCTGAGGCACTAGCCGAGTTCCACTCAAAAGGTATTTCCCGCTGGCACGAAATGAAACCTCATGCGCAACTGAACTGAGTTGATCGCGACCAATAAACAAGGGCTCAAGGAACGTGTGATAATTAACCGATAGACGCATCGCCGTCCATGACTTGGATGCATCCTGACGGCCCAGAGCATTTATCCCAGTGTCAGGATTGTCGTTGGCCACGCCAGAAACACTGTGCTCAACTCTGAGCCCAACGCCCATACCGTTCCAGTCTTCTTCTCGCTCTAGCATCGCCCCAAGAAAAGGCATAAAAAACGATGTGGACCCATTGAGGAGGCTCACATCACTGAAGCTGGTGTCGACCGCGTAGTGGACATAATTAGCACCACCACTGAGTTTCAAATCCCAGAGTTTTCTGAAGTCTTTTCGATAGGTGAGTTCCCCACCGCTCATCCAATTATCGCCAGTAAAACGGAGCTCTTCGAAAACCTGCCCGTTAGCACTGTAATCGCCTATTGATCCATATATCCGCCCTTCAAGTTTCACGGGCTTGATAAGTGGGATTCGATAGGACATGAACCCAGCGACGGAATCGAAGTTTGGCGTACCAACAAAATTTAGGTCGAGCGTGTCATCGTGATTCGTTAACTGCGTATGCCGAAACCCAATGTGCTCACGCCATTCACTGGTTGCCTTGGTACCTGTATTTGAAACCTGGGCATAAACGTGCCAAGGCCTCGTCTCCGTCACGAGGTAGTCGAGGACTACTTTACCCGGCTTACCCGCCGAAGCGATCGAGGATTCCACACGACGGCCAGGCTGCAGACTCAAATCATAAAGGTACTGCTCCAAGACATCCCGGCAAAGAAGACTGCCAGGCTGATCGGGCGTGGCGCCTGGTTGCAAAGGAGAAAGCGCAACCATCCATGCGTGCTTCGGGTTATTGTTCGCAGCTTCAACAGGAAATCTGGAACCACGCGCCAAGGTGCGCACTTCGGCAATCTGACTTACCCAAACAACCAAATGTGCGGTAAAGTCCCCAGCCGGCCGGTTATCAACCAGCCCGGCATTTGCCGTTTGCTGCTGGTTAGTGGCTACCGCACCATCAATACCCTCATAGGCAACCCAGACGCCAAAAAAACCCAGCTTATTAATATGCTCCACTACTTTCTCCACCACGCGACGCAGCGCAGGAGCATCGAAACGACTGCCTTCAGGTATCTTTCCCAGCGTGAGCGACTCCGTACTGCTAACATCCGAGACCACCCAAACGCCCTCACGCAATGAGAGCGGAACTGTAACTAACGAAAGAGAACCAATTGGAGGTAACTGAGGGTGCTCAGCTCCATAACGAAATTCGAATGAGGCAATCTTTACAGCCTCAGAGCTGGTTTGGCTTACCGCTTCAGCTTGAGCTCGCGCAACAATAACGCCGAACATCAATGCAAGATAACAAGAAAAACGAAGTAATCGACACATGATTATATCAGAGGAAACCTGCGAACGCATTAACTCAAAACTATCACCAGACTATTATAAATGAAGATGATGGAATAACTCACCGAACCAATACGTAAAACTCATTACGTGAAGCGAAGTAACATTCAATCCAAATTCCGTCCCCGAAACAATTTGCGACCAAACAAACCTGAGCCACAACGTGGTAAACAACCTCGGAGCAAATCCGGGGCATTGGCAAAACCAATCCTCCATAATTTCTATTCGCATACACTTTCCGCCTCAATCCACAACTCCAACCAAGCCGAAGCGAGCTTCGAGGTATTGGCCCCATCGCGAATGAAAATCCGCCCTAATAGCTACCTTCCAGTTGGTTGCTAAATAGAGCCTCGGCGAACAAATCGCAAGATGTAAATAGCCGGCAAAGCCAACCGGAAGACACCTCCATATTGCTAGTTGCTGGTTTTCCTTCTTAACCGGACTCCAATTGCTCGGTTCGGATTCAACGGAAGAAAAAGACTTTATCGTTTCTGGTTCAAGCATCGGTTGGGGAAAGTGAATAATTATTTTCGCACACTAACAGAATACGAGGGCGTGTCTGGCTTAAATCCTAACAGCTTTTGCCAAATACGACCTAATGAGCGCATATTAATCAGTATTTAAGAAACGAATGCCTTTCCGCGAATCAGCCGGACTGAGTAATCGGCTCAAAAACCAATTCCTTCCTTTCGTCCTAATCCGCGCCAGCCATTTATCGGCAACTTCTCGATTCAAGCTCACGGATTGATTGTTTAAGATCGATGCAGACGGAAGTCGCCCCTGGCTGAGATCTGAAAGAATCCGGGGCAATACCGCTATCACGTCTTCATCAATCTGATACGGTATCTCTGTAACCAAAGGAACCGCTTCAAGGTTGGCCTTTAATGCGAAAAAATCTTCGGCTGCAGGCTCTCCAACAAAAACATCCAGCCATCGCTGCCCGTGAGGGATCACCCCAAGAAGAGGAACAGCTGGGTCAATTTGCGTGGCAAGAAAAGAGAGCCAGCCGTTGAGTGCCCCAGCGGATGTCATCGAGTCCACAACAGGTAGACGCAAACATCGCGAATGAATCACCTCATCTTTATCGCACCACGCATACACACCGGGAGTAAAAACAGCCAGATTCCTACACACATAGTGAAGCAAGCGCTGCAAGGAAACGTTGTCCTGTCGAAAGTGACTGGTCCAGTCCGCCACACCCATCGGAGAATCTACTGCAGCGATCGACTTATTACACGAATCAGTCTTTTCACGCAGCACATTCTGGATGTTGTCTAAAACTGCGAGCACTCCACTTGCGGTACTCGCATCCATGCACCCGCTCTCAGCACGCTCAAGTAATGGCATGACCTCGTCAGCAATCCACTCAAACCGCTGCCCCAAACAGTGCACGAGCGTACACATCGGATACAACGAACGCCCCTTGCCATCGCGCGATGACCATATGCGACCAGCTATAGATTCCCCCGACCGCCGCCAAAGCAAATGGTGATTAAAAGCAGACAACGTTTTTGCCGATCCAGCCTTTTTCCAAGTAGCATTTTCTATCTGCGAGGCAATCCCAACACCGTATAGAAGCCGCCGAGCCCACAATAGAGACCCGGTCGAAAGACCAATATCATCAAGATGATCATTCCACCCAGGATGTTTACCAAAGGCGCCTAAATATACACGCGGAACATCGGGACTATTTTCCCAATCCTCGTTTAGAAAGTAATCCGAGAAGTCACTCATCACGCTTACCCTTCTCCCCACTGCGAGATGATGGCCCATGGACATGAGCCATCACAACGAATCCAGCGACTCGCCCTCGCTTGGTGATCGTGTATGTTTTCACTAGTTGTCGAAATAAGCCCCAGCCAAGATTAATTCTCACGCGCAGGCCATTCGCTCACCGGTGGCAATGGCTTCTCCAAAACTATCGTTACAGCCAACATCACCTCGGATTTGCCATCCTTGATACGAATAACTGCATCCCATTCCTGCCCCTCAGCCCGGCGTATCGAACCTTGGCTGAGCAGCCGTAAGAGACTCCAGCTTTCACCAAGTTCGATTTTGGCGTCAGGCGTGGCTTTCGGATCTGGCGTGGTCGAAAACTCGATCGCTGGCAATTTATCAGCTAGCCCAAAACGTCCGAGTTCGGCATTTTCCATCAATCCACGCACACGAAAATCGCGCCCCGCCATCCGCATGGAGGGGAATACACGCCCCACCAAGACGCGCGTCGATGCAGACGTGCCCGCAATGCGTTCAATAATGGGGGCCTGATCCTTGTCGCGTGCGACGAACAGTTTGACGATCTGCGCCATACCATTGGCACCGGCAAGGCTCGTGGCGTATCCTGCAAGACGGTTCGCACGAGCGAACCGTTCTTCAAGCGTTCGCTTGGTTTCAGGAGGGACCGAGGCATCAGCAGCATCCGTACGCACTCGCAGCAACGCATCATGGCGAACCTTGAACTCGTCAGCTGTTAACGCACGCCCCGAACCAAATGGATATTCGGTTGTGTCAGCAACAGCGGCATCGAGCTCATGACAATAAGACTCGAAAAGTCGTTGCGCACCAATCGAACTCGCCGCATCCAGCAAGTTGCGCTGTGCCGTGAGAAATTGAGACTTAAAGGCGCCATCATATTTGGCCGCCTTCTCACGAGCGGATTTCATCGCCGTAATTGCCTGTCCAACCGCAGGGCCGAGCCGCCCAAGCAGAGATTCTCCCCCGGATTCAATACCGAGACTCTGCATCGCAAAAGCATAGACATCGCATCGATGGACATATGCGGCCTGGTTCGCTGCGGTCGGCTTCAACGCCTGTGCGTCGTAATCAGCAAGCTGAGCCTGTTCCGTTTGTGGCAGGACTTGCTCCACCAACATCGCAATTTGTGAGTCCAACTTCATGAGCCGATTCTGAAGATCACGATACAGACGAAACTCTGTAATTGGGCCTGAGGTGACGGTGGCGGCAGCATCAGAGGCCACTTTTTGCTTGAGCAGGGCAGTGCGAATAAGTCGCGACGCCCGGCCGACATCATTACTCATGTGCTCAAGCGTGGCTCGAAAAGCGGCATCAAGTGAGACCTCGCCCTTTCCACCAACTCTGCGCTGCAAATCATCCATCAAGGTATCCATCTCTACTCGACGCGTGGCCAATACACGCCAGGCACTTTCGACATTAGCTAACCACTCGTTACCGACTCTCGGAACGGAGGCGGCAGCAAGAAACTTAGCCTCTGCATCCAAGAATCGAATGGCCGTAAGCCGTCCACTGCGGATCGCTTTGAATGCATCGGTCTGGGCCAACTGTGAATTTGCGACCGACTTGTCCAACAACTCGACGCCCTTGGCAATTGGAGCGTTGTCACGAAGCGTACGCCCGCCCGACAACGACAGCGCCGGCCATTGACCGTGCGCTGCGCCGCCCCGGAAATAAGTCCAGTCGAACACATCCGAAAGCCCCTCCATCACTACCTCCTGTTTCGGCAACGAACCCAAAGATGGCCCTAGGAGTGCAGCAAGGAATTCTTCTCCTGAAAAACCCGGGACAAATCCAGGTTGCGACTTCAGATAAATCGCACCCTCAAGTTCAATGAGCGATGCCAAGCGACTCGCGTCAGCAGGCGTCCACGCCGATGCATTGAGCAGGCTCTCGCGAGTCGCGTCTAAAAGAGGCATGATGACGCTGGCTTCGAATAAAACTTTTTGCGCGCGGCGTCGATTGGGGTTGGCGCGAACTGCTATCGACTCAATCGGTTTAAAAACCCAGGGGATATCGAGGTCGGTGGAAACTCGTTCCTTGAGTTTGGTGTGAAATTCAACAATCGGCCACTCGCGACCGTAATCGAGGCGCACAATATCACTGCCAATATAATTCAGATCCTTATCCACTATCGGATGCCAGTGATTGCCTGACCACTCCGAGTCCTGTGCACCAACTCGCCAAAAAACAAGTTCGCCACCCACGCTTCGCCGCAAGGCGCTGCGGCCGATCAAGCTTAGGATGACGAGGATCGCCATGCCCGCGACCGCTACGCCACCAATCAACCACTGCCGTATGCGCATGAGGCGCTTGGTATTGTTGGCACGGGTAACCAGCCCTTGCTCCTTAAAAATTTTCTGCAGGAACAGATCCCTGAGGAAGTACGAGTGTTCACGTTCCCATGCCTTGCCTTCGGGTAGTTTTTCCGCGGATATGCCCAGCGCAGCGGCGAGTTCGGAATCGAGCGCCGCACCCTCGGTGAGAGCTGAGGTGAAATAAATACCACGCAGGAACAGCGGCTTGGAGGACCATTCGCTAGCGACAAAGATCGTCTCAAGATATTTGCGCAAGCGGGGCGCAAGACCCGCAATGCTCGATGGCAGAGCAAAGAGAGCATCTACTTCATCCATGCGCCGCGCACCCGCATCGGCCGGAACTGGATCCTTCAGCAGCCCCAGCCGACGACGCGAGATGCGCTGCACGACTTGTTCGAGATGCTGGTCAACGGCCTCGGGACGAAACGGTGAATCGAGCGGGTCGGCATTTGACCAGCCTGTCATCTGGTTCTGCAACTGCGGATCCTTGATGCCTGAAAAGAATTCGCGGAATCCGTTAATCAAATCGCATTTCGTGATGAGAATGAAAACCGGGAAACGTACATCGAGATTCTTCTGAATGACATCAAGTTGTTGCGCAATTTTACCGGCCTTGCGCTTAATATCTTCAAACGAATCGCGGATCAGACTCTCCGAAGGAATCACGAGGAGCAGGCCGTTGACAGGACAATTCGGCCGCGCCTTCTTCAGCAGACTCAAGAACTCCGACCATTCCGTCGTCGATCCAGGAGGCGCTTCCTCGAACAGAAGTTTGCCCGCCGTATCGAGGAGAACAGCTTGATTGGTGAACCACCAATGCATGTTCAGCGTTCCACCGACACCTTGCATCTCGTTCTGCAATCCGGGTGGGAAACCAACATTACAATGGCGGATAGCTTCCGACTTGCCTGAGCCAGGCTCACCACAAACGACATACCACGGAAGCGAGTAAATGTCCTTACCGGCTGCGCGGAATTTATCCATGCCCTTGCTAAAATTCTGCCGGAGGTCATCCAGCTTCGCCCTGCGGGCTGGAGCACTGATCGAGGAAAGCGACGACGAGGAACTAGCCGAGAGTTGGCCACGCAGAGCTTTCGCCTGCTTGCGCGCCTTCCACTTAATAAAGAGATGCCATGCAAAAACGGCAAGAGCGACGAGGATGAGGCCCAATAAGACAATGATGATGGCGCTTCGGTCGATCATGGCGGCCACACCGATGAGACTGACCACGGTTGTAGCCACCATTAGTATCTGCATGCCTTTCGGCATTTGCTTAAATTGCTCAATCATGGCGACAGGTTGTTATTTTTTGGCAGCAGCGTCCGCACCACGTGCAACGATGGAATCAAGCACCTTATTAAGCTCAGCCGAAGAGCTTTTGAATGTGTAGAGATTTACCGCACCAACGACCAGAAACAATCCGGCAAGAATAATAATCAATGGCACAAGACCGGATGATATGGGCATCGCGAGCTTGGCTGTATTGGTGTGCTGATAACTCTCGGGTGTAATAAAACCCGACTGATCGAAATCCGCGTGCGCTTTTATGCGCGAACTGATCTCGAGCATCTTTTTTCGCAAATACTCAGGCTGCCCTGTATACCAACCGGTTAAACCGAGCCCGAGGCACGTATAAAAAATCGCCAGCCGCTCCTCCACTCCATCGCGTGTTTCCGCGATTGTTTCGTCGAGTAAATCGAAGAACTTTTGGTCGCCAGCGAATTCCTTGCGCTGATTTGCGATGCGATTGCGGTCCCATTCTGCGGCAAAAGGCAACGCACTCTCGGAGATCATCGAATCGAGGAAAAAGATCAGCGGCAATTCGACCTTGCTATACTGCTCGCTCAAGGCGATGTCGCGGCGCGCCGTCGTCGCCACACGATCCAGGATCGTCTCGACCTCCGATCTCGCTGTCACGTAATCGCTCGACGAACCCTTACGGGCCATACGATTGAATCGACAAACGACCTGAAAGATCGGCTCACATAGAGTAACAAGTGACACATTCATGATGGTAACTGGAAAATGAATACTGGGCGGATCAAGGAAGCGTCATGTACAGAGCGATATTGAAGTCGCTCCCATCAGCCTCAGGCCAGCGAAGAACCGCCTGTTTCTCCGCTTGTATTTGTGTCCAGACACGGCCGCTCTCAGTGCGGTTAATCCGGAAATAGGTTAGCCCCGCCTGCGCCGGGAACTGCAAGGGAGGAATCCGTTCTTCCCTGATTACGACCCCACGAATTTGCCGCATAGCGAGACTGCGTGGCATGAACTTGAATTGATCTTCAGCTTCAACAATCCGCACCACATCGCGCGGATCTAATTTCGAACTCACGCCAAGGAAGTACTCCACCGGACGCGTGAAGTGTTCATCCGTAAACACCGCCGAGCGCATCCCGGGCTCCGATATGAAGTCGAGCTTCATAAAGCTCGCCGTGACGACACCTTTCAGCAGTTCGCGAATCTTTCCATCGAGCTGTTCAAATGCCAGATAAAGTGCCTCATGGTTGTAGTCGGGCAGTTTGAAATCATCCCGGTTTGGCTGCAGCGCTGTGAGTTCGCCGTGCAGATCGCGTAACTCCAAATACCAATCAAAAGGAGTAACTCCAGGCGCCGCAAGCAACGGCCCGAGCCGGCCGGAAAACCGGTTAAGCGTTCGCAGCCGCATGAGCTGTTCAAACTGCGCGCCACGCAACGCCTCCATATTAAAGCCTCCGCGATTCACTTGCAGGACCAGTTCCTCTCTGCTCGCTTGAATCTGGGCGACAAGATCGCGCACAAGCTGTAAGAGCGTTGGCGAGCCGGTGAGATAAACGCAGGGTGGCACATACTCTGGATCAATCTTGGGCTGGCCAAGTACTTCGCCCGTCGCACGCGTGAGCCGGAGCAAGGGAATCACTTCGAGATCATTGCGATCATCGCCGGGCATTAACACGCGGGCATTAATACGGCGCAAAAGGATTGGTTTGGGATTCTCTCCCGTGTTCTCGTCCGCGATAGTCGACTCGACGGGCTTGTAGAGCAACTTGCTCCGCGAATCCGCAGGCTGTCTGATCTCGAAAGCATTGGCGCGCTTCGACTGCCAGAGAGGCACTCCGAGATAGAGATCGAAGGTGCTGCCACCCGTCGAAAAAAGTGGTTTCAAATCAAGCGTCGGCAAATCGGCGTTCTCCGGAAAATCCACGACAAGGCCGCTCGGCAACAGCACGAGGAGACGATCAAAGCGAAGTCGGAAGTTGGCTAAGTCGTCAGGCGACAGCCGCATTTCCACTACGCCACAGGGATAAGATCCCAACAGACGGCGCGTGCGGGCCGACTCTTCGTATACAGAACGCTGGAGGCGCTGGAGATGGTGCGGTTGAAGGAAAAGACCTTCATGCCAGTGAACATGAAATGACATGGGAATCAGGGGGGCTGTTACCCGAACTTTCGTTGCCGATAAGGGGTGGGTTTAGTCAGTTGCAAGTTAACGATTCGTGCCACGGATGAGATCCTCAGCGTATTTGACGACTGCTTCCTGCACGTCATTTTCGATAGAAGAATCGGTGATCTCGTTCGCGAGTTCCGTGTAGCGTTTCCAACACTTCGCTTCTGCGTTTGCAAAAAGCCCGCCACCGCCACCCTCGGCCATCACCGCCTCACGGATCGCATCAGGTGAATAACGCTGCTGGTAACGCCGCGCAAAATTCCGCCCCGACGGCCCCAGCCCCGCAAGCAAGCCGGCAATCAGTTGCCGCGTTGACTCAAGCTGCTTCTGCACCTGTGACGCCGATACCTCGGCATCGCCACTTAGTGAACGCCGCATGATAACGCGTAGATCTCCCATAGAATTATCCCGGCGGATGCCTGACTTCGGCGCTGCACTACGCCAGAGATTCCAAGAAAGTTGATCGAGCGTGAACAGCACGTCGGCCATCACCGCGAAAAGTTTTCCCAAACGCTGCGGGTCAATCGGGTCGTTAGAACCAAGCTTCAGCTTGGCCTGCACATCTGCGAGCACATCGCCTTCCAACGGTTTGTTGGTGGAAATAATCAAACCCATCGCCGCGAGACGTTGTTTAATATCTTCGCGCTGCTCCCCCGAAATCTGTGGAGCAAGTTCTAGGAATTTTTTGATAACCTCGTCCGGAGTCTGCTGCGTGATCGCACTAGGCGTACTGGTCACGACCGTCGCAAGTTCCCACGTAGGGAAACGTTCGGCAAGTGCATCGAGATAGAGCCCTCGCTTGCTCGCAGGGACCGCCTGCAACGCGCGCCGCAGTTCCTCTTCCATGTAGGCCTGACGATTCTCGGGCGTCTCCTCAGCGAGGTTAGATTGGAGATACTTGAGTTTATTCCCAAGCATCGAGGACCAAGCATCAGGCTCGGCCAACGCCGCAGTGGTAGAAGGGGCGGATTGCATGTCGCGTGACGTCATTGTGAAAGGAATTGTTGGGTACGAGCAAGCCGTAACATCTCAAACCGCTCACGGAGGCTGAGCGGTGCATCAAAAGCCGGCCGGATGCCAACATCGCTGTAACCATCAACCACCGTTCGGCCACGCGCAGCACCGATCACCGCAACCCCCTCAACCTTCTGCGGCACCGTCGGATCCAGCGTGGGCGGCGACAAAACAGATCCGCCAGCTACATAATACTGTTTCTGCGCTTCGTCGTAGATGTACACCCAGACATTGCCCAACAAATGAATAAAACCATTTGTCTCCGGCCCACGATCAACTCGCGAGGGCCAAATCCCCGACGACGCAGCATCAGCCTTGACTTGCCCGTCATCGCTGAGCAGCACCCGGCGCGTTCCTGTACCCGGCTTCGGATCTTGCAAGGGCAGGTATATCCCTTGGTTCGGCCGCCACGCGATCGTTTGCTCCGCCACGCGATACTGCTGGAGGAAATTCCATAGTTTTGTGAAACGCTGATCGCGGAAATTACCTTTCTTCACATCCACGCCAATCTGCATCAGTGCCTGCCACTCGCTCAGCTTTGGCAACCGCGCACCCAAGATCTGCTCCGTGAAAATCCGCGCAGCTTCGGGCGGCACGCGTTGCAACGGGCTCTCGGCTGAGGGCCGTTCCGCTCCGATTTCATCAAGCACTGATCCTGCCACATCAGGTGCCGCATGATAAATCCACGACGCGCTCAACTCGAACCCAGTCCCGTCCGCACGTGGGACCCAAGCCATCAACGCCGTCCAGGGTTCCGTGCTGCCAGGCAAACGACGCACCCACGAAGGCATCGCGTCGATCACCGCTTTCCCCTCGGGACGCGTGTTCACCAAGTCGATAAATTCCCCGGCCGAAATCGCCCGGCGCGCCAGATAAAATGGCGCATTGTTATCTGTCGGTTGCACGAGCTGGAAGACGAGTTGCACGCTCTTTCCTCCGCCGGTCCAACTGGCAATCAGGGCCTGCCCGCCTTCTGAAAATTCCTCACGCCAGCCAGCCCGTTTGGGCGTGTTCGCTTTGGGCTGGTTCGGGTCGTCACGCAAGGTCAATGCCTCCAGCGCCGAGAGCATCGGCGCCACTGTCGGCATTTCCACCACTCCGCGAAGCGCTTTCACCGAGGAAACAAATGCATCTCGTCTCTCGCGCATAACCGCCAGATCATTCTCGTTCCAATCCGAACGCTTAAACTGCATCAGGCGGAAATTAAAACTCATCGGCTCATCGAGATCTTTCTCCGCAACACCAAACTGCTCCATACAGGCAAAAGCGGCGGCGAGATCCGTTTCATTGCCTACCGTTTTCCACGCCGCCCGCAGCCATCCGCTGCGCAACACTCGCGTCAATTCGTCCAGCAAGGATGTACGCCGTTGGCTATCCAGACGACCTTCGCCAATCGCCTTTCGCAATCCTACGCCAAGCTCACCCTCAATATTCAATTCACTCAAACTGGAGGGCCAGTCAGGCAGTTCCACCAACCGCCGCCACCCGGTCAACCGCAGTGACAATCCGTCGCTACGCGCCGCCGCGATGAGTTGCGCGCGATCCACACTCCGAACCAGCAGTTCAAGCTGACGCGCCTCACCAATTCGCTTCGCGACCGCGCCTTGTAATTCATCAAGTCCAGCTCGCGCCGAAAGCGCTGCCAACGCTTCACCCACGCCTTCGCTCCAGGAATAACCACCCGCCAGTAATTGCCCCAAGCGATCCAGCTCATCGGCAAAAGCAGGCAATGCAGCCAGCCAGCGACGATGCGACGCCATCGGAGCCTCGACCTCGGACTGAGCCGCGGCGTCGTCCCACGTTGTCGTCGGTCGGGCGTCAGTCCACGGCGCCACAGTCAAAACGTCCGCCACAACTTGTTCGCGCCGCACTTTCTCAATCGCCTGCAACTCCACCACCGAATCGGAAGCCGGCTTCTTAAATGTTGGCACGACCAAACTGCCCATGCCCTGCGGACCTTCAAAAGCTTCCAACCATTCCCGCACGCCGCGCTCGACCTGTCGCAATTGACGGAAACGCGCGCGGTCCTTCTGCAAAGATTGCGCCGTCAAACCTGTCAGATCACGCTGTTTCCAGGCTGCCCACTGTTTGCGAACGGCTTCAAATTTCCAGACCCGGCTGCCAATTCCATCTAGCCATAATTCTGGACGCAAAAGCGCGATCGTGCCATCCACTCGTTTTTGAAGCTCGGCCAAAACCGCGCGCAAGCCGTCAACCGCATGGGACAAATCCAGACGATCGACGCGCAAAACCTGCCGTCCACGCAGGGCACCGAGCGTTGATTTGACGGAGGAAAGTTCCTTATTGAATTCCCCAATGCTGATCGAGCGCACGCCCGCCTCGCCAACCGGAGCCTCATCTTCGAGATCCGCGCTTTTCGTGGAGAGCGTCCGTAGCGTGGCGTCCCAATCATCGGCCAAACGCGGATCTTCTGCGGCTGGTAAAGTGGAAAACAAAACCAGTTGCTCTTCCCATTTTGGAATATCCGTCGCCCTCACCTCACCTGTTTCTTTGAGCAAAGGCGATTCCTTCAAGAAACGTTCCCGCGATACTTCCGGGGCAAGAAACTGTTGATACCGCCGTTTGAGTTCTTCCAGCGGCGCAGTCAGGGCTTCGGCAAAATCACCGAGCGAAGAATCATCGGCCGCAGTCGTCAGAGCGAGCTGCGGCAACGCCTTTTGGACCCGGTCGCCCGTCGCAGCCAGCTCTGCCGCTGCCGCCTCGTAGGCGCGCCAGCGCTGCAGCAAGACAAGCGCTCCGTATTGATCCTGCGAAAGCCGATTAAGCGCTTTCACTTGCGCACTCGTGATAAGATCAGCGTGGGTTTCTTCTGATGGAATTTGCGGAAGCAGCTTGCGAACCTCCGCCGCAACCCGCGGACGCCTCCGGGCGTCCAACTGCGTCCCTGTATCCGAAATTTGGATCCAACCTGACCAAGCGGCCAGTTGCGCTGCGACTAGGTCGAGTTGCTGCAGCGCATTTTGCACCCGCCGATTGACCAATTCACGCAACAGCTGGATACGCACCTTCTCGGGCGGCGAATCAGCTAGCGCGCCCATACTGTTACCTGCTGCTTCAGGCACCACAATGCGCGGATCAATTTCTTTGATGGCCCGAAACTGAGCCAGCGCCTTGCGCAACGGATCATTTGCCACCCACAGCGGATCGACGCTTTCCCAGCGCTCACTATTGCGAGCTATGTCATTGCCCCAGGCATTCCAAGACCGGCACAACTGCGCCCACTCCGGCGAAATCTCCGCGCGCGTCATATGCGGGTTTCCCACCCATTCCGCCAATTGCAACATTCCCTGAGGTAGTGAGCTGAGGCTGGCAAAACGCGCGAATCCGAGCACGCCACCCACGCTCAATACAACCACTGCAGCCGCACCTAGCGCCCAATTGCGTCCAGACCGAGGATCGTAGGGGATCTTTTTTAAGGCGTCCCAGACCTGCTCAATCGTCAGCTCCTCAGGCGCGATTTCCGGATTGAGCAGGAAATTGCAAAACTCCCGCCACGCCTCGCCTGGCCGCCCGAGCGCCTGCCATTCGGGAGCGACTTCGATCGGCCATCCTCCCGCCGCGCGGCGGCGCACCACCTTCACCAGCACTTCACCGATCTGAGCAAGATCGTGACGACGCAGCGCCGCATCTTTTGCACCTGGTGCAATAGAAGTGTCCGATAAACGAACTGTGCGGGTCGCCAACAGGCCATTCCCTTGAATGAAAATATTCCCCAGCTTTAGGTTGCCGTGCGGTCCGCCATAGGAAGACGCCCACCCCTCGATCGCTGTGAGTAGTATCTTCGTAAGCGCACGAAGATTATTCCCGCGTGACGCCAGTGTAGCCGCCAGCGATTCAAGCGACGTCTCCATCCAAGGCATCACGACAAAGGCACCTTCGTCACAAGGCCCCATCGCTACCACATCTACC
>Ga0302321_100000543_pt1 | contig 32765 bp, 33 predicted proteins | sample Fen_T0_1_FD_202505 | JGI IMG/M metagenome (GOLD analysis project Ga0302321, IMG submission 202505) | Peat permafrost microbial communities from Stordalen Mire near Abisko, Sweden - Fen_T0_1 | ecosystem: Environmental > Terrestrial > Soil > Wetlands > Permafrost | place: Sweden: Abisko... | reverse complement strand
CAACGAGCCCAATTTCGCAGCGCAGGCAAATCTCTCGGCCAAAGCAGCCGCAGCATTGTGGCCAGAGCTGACGGCGATCGCCGATGCCAAGGGGCTGCGACTCGTCTCCCCCGCCGTAAACTTCTGTGGCGGCAGCTGTCAGGACACGGACCCCTTCCACTATCTGGACGCTTTCTTCGCCGCATGTCCCGGCTGCCGCGTGGATGCCGTCGCCATGCACATCTACGTCGGCTGTTCGCCTTCTGGGGATAACCAGGCCCAGTGGCTGATCGAGCACGTAGAGACCTACAAGAGCCGCTTCTCGCAGCCGCTTTGGCTGACCGAATTTGCCTGCGACAGCGCCAAGAATTCCGCTGAGCAACAGGGGTTCCTCGAGGACGCGGTGGCCTATCTCGAAGCCGAGCCGCGCATCGAGCGCTATGCCTGGTTCTCCGGGCGGGCCTCGAACGTTGCCCATGTCGACCTATTGGGTGACAGCGGTCAGCTCACGCCGCTCGGGCAAGCTTATGTGGACGCTCCGAGCAATAGCGACTGCATGCGATAACCGCGGCGGCTCGGCTGGTGACGAAGTAAACCGCCGGGTCAGAAACGCCACCGATGTACTCGGTTGCGACCAGGGGCTCAGAAACGAAAAAATAGTTGGAATTCAGGAATTCAAACTACTTGTTTCGCTCGCAGAAGGTCCTCGGTGGGTCGCCAGGCTCGTCAACGGCTCGGTTACGGGTACTGAAGTGGGCACGGTACGGCTTCAGCCCTGCTCCGCTCGAGGGACCGCGAGCGTTGGCAGCGACGAGGCCGATCCTGCAAAGCCCGGAACCGACCTGGAGGTAACTACACTCAGGTGCGCGCCGTGACGTAGAAGAAGTCGCGCGTCGAGGCGTGGCCCAGGTATTCGTCAGGTTGGTACAATAAGCCGCGCACGGCCCCGACCGCGTTCAGGCCTTTGCCGTCGCCTTCGCGGTACAGCAGAAAGCGCGGAAAGGAAAAGTTGACGTCGAGCTGAGCGACATCGCGCGCTCCGACGTGCTGCATGCCGAGTGCCAGAGCACGCGCGGTAGTCGCGTTGCTGATGCCGACGAACAGCGTGCGAGCGTCTGCGGATAACCCGACTGCCGAGCGGCGGATCACGGTCTTGCCCTCCAGCGTCGCACCCCAGTTGCGAGAATCCGCCGTGCGCAGCCCCGGGTGCAGCACGCCGTCTTGCAGCATGCAGCCAGGTGTTTGGCGCCACCAGCTGAGCCCGTCCCTGCCGGCAAGGTTTGCCCAGGGCGCGATGCGCAGGCCGCCATCACTCGTGGCCGCGAACGTGCACGACTGCGGTTTCGCGGCCAGCAGCTCAGTACCGTCCACCATCATGCCGAATTGACCGTGCTCGGCCTTGAAGCCGCCGTTGAAAGCAGCGACTAGCTGCCCGCGGTCCGATTCGGGAATGACGCCCGGCCTAGCCGCCGCAGGCAAGGGCTCCAAGCTCTTGGGCTCGACGCTGCCCGCGACCGCGTGAACACTGAGCTTGGACAGGTCGAGCGCAAACACGAACAGCTCGGCGTACACTCGCTCGCTGTCCGGGTGGACAATTGTCCGGTAGATGGCGCTGCCCTCGCCGGCGCGCGCGTTCACCGTCTGCCAGATGCCATCTTCCGAGCTTGCCGTCTCGGGGTACAGCGCTCCGACCGGGCGCGGGCCCACGGCTTCGACCGAGGTCTTCGACTCAGACAAGCTGACCAGCAGTTCGCTCGGGGTCGCTTCGCTCAAGCTGCGCGCTTTGCCGTCGCTCACGACTTGTTGGACGCTATCCTCGACGCCCGCGACGGTCTCTTCGAGGCGTGTCACGCGTTCGCTACCGACCATCGAACGCAACCCATCGGCAACCATCGGTCCGAACCAGGGAACGTGCCGCACGCCCAACCAGGCCGCGCACAGGCCCACGGCCGAGAGGCACGTGAGCGACAGGAGCCAGCGGGAAGCCGCACGGGTGGGCACGATCGGCGCTGTCCAGCCGCCGATCGCGCTCAGCGCGTCGTGTGCGGGTGGAATGAGAGAAGAAAGGGCAGAAGGAATCGCGCGCATGTGCAAGGTCAAGCTCCTGCCAGGCGCAAGTGCAGCCGGCGTGCCACGGGAGCAGTCCAGCTGAGCTGAAAGCCGCGGCCCGCCAAGCCCCGCCGGCAGCGGGTATTTCGCAGTTTTTCGCGGGTACGACCGCCGCGCACAGCGCGAACGTGCTGTTACGCGAACGCTTCGTTGCGGCGTAACACACACCAGGGTGAGGTCGTTCGACCACGCCTGGAGCCACTGCCGTCAGCCTCGCTGAGTTGGTGCGTCGCGATGGCACCCCAAGATGTTCACTCGTCAACGCCAGCCACGACGTGGCGCTGTGGCAGTTGCGCACCGCTGCCTGGCTCGAATCGTGCTGGTGATTGGAGATGGCTCAAGATCCAGACCCGAAATTCGTTTGTGACTGTGCTGCCTGTCGCCGCGAGGGCATCCACGAGCCGGATTGCGGCGTGCATCAGAATCCAGCACGCGAATGCAGCTGTGGTCGGAGCGAACAAAGCAAGGGCGCAGGCTGACGGCAGGCTGACGAGTAGTGACATCACGCCTCGCGGCGTGGCCAGTTGGCGCGTTTCTCGGCACGGATAGCCCGATCAACCAGCCCAGCGCGGACGATGTCAGGCGATCTGATACGCTTTGGCCAAATGCCGATGCGAGGCGGCCCCGAGCAAGCGCTGGGGTTGAGCAGGACCCGTCAGGCGAAAGCACAACACCGCCGCGGGCTCTGGCTGCTCACTGCCGTGCTCGCGGTCGCGCTACTCATCGCTGACGCGGCCTACGTCGCCTACCAAAATGCGTATCCCTCGATTCGCACGGTGAACGTCACCGAGCTGGTCCACCAGCGCCGTTATTACATCGGGCGGCAAGTCAGAGTATCTGGCATCCTGACGCGTGGAACCCTGGTGAGCTCCGAGCGCTGTGAGTACCGTTTCCTGCTCGAGGACCACGGCGCAACGATTGCCGTGCACTTAATCCTATGTGTCGACGCCGACAGCTTTCGCCATCAGCTGCACAGCGATTTCCAGCTCACTCTGCAGGGCAGCGTGCAGACCGACGGGCACTTCGAAGCCGAGGTCATGTTCGAGCGTACTCCAGGACCCTACTTGATCCAAAGGCCCGCGCAAGCCTCCCGCTCCGACCTGCCCAATGGGCTCGACGACGCGGGCGGCGGCTTGCCTGACAGTGCGCGGAGCGATTGACTCACAGAATTTCGCAGAATCCAGGAAACCCAGCGACGCCAGATCCGCAGTTTGAACACGGACGCCAGCCACACGCAAACCATGGCAGACTCTTCGGAAGCTCGCATGTCTTCGGCCAACACCCACACTCGCTTCGAGCAGCTCGCCGCCGGTCTCCTGCTCGGCTGCCTCGGACTCCAGAGCGCTTGCTCGTCGCCTCCTCACAGCGATTCATCCAGCAACGATCCCTCCAGCGGCGGGCAGGGAACAGGCAGCGGTGGAACAGCTAGCCCCACGGGAAACGGCGGCCACAGCAGCGCTGGCGGCCAAACGGTCGCGACGTCCGGGGCGGGCGGTCAGAGCAGTGCTGGCAGCCCAACGGTCGCGACGTCCGGGACGGGCGGTAGCGCGATGGGCGTCCTAGTCAGTGAGCCGCCGTGCCAGCCAGATGATAATTCCGCTTCGCTATCGAGTGACGTCCTTTCGGATTTGCCGTCGCGTATGGACTTCACGGTGCTGAACCTACCGACCTCCCTGAGCTTCACAGGCAATGCTTCGAACGGAGACCTACGCATCGGCTTTTCGCAACCGGTAACGGAGAATCACGTTTTTCCCACGGGCTACGCGATCGATCCGCTCGACATGGGCAGTGCACGACTCGAACTGGTCGCCGCGGCGGGACCATTTGGCGGGCTCTACGGCGCGGAAACCGGCGCAAACCTCTACGCGGAACTCAACGACGGTGCGCTGACGCTCACGTTCTGTGACGTCGTATTCCAGCAAGTGACGGAGCTACCGCTCCCAGACGAGCTGCACGTCAGTGCGCGATTCGTGGCTCGACCGCGTTGAGTTGCGACTTGCCTCTGCTGTAGTCCGCACGGCGTGCTCGCCTCGCCTCTGATGTCCGATCTTGCGCTCGTGTTACGCTGAACCGCACATGATATCCTCAGAGGGGCCGCTCAGTCAGATGAAAGCCGTAGCGCGGTTGGCAGGTGTTTCCGTGCAGGCATTCGCTCGCGACCACCTGACTGGCGTGGGCACACCGGCGATCGTGACCGACGCGATGGGCGACTGGAAGGCTCAATCGTGGAGCTTCGAGCTGTTCCGGCAAAAGTACGGCAGTAAGATCATTCAGGTCTCCTCTGCGCTGGCGGACAACACGAAGTCGCGTTGGGTTCGCCTGGACGAATACATCGACTACATCGAGCATCCTGAGACTTCGCCGCTCTCTCAGATGACGAGCCCCGACCGACCATTTTATGCGTACGCCTACAAGCCGTTCAGCAAGAATGCCGAGCTGCGAGACGCCTTCGATACTCCGTATTTCCTGGAAGATTGGTACCAATTCCTGGAAGACCCGTTATTGTCGATCCTGAACCCTGGCTGGCTCCTGCTCGGCGGTAAGCAGACGGTGTCGCAGCTGCATCAAGACTTCTTTTCGACGCACACCTGGTTCGCTCAGGTCAAAGGCGTGAAGGATTTCGTGCTCTTTCCACCCAATGACTCTCCGTACCTGTACGGAGGCGCCGTCAATCCACGGAACCCCGACCTCGCCCGCTTTCCGCTGTTCGAACGCGCCACCGGCTATCGTTGCCAGGTTGGCCCGGGGGAGGTGCTGTGTCTGCCCGCTGATTGGTGGCACCACGTGGTGGCGATCGAAGAGTCGATCACCCTGTCGTTCGAATTCGTGAACGCGACCAACTTCAACCGCTTCTTGACGGCACTGCTGCGTAATCTTCCCGATACGGTTCAGCGCTTTCTGAGCATTGAAGCGCTGACCGCGCTCGGCGCGCGCTGGCTCTGTAAGGGCTTCAGCGCGCGGGACGCCGTCGAGAGCAAGGCCCACTAGGCGTTCAGCTCAGCAGCTCATTCATCAGCCAGGCCTCTTGCCCTTGGTCGATCAAGACCTGCAGTGCGCCAGCACGCACCTGGGGGCTCGAGTGCGCGAGCCAAGCGCGTGCGGTTTCGAGCGCCGCGGCGCCGCTCTGGCTCAGCGCGCGCGCGCTGGCGGCGCGAACGCGCCAATCGCTGTCTTCCATGAGCGCTACCAGCTTGGGAAAAGTGCCGGCAACGTCGCAAATCGGCAACGCGCGTTCGATCGCGAGTGCGCGCACGGCGGGCTCGGAATCGGTGCACGCAACCTGCCACCAGTCGAGCGCTCGAACGGGCAGCGCGGCAAGGGCCGCTAAACGCAGCTCGGAGTTGGCGGCCGTCGAGTGGCGTTCAAGTACTTCCACCGGCACGGCACTCGGGCAGGCCTTGCACCAACGGAGTGCGGCAAGCAATACTGGCGCCGCTTGCTGATTGAGCGCTCCGACGAGCATCGAGCACACGGCGTCCGGCGGCCGGATCGAGCCAAACAGCCTGCAGCCCCAAGCGAGGAGCCAGACGCGGTCGGAGTCCGAGCTACCAGTCCAGGATGGCAGTAGCGCGATCAGGTCGGCTCGTGTACCCGCGCTCTGCAGGAGGCGCCGCGCGTGCAAGGCGAACGGCCCACGCAACTCTTTGCCCCAGTAGGCAGCGCTCTCCGCGTCGTCTCGCGGCCAGCTTTCGACGGCCTCTTGCCGATCGATACCGGCGACCATTGAGCGCAGCCTCTCCGCGGTCGATAAATCGACTGCGCTTGCCAGAGCACCCGCGATGCAACGCACGCGGAGTGCGTTGCTTTCGTTCAGCAGTCGCTCGCGCAAGAAGCGACGGCTGTCAGCAGTGTCGTCTAGCGCGACGCGCTTGGCTGCCAAGCGCAAGATGTCCGACTCACTGCTACTCAGCAAGACTTGGCGGAATAGCTCGACCACGCGCGGGTCGTCGAAGTGCACGAGCGCGCCCAAAACGGCTTTGCGATACAGTAAGGAATCGCGCGCCTCGGCCGCCGCCAAGAACGAAGCAACGAGATCGACGCCGGCCGCTGCGCCGTAGGCCAAGACATGCGTCGGACGGGCCGCAGCTGCCTGGCAAATCGCCAGCCGTGTCGCCAGATCCGCCGAGCTCAGCGCGGCCACGATATCGTGTGCAGAGCGGATCTCCAGCCGGGCCGTGCCGGCCATCAGCCGAGCCTCACCTGCGGAGAATGAAAGATCACCTCCGGAAGCTGGAGCAGGCCCGGGCAGCGTCCCTCTGCCCGTGATGAGTCGGCGCCCTGTCCACTGGAGATGCGACCGCTCGTGCTGATGCCCAAAGTTCCTGGATCCGTGCCAATGCTGAACACGGGAATCGCGAACTGGCCTTCGATCGACAAAACTTTGAAGGCCTTGACCGTGGCGAACACACCGGCCGAAAATATCAGGGACGTGTCGTAACGGAAGGCCAGTTCGAAGCCCGTATCGCTGTTTTGCTTCGCCGGATCGAGCGTGCCTTGGACGAGGGAGCCGGCCGCATCCGAGCCCCAAGTGAGCTGGTTATAGCGGTTGCCATCGACCGCGAACGACGCGAGCGAGATCGTGGTCTGCAAAGTAATCGAGAACTCGGGACCCATCGACAACGAGCCCCCCATCTCCTTCAGCGCCTCGTTGGCGGCGCGCAGCTCCGGAACGTCCTTCACCATATCGATTTGACACAGAAACGTGGCTTTGAGCTTGGTGCCTTTCGCCGCCGCCGCGAGGTCGACTTGAGCCCCCGAGCTGATGTCGATGCTGCCGGTGATCGACTTCAAATTGAGCGCCTCGGCCATCAAGGCAATCAGATCGATCACGGCGTCGAATTCAATGGCCAGGACTTTTGCGAAGCGCGCTCCGCCGGACGTGCAGTGCACGTCTCCGCCCTCGCAAGTCGTGCTGGGGCCGTCGCAGTGATAGTGCCAATGGTGATGGCTGCAGTGCACGCCTTCGGTATGGCAGTGAACGGGCGAGACCGAGCACTCGGGAAGAGTGATTTCCCAAGTGCTGAGCGTGATGCTCATTCCCACGCTCAGGGTAACGCCCAAGAAGAACCCCGCCTTATAGCCGGCTGTGCCGTCGAAGTGCAGGGCCATGGTTTTCAGCGGACCTGTGCTGTCGGTCGTGACCGCGGGCAACTCGAGCTGCAGGTAGGCGGCAAACGAGGGTCCGCACATTCCGATCTCGAGCTCGGTATCGCATTCAGCCGTCATTTTGGAGATGCCGGCCGCCTCGATTTCGGTGTCGAACAGGGTCATCTGGAAGCTGAAGCCAGTTTGAAATGGACCCAGGACCTTGGGATCCATGATGAACGAGCCCTGACAGACATCGAGCGACGTGGAGGTCGACCCCGGCGTGCCTAAAACGATTTTGGACATTTCATTCTCCTCAAACCGGAACGCCGATGATCAAGGCTGCGGGGTAGACGGCCCCCGGCGTCACGCTCGGGTCGTTGAATAGAACCAAGGCCGCCAAGCGACGGTGAATGTCCACGTGCCGTCGGAAAGAACCGAAGCTAATGTCCCAGATCTTGCGCGCGTCGTTGACCAACTGATCGCCGGTCGTCAACAGCAGCGTGGAGACGTTCGAGACATCGGTGTGAATCAGCTCGCGTTTGCTGTCCGAGCCGTCGTCCAAGCTTTGACCCGCGACCACGGTTTGCAGGTGGAACATGCTGCCGCCTGCGGCGGGCACAGCGGGGGACAGCAAGACCGGAGTGAGCCCAGACGGGCTCTTTTCAGTGGTCGAGGCGCGTGCGCCGTCTGAGCCGAAGATGTGCTTATTGCCGTCCTTGAGCAACGAAAATACGGGGGTGCCGTCCTCGATGCGCGGCGCCGAGAGCTGATCACCGATGTGCACACTGCTGTCGACTACGTCCTTCAATAGGGGGCCGGCGGCGATCACGATTGGCTGTCGCCCGTCCAACGTACCGAGCAGGATGATGTGCTCTCGAACATCCGGGCTCGGTGGATCGCTATTACCCGGGTTCTTGATCACGACCGAACCTGCCGCAATGTAGTTCTCGCCGTGCAGATCGATCAGACCCAGGCCCGAGAGCGGGTATTCGGCCGAAAGCGGCAAATCCCCCTGCTGTACCAGCAAGCGCGGTAAAGCGCTCGCGTCGAGCGGGACGACGAACAGCCCCAAACTCGGGCTTTGGTCGGCCACGTCCGCAGACTGGTGCAAATAGCGCGCAACGAAGAGCGCATTTTCATCATCGATCGAGACATCGTGAAAGATGCCACTGAATACGTGCCCGTCCTCCGCCGGATCGCCCTCGACAGCGATTTTTGTCAGTGCGCCGTGGCGCTCGGCATACAAGGCATGCCGAACCTTGCCGGCGTCGTCCGCGACGCTCAACACCAGGCCCAAGACGCCGTTGGCGGACACATCCACGCCATCGATGTGATCGACGGTCAACGCGTCGACCATCTGCCCGACTCGCACGATCGTGCGCTGGCTTTGAGCCGAGGGCACGCGCCCGGCAAAGGACATTTGGATGGAGTACAGGCCCAGCACGCCATTGATGTCGTAGGCCTCGAAGATGACCTGCCCGTCGTTGGTCAGCATTGGGTCGGCGATGAAATGCAGCGGCTGCCGCTCGGGGTCGGCGTACGTCACCGCCCCCAAGGCGCTCGGGTTCTGGTCGAAGAGCAGCTTTCCTGTCCCTTGGCGTAACGCATAAAAGCTATATGCGTTCGGTACCGTGGAGCTGTCGCTGCACGAAAGCAGCGACAACGGCCCGACGGTCAACAAGGCGCCACCGAGCGAGGCGCTCAAAGCCCGGAAAAATTCTCGACGACTGTTGGCGTTCAAAGTGCACCTCGGTTGGTTGCTTGGACTGACGTCGCCTTTTCGCGACGGCGGCAGAGCGGCGCAGAAACTGCGACCGAGCCCAGCAATTCGTGTCTACCACCCTTCACGATTTTAGTTGCGAGTGGCAGATCGCAACGCGAGCACTCGCGGCCACAAAGCAACACCATTCAGATCTGTTCGACGGTCAACGTCGAGAAGCATGGCGGGCCCCGGTCGTTCCGAAGTCAAGTACGCTGGCACTGCGCTCCGAATGCGACGCCAAGCTGACACTGCAAGCGTGGCAAACTAGGAGCACAACACCTCTCACGCTGCGAACGCCTGTGCCGTTATTGCGCGTGGCTGTGTCCTCGTTGCACAGACAACTATTGAGTAAGCATGGCTCGTGCCAGGCACAGGCGATGACGGCACACGGCTTGCCTTGGATGGGTCGGAGGTCATCACATGGCAAATTCGGTAGAACAAATTGCGACCAAGGCGGCGGGCACGGTGAAAGCCGTTACAGCAGGTTTCAAGGGGCTCAGAGGCGTATTCCTGCACCTGGCCGAAGAGCACGGCGAGCTCGCGGCGCTGATGAAGCGCGTCAGCAAGTCCAGCGACGCGCAAGTTCGTCGCGACCATTTTCCGCACATTCGGGCAGAATTGCTGTCCCACGAAAAGGCGGAGCTGGCCGAAGTGTATGGGCTGCTCGCCAATTACGAACAACTGCGCGGCGTGGCGCTCAAGCACAACGAGCAGGCGCACGCGTTGGAGAAAGCCATCGCAGAGGTCGACGCGCAGAACTACGCGAGCGAAGAATGGGGCGCCAGGTTCGAGCGCTTGTTTTTGCTAGTGCAGGCCCACGTCGAGGAAGAGGAAAACGAGTTCTTTCCGAAAGCCCAGGAGGTGGTCGACGAGGACGACTCGAAGCAGATCCTGAAACGTTATGAGGCGGCGAAGAAGTCAGTGATGCAGTTCGTCACGTGAAGCTCGGGCCCCGCCCGCGAGCTGGGTCGCTTCGTGAATGCGGCGGAACCGCTGTCGGCGGCCCGCACGCTACATTCCCGGAGCCGGCCCAGCTTGGAATAAGGCTGGATCCAGGTCTGGCTGGATCCAGGTCTGGCTGAGGGCTGCGTGCAGGCAGGCGCAGAGTACCCAGCCATCCGCGGCACCGGCATCGGGCGGGCGCGGCTCGCGCGCCCTCTTCAACGGATCAAGACTGCATCCCTTCGACGGTGTTGACATTAGCCGCGGCGTCGCCAATAGTTTGCGAGGGCTGTCCGAGCCCCGTCCCTCGCGAGCCGCCGGCACGGTACGCAGGGGCGAAGAGGGCACAGCCCTTCGGTGAGTCGGTTTGCTCAGTTCGTAACCTGGGTTCGTTCTCTCGGTGCCGGCCGACATGAGGCTCGAGCTCGAGGATCGTCTGGACAAAGCGATGGGAAATCGACACGGACACAAGCAGCTGCGGCGTGCGGCGCGCGCGCGGATGGCCAACACGGGAGAGTCTTATCAGCAGGCTCGGAGCTCGCTGCTCGCGCAGCGCCAACCTCTGCCGCTCGCTCGACCCGAGACCGAAGCGTCGAGCATCGGTGCGGATTTGATGCCGATCCGTTACTTCGGCCTGCCGCTTGCGCTGGCCACCTTCCAAATCGCAGGAAAGCTTGCTGTTTTGGCGCTCTCAGGCCCGCAGGGGCGGGGTCCATTTCCCTTGAATCCGTTGCTAGCACTTGGATCAACCCGCGCCGTCCACTGAGCGATCGTCGGCTCACCAACGCCGCAATTGCGGCACGGGAGACCACGATGAATGCAAATCAAAGCAACCGAGTGCAACTTTTTCGTGAGCGCGGCTATTTTATCGTGCCGGCGTTCTTGGAGACGCCGGAACTCGCTGAGCTGCGCCGCGCGTGCGATCTCGTTCTCGAGCGAGCTCGCGCGGAATCGAGCGTGAAGGGGCACACCAGCCCGAGCGTGAGTCTGTTCGCAGACACCGGCAACTTCGCGCGATGGCCTGGCTCGCTCGAACGCCTGCTGACGTTGGTCGCCTCGGCACGGGTGTGCGCGCTGCTCGAAGGTCTGGCCCACGCGGACGAGGAGCGCACACCGCGGCTACAAAAGGTGGACTATTATCACGAGCAGACGCGGCGCGATTGGGACGGTGATTGGCACCGCGACAGCCAATTCAAGGAACACGATCCTCAGCGAGAGTATGCGCTCTTGCTCCGCACGACCGCGGTGCACCTACGATTCGCGCTTTCGCCCGACGATCGACTGGAGCTCGTGGAGGGCTCGCATCGGCGTTGGGACAGTCGCGAAGAACTTCGTGTTCGCAAAGGTGCGCAGCGATCGACAGCGGACATGCCCAACGCGACGCGCGTCGCTTTGCGTGCCGGTGACGCTTGCGTGTTTCACGCCTGGGCGATTCATCGCGCGACTTATCAGCGGGCACCGCTCAGGCGCACGCTCGATTCACTGTACGCTTTTGGCCAGCCGCACCAAGCCCAGCGTTGGTAGCCGCACTCAGGGTGCGAATCAGGCGTCTGATGCCTACTCCCATTGGTACTACTTGGTCACTTTCATCGCGAGATCGAAAGCTGACAGCAGCTGCTGCTGAGTTTTGGCTGTGCAGTGAACCCAGCCGCCCCGCGTCACCTCCGATTGTCGAGGCAGCAGGCGCCCGGTTTCGCCGGCTCTCTCATTGACTCGTGTCCGCCCACGCCGATCGTGATCTGCTCCTGCTGAAGAACTGATCAAGTAGTGTCAGGACTCGATCGCCTCGACATCGATCACGTTGCCTGGGTCGATCGCGGGCGGGTCAGCGCTGACGCGATCGACGAGCTCGAGAGTGCGCCGAACGAGTGCCGCAAGCTCACCCTCGACGCTCTTCGGATCGCGACCGTCAGCCGTGACGATGATGAGCGATGTCATGGCTCGGAGCTGCGCCGACAACGCCAACAGCGTGCGTCGTTGGCTTGGGGAAGCTACTGGTGACGGTTGGGCGAGGATACGTTCAGCGAGCTGGTTGGCGCTGCGGATCAGCAACAACAGCGGGCTCGGCGCGGTGCCCGCCCTGCTCGCCTGCACGTAGCCCACGACGCTTGCTGCGAGCCCGAGCGAGCGTCGTGCCACGTCACGCGGATGGACCAACTTCATGCCGGTGCAACTGTAGTCCGGGTTTCGATCGCTGCACGCCCGGAGTTAGCCCTGCGCCGGGGGAGGCTTGGGCTTGGTGTCACTGCTCTTGTCGTCCTTCTTATCGCCGCCTTTGGGTTCCTTCTTATCGTCGCCGCACTGGGGCTGGGCGTCGTTGAGGGAGCTGGCGGCCGCTGGGAATGCGCTCGCAGACACGGCCAACGCGAGGAAACTTGCCACAACGCTACTGGGGAGGCTTTTCATGGTCCAGCAAGCTTTGGACCGGACGAGGGCACTGTCAAATGCGCTCGAGTCATCACGCCTCGCGCAATGGCGCGGTCCCAGCGCACCCTTTCGGTCCCGTCGCTCGTCTTTGTACTGAAAGGAATTATCACCCCATGCCTGTCGCATACATCGATCTCCCCAGCGGCCTCCCAACGCCGAGCAAGCGGCTCCTCATCAGCAGCATCGCCGAGGCCATCCACGCCGCGTACAACATCGCTGATACCCGCGTCTTCTTGCGAGAGTGGACTGCAGAGCAGACCAGCGTCGACGGGGTACTCGGCGCGCATCGGCCGATCTGTACCTTCGTCGTGCCGCCCGGACTTCCGCTCGAAGCCAAGCGCGGGCTCGTCCGGCGCGTGACCTCGGCACTCACTGAGGCTTGCGACCTGCCCCGCGAGGAGGTCCCGCTGCCGAGCGGCAAGCGGGTCGCCACGCGCTGGGTGCTCTGCTTCTTCACCGAGCTCAACCTCGAGCAGGCGGCGCTCGACGAGCTGATGGCCTTCGAGAACCCGATGGTTCTCGAAGGAATGGAGGGGGCGCTTCAGGCGCTACAGGCGCTTCAAACGCCGCAGGCAATGGGGGCCAGACAATGAGCTACGAGCTGTACACTATCGCTGGCGCGCCGCGGCCCTGGCGCGCCATGCTCGGCCTGGTCGCCAAGGGGTTGCCGTTCACCGCCCGCATCCTCGAGGCATCGAGCAAGCAGCACAAGGGGCCGGCATTCTTGGCGATCAACCCACGCGGCCGGGTGCCCGTGCTCGTCGGGGGCAAGTTCAAGCTTTGTGAGTCGCTCGCCATCCTCGCGTACCTCGACCGCGAGCACCCCGAGCCGCCGCTTTTCGGGCGCACACCCGAGCAGTGCGGCAAGGTGTGGGAGCAGGTCATGGCCGCCGACCACTATTTGCGCGACGCCGTGCAGGCGGTCGTCGGCCCGCTCCTGGGAGTGCGCGACGCGGTATCGGAGGCGGCGCTGACCCAAGCAGCGGCGAGTCTGCGCGACGAGCTCGCGCGGCTCGAGACCCGGCTCGAGCACTCGGCCTTTCTGTGCGGCGACGCCATCAGCGCCGCTGACTGCGTGGTTTTTCCTGAGGTCCGGCTGACGCTCCGCACCAGTGAGCGGTTCCCGGACGTCACCGCCCGCCTCGGGCTCAACCCGCTCGCGGACGCCTTCCCTCGCCTCCGCCGCTGGATCGACCGCATCGAGAGCTTGCCCGGATACGACCAGACGTTTCCTGCCCACTGGCATTGATGCCCCGCCGTGACACGGCGCGACACAGCCCGGCGTGCTCGCTGCGCTCCGCGCGCCGGGGGAGCCGGGGGCCCCCTTACGCCGGCTACGCCGGACGTGGGGGCCCCGACGGCAGCGCGCGCTGGGTAGGCAGTGGCTTTGCCAAGCACGGACTTCGGCGCGAAAGCTGGCATCCGCGGAACGCGGCGCCCAACGTCGCCTCGCGGCGCGGCAAGGCCCCGAACCTAGACGCCGAAGGCTGTGCCGCCAAGCCAGGGAAGGGTGACCATCAACATCAAATTCACTTAGCTCGTGCCATCGCGACTTCGGCCCACTTTGACCAATGAACGATGCCTAGCTTCGAATATGGGAACCCTAGCTCCCTCGATGCGCAGCGCGTTGAAGCACGCGCTTGGCCATGCGAGGGGGGAACCAAGTCTGGCTTGGTCGGCAAACGGCAAAGGTACGAAACGCGCAGGCCTTCGTCGGTCGTCGCGTAAAGCAAGCCGTCGAACGCGCGCAGGGTCTCGTCGAGGCCGAGAAACTGCAAAAGGCTTGCAACAAGCGGCAGCTCTCGAAGAAGGAGGCCCGCAAACTCGGAGCGAAGGATGAGGCTGCGGGCCCGTTGCGCACAGCAGCGAGTGCAATGTTCGGCTCGTGCCAGGTGAGCGTAGTCATTGCTCAGCGCGCCGTCCGAAAGGATACCCTAGGCAGCGCATGTAAACCGATATCCGTAGATGTCGGTCATGCGAAAATTGCGGCAGATTTCAGGGGGCAGTGCCGATGGCCTTCTGCACCGTTCGTCTCAATCGGTTCCGCGCGCGCGGTCGCTTCCAATACGCAAACAAAGACTGGATTCGCGCGTTTTCGATTGCATTGTTTCGATCCGAATTTCCGGTCGATGTCGTGTTACTTGTTCTGCTGGATTCGTCCGTCTATCGACAGGGAATGCGATGAAACGACCAAGCATGAACAATTGTCCGTGGGGCCTAGTGGTGCTGATGTTGGCGGCGCCGGTCGGGGGTGCGTTCGGCACCGCCGGCTGCGGTAGCTCGGGCTCCAGCTCTCCGGGCGGCGCGGGCACGGCCGAAGCCGGCGCCGCGGGCGAGCCTGCACTCGCCGGTGAGGGCGGGGCCAGCGGTGAGGGCGGGGCCAGCGGTGAGGGCGGGGCCAGCGGTGAGGGCGGGGCTCGCTCCATGACCGAGCAAGAGATGTTCGACGCACTCGGCATCGACACCACGCCCTCACCGCGCACGTTCACCGACGAGACCGGCACGCATGACCTGCCTGCGAGCTACAACCCGCTCGGCCGCGGCGTGAAGAGCCTGCAACCGCAAGTCGAAGTGTATTTCGCAGGCAGGAGCTTCGGCAGCTCGACAGCCAATCAGTTCTTGCTCGACAGCACGGGCCTGGGCCCCGCCAAGAAGCTGCTCCCATTGACGGACGCCGCGGACTCTTGGGCCGGCAATCAGTTCACCAAATCAGTGCCCGCCGATCTGGATGGTGACGGCATCGAAGAGATCGTCAATATCTATTACATCGAGACGTCGCATGAGCTGCACGCCAACGTCATTCGTTGCACGGCTGACTGCAAGGGCGACGGCGGCAAATTCGCGAATGTGAAGGACACCAAGCTCGCCGTCAAAGATCCGTCCTTGAAGCCGCTGGACCGGCACTGGTTCTCGCACGGCATCGTCTCGGCGGACGTGGACGGCGACGGCAAGCAGGAGCTGGTGATCGCGAACTTCGGCGGGATAGACGTGTGTGTCGCCAGCTCGAGCTTCGCTTTCACCTGCACGCCGCGCATCACGGGCGCGTCCCAGAAGTACAGCTTGGCTCGCGGGCACTTCGGTGATCACCCGAACAAGGCCAACGACGAGATCGTCGCCGTGTCCAGTAACGACACGGTTGCCTCCGTGGCGGTGTACGACGGTTCACCCGATTCGTTCGCGGCCAATGCTTTCACGAACGCAAAGAGTCCGCCCAAGCTGCTCTCGCAGCAGCTCGTTGGCGAGACGCAAGTCAACAACTACATCGAAGCTTACGTAGACGCGGGCGACGTCGATTTGGACGGCCTCGATGAAATCGTGCTCGCGGCCAAGCGAGTGGCCAACGACAACGTAAACGTCTACCTGTATGACCTGCTGCTGATCGACGACGCGCTCACTGGGTACAAGTTTTTCAACTCGTTCCGCGTGGTGCTCGGCCCTGACGGGCAACGCCCGATCCAGGGTATCTTGCCAAATGTGAAGAACAACTTGTTCCATCCCGCCCTCAAAGTTTTCACCAAGCGCACTCGCCCGGCCCTCGAAAAGGCGATCTACGCGGGCGCATACCTGGTTGACGGCCTCCAAAACCTGTTGCCCTCGAGCACGACGGCGTTCGACGATAACGACCTCAGCAATCACGTCACGACTACGCTGATGTCCTCCTTCGAGACCGAAGGCGGCGGCTGGAATCACGCGCCCAACGAAGTCGCCGTCGGGGACATCGATGGCAGTGGGCAAGATAGCGTTGTCGGTCTGTGGGATACAGCGTTGATCGGCGTCGGTAGCCCGCCCGCGCCGACCACGCTTGCGCGCGTCACCTGGGACGCTGGTAAGAGCAAGTGGGGCGCGTGGTCCAACATCGCAGCCACAACCGGTGGCATCGCACCCGCCACCGGCCCGTTCGACTCGAGCTACGGCGTCGGCCTTTGCTTGCCGAACGTGGATCGCGACAGCCCGATCGTCGAGTATCAAGGCGAGCACGAGGTGCTGTTCAGCAGCCCGCGAGTGCTGGCAGTGCTCGCGGCCGCGCCCTATTTCGAAGGGAAGAATGAGAGCAATTCCTCGACGAGCATCTCCTTCGGCGATGGCAAAGGCTTCGCCGCCGACAGCACCATCGGCCTACGCACGGGGACTTCCATCGGCTACGAAGCGCCCAACCTGTTCGGCACGACCACCTTCGAAACCAAGCTCACCTTCGGCTACGCCCTGGACCGCACGTCCTCTCGAGCGGTCACGCTCGATCAAACCCAAACCTGGACCGCCGGCAACGAGGATGCCGTGGTGTTTCAGGTGATTCCCTTCGACGTGTACTACTACAAGGTCGTGAGTTCACCGGCTCCAGAAGACCTAGGCGCGCCACTTAGCATCAACGTGCCGCGTAAGCTAAACACGTACAAAGTGCCCGTCGCCGTATACAACGAGAGCATCGTAGATGGCCCGCTGATCAGCTCGGCGCTGCTCAACCACACCGTAGGGGATCCGAGGAGCTACCCCAACCAGAACGCCTGCGCCAAAGCAGCGAATGGCGGCACCTTTGGTGAAACATCGTTCCTCATCGACGCAGACCGTTGGTGCTACGCCAGCGAATCGCCGTTGCACGTCGGAGTCGGCACCGGCTCGGTCGGTTTCTCGATCGCACGCACCGAAACCTCTTCCGAGGGAACCAGTACCGATCTGAGCGTCGACTTCGAGGTCGTAGCCGGGGCTGGCGGCCTAAGCATTGGCCAATCCGTCGGCTTTCATTGGGGGTACGGCTACACGGTCGACACGACCAAGAGCTACAACTTCAGCGGCCAAGTCGGCGATTTGCCCGATGCCAAGCATGGCTACGATTTTGGACTCATGGCCCACCGCGGGCAACTCGGCCTCGGCACCGGCTACCCAATCTTCCTCGTGGATTACTGGGTGGAGCACGTCGAATAGAGTCACTTCCAGCGCGGCCAGATCGAGCTCGGTAGCCGACGTCGCCGTCGGCCGCCGTAGGCAGGACGCAAGTCACGCGAAAAGACTTTAGAAACTCGTGAATCGATCGAAGTTTGAGTCGCGCGGCGCGCCCAAGCCCGAGCTGAAATCAGCCTCAATAGGTCAATGCCCGGCGAAGCTCTGTCGCAGAAGCGTCAAACCAAGCCAGGGCGGCGCGGCGCCCGTTCCCGTTTCATCCGAGGCCGAACGGAAGCGCATCCGCTGATGTGCGGTTCCCATCACGCGACCGAGCTTCGCTTGGGGCGCAGCGGCCGGGTGTCCGGGTGATCTTCGCCATAGACGTTCGCTGCCAGTGCTTCAGGGAGAAATTTCTGCGCCGCCTACATGCGCCTGTTCAGGTCGTTGGCCCATCCCTGGCTGGGCCCGGGTGTAGCTCGAACGCTGTCCATCATGCTTGCTTGCGGTGCCGGTCCCCGTGATAGGTGTTCGTCGTGATCCGCATGCGCACCGTGCGCACGCGGATCACCCTGAAAGGCGCGGCAGATTTCCTCGAAATCGCCTCGCTCGGTGTTTCGAGAAAGAGTGTCAAGATGCAGCAGGCGGATGAATACGCTTACGTTGGGAACGAGCTTGCCCTGTTCCTTCACGCAACGAACTGGAAGACTTATTGGGCGAGCCGCATCCGACCATTCATTCGTGGACGCGTGCTCGATGTGGGAGCGGGGCTGGGGGCGACCTTCGACTATCTGGGCGATGCTGCAGACCAGTGGACCTGCCTCGAGCCAGATCCAAAGCTGTGCGAACAATTCCGAGCTCGCCTTGCCACACGCGTACGACCGCCCCACGTGCTATGCGGCACATCAGCTGTACTGGAGGCCGAGGAACGCTTCGATACCGTCTTGTACGTCGACGTACTCGAGCACATCGAGCAGGATCGTGCCGAGCTCCAATCGATCATGCGGCACCTCGAGCCCGGTGGGTCGCTGATCGTGCTGTCACCAGCGCTGCCATTTCTCTACTCGCCCTTCGACAAGAGCATCGGTCATTTTAGGCGTTACACATCACGTACCCTGAGCCAGGTCACGCCCGCGGGCTCGACCGTCAAAACTTGGTTCTATTTAGATGGGATCGGCGTCCTGGCTTCGTTGTTCGCGCGCGTCGCGCGGCGCGCGGCGCCGACTCCTGCGCAGGTAAACACCTGGGATAAGGCCATTGTTCCGGTCTCGCGGCTCACGGACTCGCTCACCTCACGCCTGTTCGGCAGGACCATCGTCATGGTCTGGACCAAAGATTGAACAGTCACCTCAGCCAGCGACATTCCCGCAAGCAGACTGACGTCAAACGGCGCTTACCGTCCGGACTTGAAGACCTTGTCATCAGGCGACAGGGAACCGCGGTCCTGACCGAAGCATTGAACGGTTCCGTTCGCTCCAGAGGAGTCCTGTGGATCGCCGAGAATGCAAGTATGCAATCTGCCTGCGGCAACCTGATACCAAGCGCCGAAATTTTCGGCAGACGACGGGCTGCTACATTGTGGCGCCGTTGACCTGTCACCGAAGCACGTGAAGCGATCGCCCACTGTGATCGCTGCCGTGTGCATTCCTCCTGCGCTGACCGCCAAATAGGAGGCGGGGCGTACGTCCGTACGAGTGGCGCCAACGCCATCGCCTCCGCCGCTGTCACCGCCATCGCCCAGGCCGGCGTTGCCCCAACAGACCATTTGCCGGTCGACAGCGATGGCACAGGCGTGTTCCGGCCCGACTGCGACCGTCTTGAACAGACCACCCTTTGCTGAGCTGACGATGCGCCAGGTGTCGTCGCCCCAGCACACCACCCTGCCATCACTACGCACGCCACAGGCGGTATCGGCGCCGGTTGCGATCATCACGTACCTGCCGTCTGGCGGATTGATCTTGCCGTGAGCGGAGCTGCCGAAGCAAAGTGGAGTGCCATCGAGATGCACGCCGCAGGTGAAATCATCGCCGCAGGCGATCGACTTGAAGTGACCGTAGTACTCCCTCGCCGCATCAGTCGGCGCCTGTTGCTGGCTGTTGTTCCCCCAACATTGCAGCGTGCCGTCGGGACGAAGCGCGCAAGCGTGGCGACGCCCAGCAGCGAGGCTGATGAAATTGCCCGTCTCGGGAGCGCCCGTGACTTGATCGTCGAGATCATTGCCCCAACAGTAGATCCCTCCGGCTGCAAGCAGGCCGCAGTTGAAGCCATCTCCCGCGGCGAGTGAAGAGCCACGAACGCAGCCATCGGCTAGCCTGCCGTCGGGGCCAGGTAAACACTCGCTAGGTTCAGTCATGGACCCAGCTTGAAGCTCAGCGCCGAACCCCGCTCCCGAACTGCCACCCTGCCCCGCGTTGGTGGTTTGGGACTCGGCACCGCTCGCACCGTCGCCCTCGAAACGACGGGATTCGATGCAGCTGCTGCTCAGCAGCAGCACGCTGAGCCAAGCCGCCGATCGTTGGTTCACCCTCGAGGGGTTACTCGCGCATTCGGCCGCGCGCAACGGCTTGCACGCTCAGCGTCGCGGACGGCTTCTCGCACGCCTGATCGGCATATCCCAGGCAATGCCGTGCGAGGTATATTCCCCCGGTGCAGCGCTCGAGGCTTCTCTGGTCGGTTTTCCTGCTCTCCGTGCTCTCCCTGCTCGCATGCGAGCGTCAGGGATCAGGCTCCGCGAGCGGCGGCGCCTCGGCTACAGGCGCCTCTGGTGCGGGCGCGGCGGGCGCGGCGGGCGCGCAGGGAGGCAACGAGGCAGCAGCTGGCACGGGCGGCGTGGGCGAATCTGTTGGCGGCGCCACGGGCGACGGAGGTTTCTGCGGCAAGGGAGGCCCCTGCGTCTATTACCGCGAAAATTTCGACACGACGCGTTGCGCTCCGGGCTGGCATTTGCAGGGCTGGTGGCGGTGTGGCGAGCCCGACGCCGTAATCCAACCGTCAGCGCACAGCCTCAGCAACGTGATCGTCAGCCGGGGTGCGGGTCCTGATGGTCCCTACGTTGGCGTCGCCAGCTCGCCTCCGATAGATCTCTCGCTCGCCGGTCAACCGCTTCTAGAGTTCTATCTCTCGATGAAGGCGACTCGCAACGATCAGCTCGCTAACGGCAGGCCGTTCGTCTCCGGCCTGCGAGTGCGAGCTCGCGTGGGCGAGGAAGTATTCGAGCTGCCGAATGCGGACCCCATCTACACGGGTTATCAGATGTGGAGCGAGTCGCTTCAGTACAATTTCGCGCCCCACCGCGTGGATCTCTCTGCGTTCAGCGGGAAGGTCATCAGCTTGGATTTCGAGTTCGTCAGCGACTATGACGCGGGGGATTACGTTCTGATCGACGACATGTCTGTTTACGATGCGTCGCTCGTGCCTGCGATACCGGAATCTTTGGCCGTGCCGCGTTGTGCGCCGAAAGCAACTCGCTGCGCCGAGCATCTCGCGCAAATGTGCTCGATCAGCGGGACTTGGCAGACTACGGAAGATTGTCCCGACATTTGTACGGACGGAGGCTCCTGTGGCGGCATCTGTCGGCCGTACGAGTCCGATTGCGACCCTGCGCTTCCGGGCACGCGCCTCGTCTGTGAAGGTTCGGGCCTGGCCCAGATCCAGGAGACATGTCTCCTGGAATGCTTGGCTGGCCATTGCCGAGGCGTGTATCTCGATGAGGGGTTCGAAGGCCCGTCTGCGCCGCCGCACTGGATCTTGACGGGCGATTGGGGGATCGCCCGCGTACCGGGCCTCGCCCCGGTGATCCTGCCCGAGGACGGCAGCGCGCTCGCGGGCCGGCTCACCCAAGTTCGGACAACCCGGGAGTACGCAGACGACTTCGCGCAGACCCCAGAGCTTGACCTCACGAGCGCGACGGAGCCGGTGCTCCATTTCCTCGCCTACATGCTGACAGAGACGGGCAAGAGCGGGTTCAATGTCTGGGTCCGCTCCGACGACGGGGATGGTGAATTCGAATTCTTGACACCCGAATATCCTGCCTACGACGATACCGTAAAGGGCGTCGCCGCTTGGTCTGGGTTGAAACTGGTATTCCGTCCTTCCCAAGTCGATCTTACGCGGTTCGCTGGGCACAAAATCAGCCTTCGGTTCGCGCTCGCTAGCGACGGAACGAACCAGGGTGATGCGAGTGTCTACATCGATCGAGCGTCGGTGCGGGAGCGCGCGCTCGTCCCGCTGGCAATTCAGGTCCCCTCTCCGTCACGATTCTATGCAGAGATAGACCAGGCGTTCTCCGCGCAGCTGCACGCGATCGGCGGATCGAGCCGAGCGATCTGGTCCATCGTGGCTCGCGTCGACGCCGATTGGCTGTCCATCGATGCCGCGACCGGAACCTTATCCGGAGTCCCCAGCAGTACCGACGCAAAACTCGCGAGTATCACCGTGCGGGTTGAAGAGCCCGAGGTAAAAACGAACTTTTCAGAGTTGGGGTTCGAGGTCGAAGTCGACTAGAATCGCCATTCCAGACCTTGCGCGACGCTGGACTTGGCGGACCGGGGCTGCCAGACGCGCAGCGCCTTTGGGTCGCTCGGTGAGCGGAGGTAGAGGACGGCCCCAGCAACCACAGCGATCGCTCCGCCGATCGACAATGCGAGCCCGCGAGTTTCCGCCGTCCGTGCCTCGCTTTCGAGTGACCGAACCCGGTCGCGATCGGTGTTCGCCGAGCAGGGGTCGGTCGGGCAAAGTTCATTGCGTTGATCGAGCGCACCTACCATTGTGCCGAAGAAGACCGCGCCAACGCCCAGCGCGACGACGCCCGCGCCAGCCACGACCACGCCTAGCCATTTTTGGTCGCTGTGTGACTGGTATAAAGCGGGTTTCGCGAGCACCTGAACTGGGATTTCCGCAGCCGCCGTCGAACGGACGGGCTGGTCGACTGCTGCTGCAGGCGACGACGAGTCGGGCTCGGCGGGAAGCCTGCGCTCGAGAGCAGGGATCGTGACCCTCTGCACCTGGCCCTCGCCGCTCACCACGAGCGAATTCGCAAATGGTGCGAAGCCCGCTGCGCTCGCTCGAACTGAATGCTCTCCCGGATCGACGGCAATGCCCACACCGAGGCCACTCGCCACGATAGTCAAGGAGTCGAGCTGGATCGTAACGTCACTCGGTAGTCCATCCTGCGGCGCGTCGATGATGATGCGGCTCAGCCGTGGCTCGAGTGAGCGCACGCGCGCGCCAGCAAACTCGCTCCGCCGATCGGCTGAGCGTTCAGCCAGCTCGGCCGCATCTCGGAACGCTGCGTATGCGCTGGCGAGCTTGCCGTCCTGCTCGAGGCAATCCGCCCAATGTAAGAGCGCGCCGAGTCGCGGGTCCAAGCGATAACTCTCGGCGTACTTGGGACACGCTTCGTGGATACGGCCGCTCTTCATCAACGCGCCACCCGCGTCGAACATATCCACTGCCACGCCGTGGGCGGTTGGCTCGGACGACTGCGCGCGCGCCAGCGATTCCAGGAGTGTGCTGTGCAACGCCAGGGCCGCAAGAACCATGCACAGCCGATGCTTCAGAGCCGGCCTCCCATCGCGGAATGGGACAAAGACGAGCTGACGGGGGCGATCGCGGAATCGCTCGCGGCAGAAGCCGAAAGCGCGCTGGGGCGAGCACGACTTGCTGGCGCACCACGGCGGGGTGGATCGCCGATCGGTCGGACAGCGGGATTGGCGGCCTCGGCCGGATGCGCAGTTGCCGGAACGGCAGGCACGGGCTCAACGGACGCCGTGCCCTCCGGCGCAGCCATCGGTTGAAGGGCCGCCGGTGACGCCGCCCGCCAGTCGGGCGGTGGAGCGGGATTGCCCAACCGATGCGCAAGTGTAGCTCCAGCGAAGAGAACGCCGATACTGACGAGAGCGCCGACACTGACGAGAGCAAGACCGGCGCGCTTGGACCTGAAAGAATCGCTTCGCGCGCCCGAAGCCGTGGCGGTCCCAGCCAGTGATGACTCGAAGCGTTGCAACACCGTGGACGGCATCTCCAACACTTGTTCGGGGCGGGTGGTTGAAGATGGCTCCTGGATCGCAGGTCGCTGCACAATCTTCGACGCTCGAGCCCGCTGCACGGACTCGGGAGCTAGTGACAACAACGCTTCCTCGAGCTCATGAACACTTGCGTAACGAGCCTCACGCGCTTTTGCGAGGCAGCGCCGCAGCACCTCCGCGAGCTCGGGCGCCGTTTCGGCAGCCACTCCGGGAGAGCCAGCAATGATGTTCGCACAGAGCTCGGGAAAGCTGTCCCCCTGGAACGGGAGAGTGCCATTGACGAGTTGGAACAGGATCACCCCGAGCGACCAGATGTCCGTTCGCGCGTCCAGATCGGGTGTCGCGCGTAGCTGCTCCGGCGACATATATTGAGGCGTCCCGACCAGCTGGGAATGCGTACTGCCAGAGAGCTCTGCCGGGGTCGACCGTTTGACGATTTTGGCGGCGCCGAAATCCAGCACTTTCAGCTCGTCCGTACCGTCGCGCCGATGGACCACGAACAGATTGCTGGGCTTGAGATCGCGATGAACGATGCCGAGCGAGTGTGCCTCGCCCAGCGCATCGATCGCCTGGATCAGAAATGCCACGGCCTCCTCCGGCGGGAGTTGGCCGCGCACTGCGAGCAAGCGTCCGAGATCCATGCCTTCGAGATGCTCCATAGCCATGTAAGGCTGGCCGCTGTCCAAGGTGCCGACGTCGAACACCCGCACGACGTGGTCGCTCTCGATGCGTGCCGCGGCGCGCGCTTCACGTAGGAAGCGCCGCGCTGACTCAGGCTCGGCCGCGACGTCTGGGCGCATGACCTTGAGCGCCATGCGGGTGTCGAGCGCGATGTGTCGCACAGCCAGCACCACACCCATGCCGCCTCGGCCGAGCTCCGATTCGACGCGGTAACGACCAGCGAGCAGATCGCCGGGACGGATTTCAAGAGCACGAACAGTACCCACTGCCCTTGGGTTACCAGCGGCACCCCGCCCTCGCAACGCCGCTCGCGCGCGCGCGCCGCGGCGACCCATGGTTATTGCGCAATCAGGGCAAAAGTGCAGGATTGTGGCGGGCGAAAGCCCCGACCGGGCGCCGCCACGTGAGTTATTGTGGACGGCGCCCACCGCGAGCGCTATCCGAGACGGCATATGGGGTCGGACCAACCCTCGACTCTTCAGCTTTCAGATCCGGCCGCGCCCCGGTCGCCACGCGTGGCTTGCGTCCACTGGGTGCACGGTTTGCGTGGCCTACCAGTGACGCGCTTCGAACGCGCCCGCATGGTAGTCGGACGCAGCCCCGATTGCGACATCACACTCGACGCGGCAGGTGTGTCACGGCGCCATGCCGAGTTTTTTCACGAAGGTCCCGTTTGCGCCCTCGCCGACACCGGCAGCAAGAACGGAGTCTTCGTCAATGGCAGCGCTGTCACCCACGCTACGCTCGCTGCCGGAGACGTGATTCGCCTCGGCGACGCGTTGGGCGTCTTCGCGTTCGTCACGCGCACGGATCAGCTCACCGGCGAAGCTCTCGAGCCCTACGAGCTTGCCGACTCGCGAACGAACAGCAAGGCGAGAGGCGGCGATCTGGTGGGAGATGGCATGGCGGTCGCGCTTCGCGACCTGTCCGAAATCGCGACGAGCAGTCTGCCCGTGGTGGTCTTCGGCGAAACCGGCGTGGGCAAGGAGCGAGTGGCCGAGGCCATCCATCGCGCGAGCGGTCGTGCCGGCCTACTTCACGCCGTGAACTGCGCGGCAATTCCCGAAAACCTCGCCGAGGCCGAGTTCTTCGGTCATAAAAAGGGTGCCTTCACCGGCGCGGAGTCGGCGGCCCTTGGCCACTTTCGCGCTGCGCACAGCGGTACGCTGTTCCTGGACGAGCTGCAGGATCTTCCTCGTAAGGTGCAAGCCTTGCTCCTCCGCGTTCTGCAAGGGGGCTTGGTTTACCCCGTGGGCGAAACCAAGCCTGTTGCGGTCGACGTCCGGATCGTTGCCGCGAGCCACAGCACCCTCGACGAGCTCGTGGCCACGGGGCGCTTGCGCGAGGATTTAGCCATGCGCCTGGCTGGCTTCGCCATCCGCATTCCGCCCCTCCGAGAGCGCCGCCTCGATGTGCACAGCTTGCTTCGGCACTTCTTGGATCTCTACGCCGTCGAGCGCGAGCCTCCCCTCGAAGTACACGTGCGCTGTCTAGAGGATCTCCTCCTTCACGATTGGCCCGGCAACGTTCGAGAACTCGAATTTCTCGTGCGCAGGCTGCTCGCGCTCGCGGGTCGCGAGCGCACACTCGCCTGGCACATGCTGCCGGACGCCATTCGTCGCAAGCCCACGCTGGCCGCAACGCAGTCACTGCTTCCCGCCGAAACGCGGGCAGCTCGCGATATCGCCGCCCTGTGCGAAGCCTTGCGCGCCTGCAACGGCAACATCGCCCGCGCCGCGGTCACAGCCACGATCTCGCGCCAACGCGCCTACCGCCTCATGGCAGGCAAATCCGTCGCTGAGTTCCTGCAAGACCCGGGGCCGGCGACGGCCGACGGAAGCGCCGTGAACACTAGCGACGACGACTGAACTTGGCAAAGGCGCGCAGACGCTCGAAGAGTTCCGTCCGTGCCCTCGTCGTCGTTAGGAACCAGGCCTCGACCAGATGATTGCTGAGCTCGCGCCAATAGACGCCGACGCGATCCAGTCGACCCCGGGCACCCGCTTGCCCTAGTCGCTGCTTTGTCATGTCGAACGATCCTTCGCCGACAAATCAGTCCGACGGCGCGAGTCCCACCATCTCGCGCCGTCGGTACGGTCCCCGTGCACGGGCCATACCAGCCCGCCCGGGCGCGGAACGGCCGATATTCCGTGCCATTCTCGGCACCCAAAGTAGTCCGGACACTCACGCGCGCAGGCCAGACATGTCCGGACACTCTGCGCCCCGTGCCCGCAGCTCACGTAAGATGGTCGTTCCACGTTTCCACTCTGGTCGGACCGCGACGCCGAAGGCTGTGATGCCACGCGCAGTGATGAGCGACCATCAACCCAATCACTTCGTCGAACCAACGGCTGAGATCCACTTCCAAGGCCCGATCCGACCGTGTGGTCCGCGGCATTGAACGGGCTGGAGAAGCGGCCACCCGAGTCACCTCGAGCAGCCGGTTCGTCTCCCTCCACTGGTTGGAGTACTGGGTTCAGCTCACTCGCCGACGCCGACGCGCGCGGCCGATTTACCTGACACCACGCTTGGTTGGCGACAGGCAAAATACCGTGCTCAGCGCAGAAGATCACCGACCATCGTGCTGCCATTGAACGAACTGTTCACTCCCGCCGTATTGAGAATGAGGCCGCGCTCGAGAACGGAGCCGGCGTTCCAATTGCCGACGTCCTGGTAGTCGTAGTATTGCTGTCCGTTGATCACGAACCAAGCATGCACTCGCACATTGCTAAAGTCGCGATAGTCGAGCTTGGCAATCACGGCCTGCTTTTGCGGCGCTGTGCTGGACGATCCGCTATTCATAGATTGAGTTCAGACGCCCGGCGGCGTGCTGCCTGCGGCGTCCAGTGGCGCGTTCGGAAGCCGAGGGCGACGCCGAGCACGCGAGGTGCTGGGCGTCGAGGACAGTTTCGTGGCAGGCCCCGGGAAGCACCCGGTTCCCGCGACGAGCGGCCCTGGACGAGTGGATTGCAGCCGCCGTGCCAGGCATCGACTCAGGCGCTGCTTGAGCCGATGAGTACCCCGCTTCGCATGATTTGCGCGAGATTTGCCGATAGGGGAGCCGAAGGGGAGCGACGCTCAGAGCACTCGGCGCGGCGGTGTTCGCGAACAGTCCGCGAACACAGCGAACACCGCTCTCGGGCAGAGTGGAGCGTGCTAGATCGAGCCCCACACGGATGCCGTTACGCTCGACCTTGGCAATCAGCTTGTTCTACGCTTTGCTCGGATTTGCTCCGCGCGTGAGCGCCGAGCCTGCCGCTGCCGAGGCGCTCTTTCGTGAAGGGCGGCGGTTGCTCGATCAGGGTCAATACCAAGACGCCGCCATCAAGCTGGCGGAGAGCCAAGCTCAGGATCCCGCATCCGGAACTCTGATCAACTTGGCACTGGCTTACGAGAAACAAGGCAAGCTGGCGACGGCTTGGGTCACCTACCAAGATGCGGCCGCGTTCGCGCGCAGGGATGGGCGCGCGGATCGCGTTGCGTCTGCCGAGCGCAAGGCGCGCGAGCTCGAGCCCCGCATACCGCGCGTCGTCTTCCGTTCGCAAACGCCAGCGGACGGCCTGATCATTCAGCTCGGTACGGTTAAGATCGGGCCGGGCGCGCTCGGCAGCTCGATCCCGATCGATCCCGGCGAGTATCACGTGATCGCAAACGCCCCGGGCCGTCAGTCTTGGGAGGCGGCATTGACGATCGCCGAGGGGGAGCGTCCCGAGCTGATCGTCCCGAACTTGGCGGCCCTGCCGCCGCCCGAGGACGCGAAAAGGGCGGAGCCGAAAACCCCGAGCGAAGAAAGTGGCGGCGCGCGATCTCGACCGACAGCGCCGCCCACCGTACCCCCACCCTCCTCCGTTCTGCCCTGGGTGCTGGGCGCTTCCGGTGCCGTCATTTTGGGAGTCGGATCGGTTTTCGGCGTCCGAGCTTTTTCTCGCTACTCCGATGCTGAGCAGGCTTGTCCGTCGCACCAGGCCTGCAGTCCGGGGGCAATGGAAGCTTTGCAAGAAGCCCGAACGAGTGCTTGGGTCGCCGACATCGCCATCGCGGCTGGCGTCGCGGCTTGCGCGACGAGCGCGTGGCTGTTTCTCACTCGTTCGGACGCAAAACCGAACGCTGTGCTCGGGGTCACGCCATTGAAGGGCGGCGCTGCGCTGTCGCTTCGCGCACAGCTCTGAAATGCCGTTGCAGCTCTCTTATTTGGTTCGCCTCGCTAGACTAATGCTACCGGCATTCTCGGCCCTGGCCTGTCAGGGGCTCGTCGGCATCGATGATTTCACTCCGCAACCGCCGAGCCAGGCGCCTTGTGATCCGCTACCTAGGGTCAAGGAAGATGGCGCGGGGCTCTCGTTGATGAGCCGCATCGATTTGCCGACCTCGACTTGTTTCTGGATCGATCGGGCGGAAGTCAGCGTCGACGACTACCTGCGCTGGCAGACTTCCGTCAGCTCGGACTCGGTTAGCTGGGACCCGACCTGGTGCGCTTGGAAGAGCACGCGCGGCGACCCCATTTTCGACGCGAAGGACGCATGCGCGGCCCAGATACTGCCATTCGATCTCCAGCCGTTTGCGCCGAACAAGCCGATGCGCTGCGTCGATTTTTGCGAGGCCGAGGCGTTCTGTCGATGGACTGGTAAACACCTCTGTCACGCAACCGACGCGCTCGGCGTGCAGGGCCCGCGCGGGGCCGTTCGCGAATGGATGACGGCCTGTACCAACGGCTTTACCAGCGTGTACCCTTGGGGAAACAGCGTTGGCGCCGACCCCGAACGCTGCAACACCGAGCAACTCGCAGCGAGTTGCATTACTTCGCGAGCGGTCTGCGGAGTGCTACCGGCTGGTGAGAAAACCAACTGCAGGACGCCGGGCGGAGTGGTGGATATGCTGGGAAACGTCGCAGAGTGGGCGTTTTCGTGCAACTTGCTCGACGCGGACCAGACCATGTCCCCGACGGGCTGCATGGTCCTTGGCGGTGGCTACGATACGGGGCTCATTTCATGCAATGTCGAGCGCACGCTGCCGAACGACACCCGCTCACCAAGCCTCGGTTTTCGCTGTTGCGCCGACCTAACGCTGGCAGAGGAGCTACAGCTCGCCAAGAGATAGGGCACGCTAGTCGAGATCGAACGTGTAGCTGATATCGAGCGGCAGATCATTGCTCGGCGTAGCGCTCGTCACGTGTCCGCCGAACTCGATGAGATGATGCCCCGCAGGCAACGGAGCCAGCATCGCCCAGAAGCCGGATTGATAGCCTTGGAACTCGCCCTGCACGTCATCGATGCCCACGCAATCGTACTGGTTTTTTCCCGGCTCGAGCTGGGCGACGTAAGGCGCGCTGCGAATAGCTCCGCGAGCCAGCCCCGAGACCGACCGGCGGTCGACCAAGAGCCGAAGAGAATCGCGATCGATGGTATCGAACGTGGACTCGACGTAGCTCTTCAGCTCGGCGTCCGTTGCGATCCTATCTGGGGTCACCCCAGCGTTGTCTCCCCAAACGTTCAGGATCGGCAGGAATAAGGCTTTGCCTGCCGGGATTGGGCAATCACTGCGTCGAGAAACACCACCGAAGTTGCCGACTAGGAAAAACACGGGGCTCTCGGGATCCTGATACGATTGACACGAGCCTCCCGTGGTGTCGAGGAATGGACTTTCGCAGTCAGGTGGTGAAACCCGATAGATGTAATTGATCCATTGTTCGGCCCACTCGGCGTAGGTCTTGCCGTATTGAGGCGCGGCCGGATCCAGGAGTTCGACGGCCTCGCCGTGCGTTTGCGAGCCACAGCCAGGGAGCGCGAGCGCAAGCAAGGCACCGAGAATTGCGCTGCGTGAGCCTGCCATGCAGCACACTTCGGCACATCTATTTCGGTAGATCAAGGCCAGCCATCACTCGAACAAGAACTCGACTCACGCGCGCTCAGTGGCGCTCTTCGAATACCGGATCGAATTGGAGGGAAGGGGCACCCCCGCTTTCGGTCACTCGCCTGCGGGGCCGGCCACTGCTCCGAGGTGGAGATGCGGCTGGTGCGGGCGTCTCGCTAGTTGCCGGCCGCCCATCGCCCACTTTCGCTGGAACGGAGGGAAGGACGGCTGTTTCCTCGGGCGCGGCGGAGTGTAGCGAATCCTGAATGGGGACCTTCGCCTTCACGGGCGGAAAATTGCGCAACCGCAGGCCAATCAAAAGTACGACGATGGCGAGTACGACGACGGAGATGGCCAGACGCCGCAGTCGCTTCGGACCGGTTCCGGGAATCAGTGCGCCTTGCGCTGTGGCGGTCAAGGTGCCAACCGATGGTCCGCTCGGCATGGCTTGTTCTTGGGGCATTTTGGCCATCGACGTCGACAATCGGATCTTGCCTGACGACGACAAGGTCCGAATCGAAAAGAAGGCGCGTCTTCCGCGCGGTCCTGCCTCGGGTAAAAGCGCCTCACACAACGCTTCGACGTTCTGAAAGCGTCGCTCGCGGTCCTTCTGCAAACAACGCTCGATGACCGGAGCGAGACCGGCAAAGAGCGGCGAGGACGAAAGAGCGACTGGCTTCGGTTCGCCCTGCAGAACGCTCGCGCAGATCCTAGCGAAGGTATCGCCTTCGAACGGCAGACCGCCCGAAATGCTCTCGTATAGCACCACGCCGAGCGACCAGATGTCAGTTCGATGGTCGATGGTTGACGGCTGCGTGAGCTGCTCGGGAGACATGTATGGTGGCGAGCCGATGGGCAGATCGAGCGTGACGACGTCTGGATTGGAATCGGATTCCAGCAACTTCGAGATTCCGAAATCCAGCACCCGTACCGTCATCCCGGCGGCGCCCTCAGCAAGAAATAGGTTAGCCGGCTTCAAATCGCAATGCACGATGCCGAGTGCATGCGCCTCGGCCAGCGCGACGCAGGCCTCCATCAGGTCGTCCACGATGGAAGCGGCGGCGAGCACTCGATCGCGAAGAAATCGCGCGCGTAAGCTTTCCCCATGCAAATACTCCATCACCATGAAAGGAGTGCCGTCGGGACGCGAATCGACGTCGAACACGCGAGCCACGTGGGCACACTTGAGCTTGCTCGCGGTGCGCGCCTCCTGCAGAAAGCGTGCGGCGAGGCGGGAGTTTTGGCCCGAGCGAGGCAACAGAAACTTAATCGCCACTCGTTGCCCCAGCTGCCGGTGGTAGGCCTCGACCACGGCACCCATGCCGCCGACGCCGATCAAGCGATCGATTCGGTACTTACCGACGAGCACGCTTCCTACGCCTACGAAGCTCTCTATCTGTCCGAGGTCGGCCCGATCCATCCGCTTCGCCATCGATAAGCGAAATACCCAGCGTCGCCAAGCGAGCGGGCTCATCGGGGCCGCGGTTTCCCCCACCTCTGGCGACTTCCACCACCCGCCGGCCAGCTACTAGCTAGCTCGTGGACTGAATTGCCCGAAGCATGCGATAGACACGCGGCCGCGATACGCCGAGCTCCTCAGCCGCGCGTTTTACGCTCCCGTGATATTTATCCAGGGCTCGCCGCAAGTTGTCGAGTTCCTCCGTCCCGTACGCGGGAATTCCACGCTGAGCACGCGATTCGCGCCCCTCCCGGTTCGTCGCGGCCTGTTCGGTATCGAGCGGCGCAATGTCGAAGTTAAGACAGTCGCGCACCAGATCGAAGGCAAGCTCTGCTCGCTCGGAATGCTCATTGGCGACGCGGCGCGCGACATTCTCGAGCTCACGCACGTTCATCGGCCAGTCGTAAAGGCAAAGCCGCTCGGCAAGCTTGGCGTCGAGATTCGGGACCACGCGGTGCCCGTGGCGCGCTAGAAGTTGCAAGAACAAGGGAACGACGTCCCCGCGGCGCGCGCACAGATTCGGCAGCTCGATGATGGAGCCCTCCAGCCGCGCACGCAAATCGCTTCGGAACGCGCCGGACTGGACCGCGCGGTTGAGCGGTATCGAGGTCGCCGCCAAGAACCGCACATCAATCGAACGTGGTTTGGTTTCACCGAGAGGGAGCACTTCCTTTTGCTCGATGGCTCTGAGAAGCTTTGCTTGGATCGCCGGCGAGAGCTCGAGAATTTCGTCGAGAAATAGCGTTCCTCCGTCGGCTGCCCGAAGATGCCCCGCGCTCGAGTTCTCGGCTCCGGTGAAGGCTCCTTTGCGATACCCGAAGAGCTGCGCGCCGACGGTGCTGTCGTCGTAGGCCGCGCAGTTGACGGCCAAAAACGGCCCTGTGCGTCCACTGGAAGCATGCAGCGTCCGCGCAAAGCACTCCTTCCCGGTACCCGTTTCGCCCAGTAAGACCACGTTGAACGGTGCGGTCGCCACGCGACGCGCGCGCGCGACTACGCCGCGCAGCAGTGCCCCCCCGTGGATGCCCGGAGCAATTTCCGCAAATCCTGGCAGACCGGCTGCAGTGATTACTTCAACCACGGCGATGGCATCCCCCAGCCGGATCACGTCGCCGTCTTGCAGCTCCGCGTCCCGCACCCGCTCAGCGTTGACGAAGACGCCATTCTTGCTGCCGAGATCGCGGATCCGGTGTCGCTTGCCGTCGAATGTGATCTCGGCATGCTGCCGCGATACCTGAGCCGTCTCGAGCCGAATCGTAGCCGCGGCGTCTCGGCCCAACGACACCGCCGCGTCCGTCAGGATCGAGACGCGATTATCGGAGGGCAGCACCCATCTGAGAGTGGCGAAACTCGCCACTTGGCTAGCGTCAGCCTCATCTTGAGCAGCAGATGTCGCAGTGGTCGCGTTCGGTCCGACTTCCACCGTAAACTCTTAGCAGAGTTTCCACGAATCGCTTCCGAGCCGCAGCCACCGATCCCGACGCCTCACCCGCCGGCGGAGTACCCATCACGCCCGCCGGCGGAGTACCCATCACGCCCGCCGGCGGAGTACCCATCACGCCCGCCG
>Ga0302321_100000542_pt1 | contig 32843 bp, 20 predicted proteins | sample Fen_T0_1_FD_202505 | JGI IMG/M metagenome (GOLD analysis project Ga0302321, IMG submission 202505) | Peat permafrost microbial communities from Stordalen Mire near Abisko, Sweden - Fen_T0_1 | ecosystem: Environmental > Terrestrial > Soil > Wetlands > Permafrost | place: Sweden: Abisko... | reverse complement strand
CAAATCAAACTTTTCTTTGAGCAACACTTGGCGCTTTCAGCGCCGGAAGCTAAACCAGAAGAAAGGCTACAACTTGCGGCCACAGCCTTGTTCTTGGAGATGATGGCTATGGACGATAACATTAAGCCGATAGAGCAGGAAACTATCCTAGCCCTGGTCCAGCAAAATTTTTCGCTGACGAATGAACAGGCAACTTCTTTAATGGCGTTAGCCGAACAACAAAGGAAACAAGCGACTGATTATTTTCAATTTACTTCCCTAATCAATAAAACATACAGTTTGGAGCAGAAAATTCAATTGATTGAATCGCTATGGAAAATTGCGTTCATTGATGGCGTATTGGATATACAAGAAGAATATCTGGTGCGGAAAATTGCAGACCTTTTGCATGTACCCCATGCAGTTTTCATTATGGCGAAGAACAAGGTAAACCCAAAAATGGACATTATCCCGTAATAAATCAACACCTGGGTTTTTGAACTGACTGACACAGCCTCAAAATAGGTGCCTGGCCTATTTGGCCTGAACTACTACAACAACTTATTTAACCTAAAAAAATCAGTTGAGGTATGCTGTAGACCGTTTATGCTTCGACTAGCTCAGCAAGAACGGACTACAGCACACTACCCATTGGGTGGGCCTTCCAAATTCCGATCACCCTTCGACAGGCTCAGGGCGAACGGGATTTGGAAGGCCCAACTGATTTTTCTAGGTTTAAGGGCATCTAGATAACTGCTCGATATATTTTTTCTAATCAACGCGTTACATGTCAACAAATTTAGGCCAGAAGCCGACTGATTAATAAATTAATGAGGTCTTTAAAAATTATTCCAAAATTTATGGAAATATGCCGCCTTAAATCAAAAACAGTTTTGTTGCTGTTTAGCTTGCTTACCACTTTTGATGTTTACGGGCAGAATGTAGAACTTTCTGTCGATGAAGCGCTGGCAATTTTTTATCAGCGTAACCTTGACCTGATCGCCGCCCAATATAACATCGACCGATCCCGTGCTGAAGAACTGATTGCCGGGGCTATTCCCAATCCAACATTTAGCTTTCAGCTCTCTGAACTTACCGGCAAAACCAACCGTGGTGCTAATGCGGTAGGATGCGATCATAATCCGAGCGTATCCTGCGGCCCCGCCGAGTATTTTTCTTTCAGCCAATTGATTGAAGTGGCGGGAAAACGCGGTCTGCGGATCCAAAGCAGCGGCTTCGCCACCCAGGCGGCGGAAAGCGATTTCCGCGATGCCGAACGCATCTTTTCCAACATGGTCAGGGATGCTTACTACCAACTGCTGCAAATGCAGAAAAATCGTTGGCTGGCCCAAGAAATTGTCGATCATTATCAGGATATTACCAGGGCCAACAATTTGCGCTTAAGCAGTGGCGATATTTCCGAATCTGATTTCCTGCGGGTAAGGATGGAAGCCATGCGTGCGGAGTCCGATCTTGACAGCGCACAAACAGCCGTGGAACAGGCACAAGCCAGTTTGGCGACGGTTCTCCGTTGGCCGGATAAGAGTATGCAATTCGAAGCCAAGGAGCAGTGGCCGGAGGTTATGGACATCGGCCAAAACCGTCCAAAAGAGGAATTGATTAGTGTAGCCTTAAAGCAGCGCCCGGATTTAGAGGCCGACAAGCAACGCGCCCAGCAAGCCCAAAAGGAGCTGGAATTGGCACGGCGGCTCAACTACCCGGATGTCACTATCACAGGCGGCTATGCCCGCGACCCCAGCAATAACAACCTTGACACCGGTTTCATCGGTTTCAGTGTGCCATTGCCCTTGTTTTATCAGCATAAGGGCGAATCCGATCAAGCCGCCGTCAATTTTAACCAGAGCCAGTTGGCGGCGGAGCAAACAGAACTCAATATCCGCAGCGATGTTGTCAGTGCCTTGGCGGCTTGGAACAGTGCCGACAAAATCGTGCAACGCTTCCAGGAGGGTTTGCTCGACGATGCCCTTACGGTAAGGGACAGTTCCGAGTTGGCCTATAGCAAAGGCGCAACCAGTGTGTTGGACTTTATCGAAGCCCAACGCAGTTACAAAAATGTGATGCGTGATTATTTCACGGCAATAGTCAACCGCACCAACGCTTACTACGATTTAGCAAAATCCTTGGGTGTTGAATTGGACGCAGAGAAAGTGTCTGCCGCCCATAAACACACAAACTAAGGAAGCTTTGAATAAGTCTTTCGACTCGTCGAAACTTAAGAACTAAACTGTGCAGAAAAAAGACATGAATAAACGGAACCCTTATCAAAGTAATATGCCATTTTTATGCTGTATGCTGTTAACAGCATTGTTATCGGCTTGTTCGGATTCGTCGGACAAAACCCAGCCGGTATCCCAAGAACCTAAAGTGCCGGGCGTAGTGGTTCTGTCCCCCGACTCTCCGAAAAAAGCTTACGTCAAGACCGCCAACCTGAGCCTGAGCCAACATCCGTTGTTGGAGCCGCTGGCCGGGAAAATCATTTATAACGAGACGACGACTTCACGCATCAGTTCCCCGGTTGCTGGTAGAGTGATTACCACGCCGGTTGCTCTCGGTACTTTAGTCCAGGCCGGATCGGCATTGCTGGAACTGGACAGCCCCGATGTCGCCGATGCAGAGGCGAATTTTGCCAAGTCGCAAGCGGATCTGATGCTTGCCCGCCACGGCTTTAACCGTCAGCGTGAGCTTTATGCTGGCAAAGCCGTGTCCCGCAAGGAACTGGAACAGGCGCAAGACAATCTTAATGATGCCCAAAGCGAAGTGCAGCGTACACAGAATCGATTGAAAAATCTGCGGTTGGGTGTACGACAAAATGATGGTCGCTACGCCTTGCGTTCGGCTGTTTCTGGTGTGGTGGTTGAACGTGATGTCAATCCGGGCATGGAAGTGCGGCCTGACCGCGACACACCGTTGTTTGTGGTTTCTGACATTAAAAAACTGACTGTTCTAATGGAGGTCTTTGAAGTCAATCTCAGCAAAATAACGCAAGGAAAAAGGCTGTCGATTTCTGTGCCAGCCTATCCGGGTGAGCGTTTTCCAGCCACCGTGAAGTACATCGGCCAAGTGCTGGATGAAACAACCCGAACCGTGCAAGTGCGTGGTGAACTGCCTAATACAAACGGGCGATTATTGCCCGGCATGTACGCCACCATCACTGTCGAAAGTGATCCTAGCGATCAAGCTATCACGATTCCGCTGACAGCGGTGTTTACCGAAGACGATGCCGATTTTGTATTCATTGCCCTAGACGAAAATCACTACCAGCAGCGGCCTGTTGAAATCGCCTTGCGGCTTAAAGACACCGCCGTAATCACTAAAGGTTTACAACCTAACCAGAAATTGGTGACTGAAGGCGCATTGATGTTGCGTGCTGAAGAAGAAGTCGAAACCGATGCCGCCAACCCTTAGCACAACACAAAGGATACCGATATGATTGAGCGTATCATCGCGTTTTGCTTGCAGCAGCGGTTGATGGTCATCGGCGCGACGCTGGCGATTGCCGTCTCTGGCATTATCGCCTTTGAAAACTTGCCGGTTCAGGCATTTCCTGACGTGCAAAATGTTTTTGTCCAGGTAGTTACCCAATATCCCGGTCAAGCACCTGAAGAAGTGGAAAAACTGATTTCATTGCCGATAGAACGGGTGATGAACGGTTTGCCGCACCTGATGAACATGCGTTCGGTTTCCATCTTCGGCTTGTCAGTAGTGACGCTAACTTTTGACGATAGCGCCGAAGATTATTTCTCCAGGCAACAGGCATTGGAGCGCTTGCAAAATGCCGACATTCCCACCGACATACAACCTCAGCTTGGCCCCCTATCAACAGGCGTTGGGGAAATATACCGATATGTCATCGATGCCAAACATTTACCGCTGATAGAACAACGCGCCTTACAAGATTGGGTCATTGAGCCTCATTTAAGGACGGTACAAGGTGTTGCCGATGTGGTTTCTTATGGCGGCGGGGTCAAGGAGTATAAGGTAGCCGCCAAACCGGATCGTCTGAAAAATTACCGCATCGGCCTCAACCAAGTATTCGAAGCCATTGCCGCTAATAATACCAATACGGGCGGCGGCTATATTGAACATGGTGATGAAGCGCTGGTGGTGAGGGGAATCGGACTGTTAAAGACTGCCGAGGAAATTGGCGAGATTGTGGTTGCCACAAATGGCGGTGTGCCAGTACGTGTCAAGGATGTCGCCGAAATCAGCATCGGCCCGCAGCCGCGAACCGGCATCGTCGCCATGAACCAGCGTAACGATATAGTCGAAGGCATCGTGTTGTTAATCAAAGGCCGAGATGCCGTCAATGTGTTGGGTGGCGTCAAAGAGAAGATCAAAGAACTCAATGATTTTGGCCTCCCACCCGGTGTCAAAATAACCCCGATTTACGATCGTACCGAACTCGTAGGGCATACCATACATACTGTCATGCACAATATGTTGGAAGGTGCGGCACTGATCCTGGTTATCCTGTTGGTGTTTCTGCGACGTTTTATGGCTGCATTCCTGGTGACGCTGATCATACCCTTATCGCTGCTGTTTGCTTTTATTCTGGTCGACCTCGGCGGCATTTCCGCCAACCTGATATCGCTGGGGGCTATCGACTTTGGCATCATCGTCGATAGTGCCGTAGTATTGGTCGAAGCGGTCATGGTACAGGTAACCCTGGATTTACACCGGAATGTAGATATCCGCCATCTGCGGCAAACACTATTGAATACGGCGACTGAAATGGGTAGGCCCATTTTGTTTTCAAAAGCCATAATCATTATCGCTTTTTTGCCCATTTTTACCTTCCAGCGAGTGGAAGCCAAAATTTTCTCGCCGATGGCTTATACGCTCAGTTTTGCGCTGATAGCATCCATGCTATTCAGTTTGACTTTTGTGCCAGCCATGCTGACCTATTTCTTGGGGCCGAAACTGGCAGAAAGCCATAACCCGCTCGTTCACGCCATGGAACATCACTACCGGCGGCTTCTGGAATGGGTGCTTAGACATTCCAGGGTAGTTTTTTTCTCTGCGGTTGCAGCGTTAGTCCTTAGTTTTCTGTCGGTGCGTTTCATCGGGACTGAATTCATGCCCAAGCTCGATGAAGGCAATATCTGGCTGACCATCACCTTGCCGACCCCGGTATCACTGACTACCGCCAAAGAGTTTGAGATCAAAGTACGTGATAAGTTGGAAACATTTTCTGAAGCCAAAACGGTACTGACTCAACTGGGACGACCGGAAGATGGCACCGATCCAAAGGGCTTCAATAATCTGGAAGTATTGATCGACCTTAAGCCTAAAGACACTTGGCGTTATAAGTCAAAAGATGCCCTGGTACAGGCGATGGATAAGGAACTGGCGATCTTTCCTGGGATACTCACCAACTTTTCCCAAGTGATCCAGGATAACGTCGAAGAGGCGATTTCCGGTGTCAAGGGTGAAATTGCCGTCAAAATATTCGGCAATGACCTGAACACACTTCAAGACAGGGCTGATCAAATCACCCATATACTTGCTTCAATTCGCGGCGCTACCGATGTTGCGGCGGAACAGCAAGCCGGTTTGGCGCAAGTCATCGTTGATATTGATAGAGCTAAAGTATCCCGTTATGGCATCAATATCGCCGATGTCGAATGGGTCATGGAAATTGGCATGGGCGGTAAAGCCGCTTCCCAGTTTCTGGAAGGTGAACGGCGATTCGATATTACCCTGCGCTATGATGAAAACGCCCGTAATTCAGTAGCGGGCCTTGAAAGCCTGACGGTGCAAACGCCAAACGGTCAGCGTATACCATTATCAGAATTGGCAACCATCAGGGTCAATCAAGGCGCTTCAAGGATTAGCCGGGAAGACAATATGCGTAGGATCGCAATAAAATGTAACTTGATCGACCGCGACCAAGGCAGCTTTGTCGCCGAGGCCCAGCAAAAAGTCGCAGCACAGGTCGATTTACCGCCAGGCTACCATATTGTCTGGAGCGGACAATTTGAAAATCAGCAACGTGCCATGAAACGGCTAGCGATTATTGTGCCGATCAGTCTGGGACTCATCTTTGTATTATTGTTCTGGGCCTTCCTATCAATTAAGAATGCATTGCTAATCGTCATGAATGTACCTTTTGCGATGATCGGCGGTTTACTGATTTTATTGGTTACCGGCATTAATCTCAGCGTTTCCGCCGCAGTTGGTTTTATCGCCCTGTTCGGGATTGCCGTACAAAACGGCGTGATCCTGGTCTCGCAATTGAATAAACTTCGCAGGGAAGGCCAATCGCTTCATGATGCTATTGTGAATGGATCGGTCAGTCGTCTCAGGCCGGTAGTGATGACTGCAATGATGGCTATGCTAGGCCTGTTTCCAGCAGCCCTTTCCACCAGCGTCGGTTCAGAAACGGCAAAACCGTTTGCTGTGGTGATTATTGGCGGATTGTTGACGGCAACTATTTTGACATTAACCCTATTGCCAGCGTTGTATCGCTATTTTGCCGAAACTGACGAACCTTAAAGGAATATCATGAAAGAAATACGAGCCTTTATCCAGCCCCACAAGCTTAGCAATGTAACAATGGCATTGATGGAAATACCTAAATTCCCCGGGATGACAGTCATCGATTGTAGTGGTTTTGGGCGTGAACTTATCGGACATGCTAGAGATTACGGGCCATTTTTGCCTAAAAAGCGGATTGAGATTTTCGCCCCTGACAATTTGGTGGAAATTATTTTTGAAACCATCATGCACGTCGCACATAGCGGGCAGCATGGTGACGGTAAAGTGTATATTATCGATGCCCTTAAAGGTGGCCGTGTAAGTAGCGGTGAAAGGGATTCCGATTTGGGGTAGTTGATGTTGAAATAACCTTTAAGAATCTCAGAACAAGTTGATTCCGCTTGTCCTGAGCTTGTCAAAGCTCTTAATCAGAAATCTATTTTACTTTGAAAAAACGAATCGACTGAAAATTGAATAATTTGATCGACTGCATCATTGAATCTATTTATGTATAACAATAATACTACAACCAAAATTCATTATTTATTACCGGGATGTCTGGCAATTCTTTTGCTGATTGGTTGCACAGATAATAAATCTAGCAGCTCAGATTCCAAACAGCTTTCGGAAATTCAGGCTAAGCAAATTCAACCTTCATCGAAACAGCAGCCAGATAGGCAAACCATAAATAAACATAACACTGTTACAATTCCAAAGGCATCTCGCCCCTACATTACTGTGGCAACCATTAGTCCACAAGCCTTTGCAGCCACTGTGCAAGCGCCATCGCGAGTAGAATTTCGTGCAAAAGCACTCTCCACTGTAGGCGCTGTAGTTTCTGGGCGTTTAAGTGATATTGATGTGCAAGTTGGTGACCCTATTAAGGCAGGAACCCGGTTGGGCATTCTTGAAAGCACAGAAGCTGCGCAAATGCGCTCGGATGTTTTACGCACAAAAGATGAGTTGCAACGTGCGGAAGATAGGGCAAGAAGGCAAGAATCTATGTTAAAGAAGGGTGTTGGCCTCGAAATTGAACGGAACGAAGCTAACATCATGCTGAGGGAGGCCCGCACCGACTATGAGCGCAGTGTGCAGGCAACCCAATTGCTAGGCAGCGGCACCGACCAATCGGTGGTATTACGCGCACCCATCAATGGGGTTGTTTTACGTGTTAATGTTTCGATTGGGACTGCGGTGGAAGCTGGAGCAGTCCTGTTTGAGCTGGGTGAGCCGGGAGCGCTCTGGATTGTTGCGGACGTTTTCGAGAATGATTTGCCGTTGATTGAAAAAGGCGCCAAAGTTAATTTACAAATTTCCACCGTATCCAAACCCGTCACAGGGCATGTTGCTGCAGTGAGCGCAGCAATGCAAGCTGATCTCAGGCGCGGTGCCGTTTATATAGAGTTGGATAACGCCAGTCTGCCGTTAAAAGCTGGGATGTTTGCTAGAGCCATGATTGAGGTTGCAGGCCCCAAGAGAATCGTATTGCCGACTTCAGCAGTATTAATTAAAGATAAAAATCAAACCGTTGTTTATATAGAAAGTTCCGATGGTGTGTTTGAGCCCCGCAATGTACTTATCGGACAAGCGCATGATGGCTTTGTGCCCGTACTGGAAGGCCTTAATACGGGTGAGCGTGTGGTGACATCGGGAACTTTGTTGCTGGATTCAGAAGCTTCAATGTTGTTATAGGGGGCAGCCATCATGTTACGGACGCTAATTGATAGTTGTGTACACAGGCGACTTGCTGTCATTGTAATAACCGTGATAGTTACGGTTTTTGGTGTGCACGCTTTTATGGAAACTCCCATCGAAGCCTATCCTGATGTGACTAATACACAGGTTACCGTTATTAGCCTAATGCCGGGTTACGCGCCCGAGGAAGTCGAACGGCAAGTGACGGTTCCGTTGGAACGGGTGTTGAATGGAACGCCCGACATGATTCAAATGCGCAGCCAAAGTTTATTTGGATTGTCTTTGATTACGATTACTTTTGAGGATCATATCGATAGCTTTCATTCGCGGACGGAAATTTCCCAGCGTATTTCCGGGGCCGATTTACCGACTGATGTCACGCCAGTCCTGGCACCTGACTATACGCCGCTCGGTGAAATTTATAAATTTACTATGGCCAGTGATCGTCATACCCTGTTTGAATTACGTTCAGAACTGGAATGGAGTGTGTCGCGGACGCTGCGCCAAGTTCCCGGTGTAGCTGATGTTTTATCTTTTGGCGGGTACTACAAGGAAATACATATCGAAATCGATCCAGCACGGGTCGAATCGTTGGACTTAACGTTAGAAGAAGTTGCTGTCGCCATTGAAAAATCCAATCGTAACGTCGGCGCCGGGTTCATCCGTCATGGCGATCAAGAGATGGTGGTGCGGGGTGTCGGTAATTTAACTTCGCCCGAAGATATTAAAAAAATCGTGCTTAAAAACAGGGAAGGTACGCCCATCACGGTAGGTGATGTAGCGCGATTAATTCAGGCAAATACCCCTCGGCGTGGAACTGTCGGATTGAACGAAAAAAAAGAAGTTGTGGAAGGTATTGCCTTATTGCGGCGAGGCCAAAACCCTTCACGCGTACTCGATGCCCTGCACGCTAAAGTAGAAGAATTGAATCAAAAAATACTCCCACCGGGAATGCATATTGTGCCTTTCCTGGATCGATCAACATTAGTCAGCAACACGTTACATACGGTTTTCGATAACCTGCTGCATGGATTTTTTCTTGTGGTCGGCGTGGTTTGGCTGTTTTTGCGTAGTTTTCGGGGATCACTCATTGTTGCGGTTGTCATTCCACTATCCCTATTGGTGGCGTTTTTGGGACTCTACCAGTTAGGTATGCCCGCCAACCTGATTTCGATGGGTGCCATTGATTTTGGCATCATTCTAGATGGAGCAGTCGTGCTAATCGAGAATGTTATCCATCAAGCATCGCATCAAAAGCCAAAAACGCGGCGTGATATGCTGCGTCTTATCAGCAATGCTGCTTTCGATGTCTCCAAACCGGCCTTCTTTGCCATGTTAATTATCATTGCGGCGTTAATACCTGTATTTACATTGGAACGTGTGGAAGGGCGGATATTTCGTCCATTGGCGATGACATACAGCTTTGCCTTAACCGGTGGCCTGGTATTTGCGCTGTTTTTGGTACCGGCACTTTGCGCGGCTTTTATCCAGCCTAAACATGCCTTAATCACAGAGCCTAAATTTCTTGAGAAACTGCGGCAAGTTTATACCCAGTTGTTAGGATTTACGCTACGCCGCCGTGTTTTGGCTATTGGATTGGCAGGCATTTTACTCTTGGCAGGCATTGCTATGGGTTCCCAATTGGGCACCGAATTTTTGCCGGAACTGGATGAAGGTGATATTCACGTTTTCGTCGAGATGCCGGCCAGTATTTCATTGGATAAAGGGCAAGAAGTCCTGTTAGATATGCGCCAACGCTTACTAAAATACCCTGAAGTGTTGGGTATTTTGGGTCAACAAGGACGGTCTGAGGATGGTACGGACAACGAAGGTGTGAATATGAGTGAAACGTTTGTCCATCTCAAACCGCGCGATGAATGGCCTGCGGGGTTGAAAAAGGAGCATTTAGTTGATGATATGCGTAAATCCTTGGAAGAAATACCCGGAGTCCGCTTCAATTTTTCACAGCCCATTAAAGATAACGTCGAAGAAGCCGTAAGCGGAGTGCGTGGGAAAGTCGTGTTGAAAATTTATGGCCCCGATCTTGAAAAGATGCGCGATACACTGGAGGAAGCGAAAACGGTATTACATGGTATGGCCGGGGTGATTGACTTAGACCTGTATCGTGAATCCCGCGTACCGCAACTACAGGTAAAACTGGATCGTTCAGCATTGGCTCGCTATAGTTTGGATGTTGATACCGTCCAGGACACTATAGAAATTGCAATGGCTGGACGGGTTGTTTCGACGGTGTGGCAAAACGAACGCCCAGTCCCTATACGCTTACGCCTACCGGAAAAAGAGCGTAGCGACAGCGAAAAAATTGGTAATTTGAATGTTGTGAGTCCGTCCGAAACACGCATACCACTTCGGGATCTGGCTGCTATGGAAATTGCGCGTGGGCGAACTTCCATAGACCGGGAAGCCAATAGCCGTTATATGGCGCTTAAGTTTAATGTGGGAGGAGGCCGCGACTTGGGTTCAGTCGTGCATGAAGCCATAGATCTGGTCGAGGCGAAAATTAAAATACCCGAAGGACATTTTCTGGTTTGGGGCGGTGAATTTGAAAACCAGCAACGTGCAATGGCAAGACTGGGTGTAGTAGTACCGATAGCCGTGCTGATTGTTTTGGGATTACTGTATACGGCGCTGCAATCAGGACGAAGTGCAGCAGCCATCTTGATAGCGACTCCTTTCGCTATGACCGGCGGAGTATTTGCGCTATTCATTACCGGTATCCCTTTGTCGGTTAGCGCCGCTATTGGATTTATTGCCCTGCTGGGTCAAGTCTGTTTAATGGGGCTGCTCGTGTTGAGTGCAACTGAAGAAATGCGCCGGAATGGCGTTGAGTTGTTCGAAGCAGTTACAGAAGGGGCAACCCAGCGTTTGCGTGCGGTACTAATGGCTTCATTGTTGGCGTTGCTGGGTCTGATGCCCATGGCGCTTTCCACCAGTATTGGCAGTGAAACGCAGCGGCCATTTGCAGTAGTGATTGTGGGCGGTATGCTGACGACGTTTTTCGTGGCTATGTTCATATTGCCTGTTATCTACACGATGGTAACGTCGAAACAGATGTTAACCCCCGAAGAGGTTGATGAACAACTGGATACACAAGTATGAATAGTTATGATTTGAAGATTAAACGCGGCTGGGGACGCGTCAAAGCAAGCGTAATGTGTCTGCTATTGTTGCAGGGTCACACCGCATTAGGTGAAGAACTCGAAATAAAGCAAGACTTACCTAAGGTGGTTTCTATACATCAACTTCTTCAGATTGTTCGGGAAAAAAGTCCGCGTTACGCGTTGTCCCGTACTCAAATTGAGACGGCGCAAGCGGAGGTTGTAGCGGCTGGGGTACTCCCTAACCCAAAAGTCAGCTATGGCCGTTTCGATCAAGCGGGTGGACGCTTGAACACGCAGTTTGACGGCCCTTCGCAACAAAATGTCACACTGGAACTGCCAATTCTTATTGCAGGCCAACGTGCTGCCCGAAAAACTGCGGCTGAACGCCGTGTCGAAGTGTCCGAAGCCAATGTTGAGATCGAATACACACACCTGATTCGCGAAACTTGGCGGCTTTTCGTGCAACTATTAGCCGGACAGGAACGGGTCGTAGCGCTGGAAGGTGCTCACCGGGAACTGGAGCGTTTAAAAGACATTATTACCGGGAAAGAAAGCGCTGGAACCGCCAGTCGATATGATGTATTACGCATCACCCAGGAAACAAGAAGCCTGGAAACACGTTTGGAAAATGCCCGTACTGAATTGACCGGGGTTGTCGGCGAAATGGGTGTTTTACTGGGGTTTCAGGATTGGAAATTGCAGGCTGCTGGTACATTGACACCGATCGGGACATCAGCGGATATCGAAGCCCTTTGGCGGCTTGCTGAACAAAATAATCCTGAACTTGAAGGTGTACATCGCGAAACAATTGCCGCTGATGCTGGGCTTGAGCGTGCCCGCCGCGAACGTTGGCCCGTTCCTTCTATCCTGTTTGGAACGGCATTTACTGACAAGCCTTATGGAAACACGCTCTTCACGGGATTTTCGGTGGAACTACCTTTTTTTGACCGTGGACAGGGTGGAATGGCCCGGGCATCCGCTGAACAACATGCTGTATTGTTAAAGCGTGAGTTACTCCTGGCTGCAACGCGACAGGAATTGGAACGGTCAGTTGAAGTGTTGAAGCTTCGCCGTGAAACACTCACTAAATTTGAACATGATGTGCTCGAGACATTGCCTACGCTTAAACAAATGGCCGAGGATGCTTATCGTTTAGGCAAAACAGGCCTGTTGGAGTTACTGGATTCCTCGCGCACCAGAACCGAAATCAAACTGAACCATTTGGAACTGTTAGTGAGCGAAATTGAGGCGGAACTCGATGCAATGATGGCTTCGGGTATTTTGGCAGCCACGGTAGAACAACCGAGACCTTAAGAAAGAGTGCAATAGGATGTGCGAAGATCTTACTATGGAATGGCGAACCTATCATTGCTGAAACATACTGTCCTCGTTAAGGTGGTTACGAATAGCGAATGTAAATTAAACCCAAAACAGCCAGACAATTAAGCTGCATGAGAATCTCAAAAATCTTGCTGTTGTACCTTGTTTTCTTGATTACAACAGCTCAAGCCGAGAATGCCGACTATCCCCATTTACATCATAAAGGTGAAATTTCACTCATGGGCGCATTGTCTGATCTTGGCTGGCACGACATGCAAGATGAGCGCTGGAATGCCTATGGGCAAGCAACTTACATTTCCAGCTATAAGGATGCGTTCCGTGCAGCCTATACCAACTTAAACGGAACGCCCAACTCATTATCCAATAAAGCGGAACACAGCTTTACGGCGACATTTACCGCTTATCTTGGTTTTAAGGGGTGGACAGGTGGGGAGTTTTATGCGGCACCTGAAATGATTTCTGAATTGCCGCTTTCGGGACTAAAAGGGTTAGGCGGAAGCATCCAAAATTTCGAACTCCAAAAAAATGGCACAGAAAGCGCGACTTGGTATACGGCTAGGGCATTTTATCGGCAAACCTTATTGCTCGGCGGAACAACCAATGAAGTTAAATCCAGCCCGCTACAATTAGCGGGGAGCGTTGACAGCCGCCGCCTCGTTGTTACATTTGGCAAGCTGAGTGTTCTTGATATTTTTGATAAAAACACCTATGCGGGGGATCTTCGCCACCAATTTCTCAATATGGCTTTTATGACCAATGCCGCTTATGACTTTGCTGGGGATGCGCGGGGTTATTCCTGGGGTCTGGCTGGCGAATATTATTTCGATGATTGGGCATTCCGGTTCGGTCGATTTGCGACACCAATAAATCCTAACCAACTACCCTTGAATTATAATGTATTCGATTTTTATGGCGACCAAGCGGAAATCGAACATAGGCATGTAATCAAGGGGCAGCCAGGGGCGGTAAAAATCCTGGTTTATAGAAACCATGAAAATATGGGACGTTTTAGTGATGCGATTGCCGCATTCCAAGCTAATCCGGCTAAGAATGCGACAACATGTACTGGCTTTAATTATGGGTCGGCGAATTCCTCAGCCCCCGACCTCTGTTGGGCTAGAAAACCGAATGTAAAAGTGGGCATCGGTCTAAACATAGAGCAGGGCATCACACCAGATATAGGATTCTTTGTTCGGGGGATGTATTCAGATGGCAATACGGAAGTTGATTCTTATACGTCCTCTGACCGCTCCATGTCCTTAGGTTTGGCAATAAAGGGCTTTCGTTGGGGTCGGGAAAAAGATACGCTAGGGCTGGGATTTGCGGCGAGCTTTTTATCGAAGCAACACATAGCCTACCTTAATCTGGGTGGTATCGATGGTTTTATCGGTGATGGCAAGATCAATTATGAACCAGAACAGGTTTTCGATATTTACTACCAATGTCATGTTTATCGTTCCGTTTGGTTATCTTTCGATTACCAACATATAGCCAATCCCGCGTACAACGCAGACCGCGGCCCCGTGAATATTTTTGGGGGCAGGGTGCATCTTGAATTTTAAATTTGGGTTTGCAAATAAAGCTGATGTCTATAAAACAGCGACTCTTTGTGTACACTTCCCTACCTACGTTCAGCCTTAAACAACTTGGATATAAATTGAACCTCCTATTGAAAAACCAAAATTATGATAACACGCCGACTGAAAAACAATAATTCCAACGATCTCTCCCATCACATCTTGCCGAATTCTGCGGCGATGGTTGGAGCCTGTATCATGGTTATCAGTATCGTTAAAAGTATGGAGCCAGATCTGACTAACTACCTAATTGATAAGGCTTTAGCTATTGATAGTTTATTGTTCATGATTAGCGCCCTACTTTCATTTTCCTCGATTCGTTTAGAGCAGTCCGCTGAACGTTTGGAACGTTGGGCGGAAGTGCTGTTCTTAATAGGATTGGTTTCAATGACACTGATTACGGTGGTTTTCTCTTTTGAGATCGTTTGATTTAGTCTTGATAATTATCAATCTATTAAACTAAATAATATCATGGTGAATTCTACTTATATAATCTGTTAGGGCTATATGAACCTCATACGGTTTCATTTCGTACTGGTCGAAGCTCCATTACATCAACTGATTGGAGATAAGTTATTGATATAAAATCACCTATACGGAGATAATTAATGTGATGGGCGGCATTGGATCGACAATTGAACGTAAACTAGCCCTAAAATTTGTTTTCTGCCAAGGACTGGTTTCAAGAATACCAATCCCAATAAGTTGTTATTTGAATCCCCTCATCCTGACCTTCTCCCTCTGGAGAAGGCGTAACAAGAGAACTTATTGGGATTGGTATAATTCCCTAATTTTGCCAAAAGTAGTCAATGTCGATTATTGAAAATAATTGTTAAAAAGCCCCATACCGACCAATTAGGGTGCTGTCCATGATTATCATAGGCATAGGCTGTTACCATCTTTTACTTTTTTTCACGAAAATAACGTAAAATTAAATTAATCAATGGGAGGCTGTTATGACTGAAGTATTTTTTATATTAATTATCGTGTTTGTTGCGTATGTCATGTATAGGTCAGCTAGCGAACAAAAAAAACCAACTCCCCAACCTCCAGTTAATCAGGCAGTGCCTGAACAGCCAATCGTGCCTGTAGCCACTCAGGCAAAGCCTGAAAAACCAGCCGCAGCCGTTAAGCCGTCAACACCCCAGTCAGACCCTAAAATTGCTAAAGTAGCTTTAACAAAATCGATTGCTGCGGCTAAAGGAAAGAGTATGCCAGAACTCGTTGGTATGACCGCTGGCAGTATTTGGAACTATCTGGATAAAAATGGCCCCACCACCGTCGCAAAACTGGTTCGGGAACTCCCGGAAGATGAAAAAGCGATTCAACGCAGCATCGGATGGTTAGCCCAGGAAGGCAAAATAACCCTCAAGACCGTTGATCGAGCAGAGACCATTTCTTTGAAAGAGTAGCCAGTATGGCAATCTTTTGGTAAAGGAAGATTGTTGAACCGCTAGCTTTTATATCTTCATCTATAGCTTGATCAGGCAGCGGCAACAGTAGCCAAAAAGCGTACTTTTCTGAACAACCATTAGGGTAAACCCCATACTACGGACAAGGTAAAACAATGCACCCTGGTTTTTTCAAGCAACTCTTGCTCATCAGTCAGTTTGAGCTTAAAAGGGGTTTTGCGACCCGTAAAGGCTCACTGTCTGTAGTGACTTTTGTGGTCGTTTGGTATTTTATCCTGCTTTACCCGCTTCGATTTGCTACTGAACTATTGGTGCAGGAAAAAGGTTTTAAGCAAGACTTCGGCTTTTTAGATTTCATCGGTTTTGGGTCATTACAGCATTGGCCCATCCCTGAATTCGGCGTGCTTTGGCAGTTTGTGCTGATTATCTTTCCGATGTTGAGCATTACGATTGCTGCCGATCAAACCTGTTCGGATCGTGAGCGCGGCACCTTACGTTTCATCGTAATACGCAGCAGCCGCGACAGCTTGTTCTTTGGCCGATTTGTAGGCGTTATGGTAATTCAGGCATTATTGATCTGTGCAACCGGATTAAGCACCCTTGCGCTGGTACTGTATCGTGATGCCACGCTGTTTTCTTCAGCATTGCCAAACCTGTTTGTCATAACCTTTAATGTAATCTTAGCCGTGTTGCCGTTTACCGCCATGATGGCGGCATTATCCGCTAAGGTTAAATCTGCACGACAAGCGACTCTCTGGGCGATCCTGATCTGGACGTTCCTGGCTGGCATAATCAGCGGTTTTGCATACTATCTGCCTGCACTCGATTTTTTTAAATGTCTGATCCCCGGTTATCAATTATCTGACCTAGCACAATTGTCAGAATGGCAAACACTGCAATTGGCCTATATCCCCCTCTTGCAAGGCCTTGTTTTGTTAGCCTTGGGACGCTGGATTATGGCAAGGCAAGCGCTGTGAAGTCGCCGATTATTCAATGCCAACAGCTTAACCACGTTTATTCGGGTAAAGTCGCACTATTCGATGTCAATTTTGAGCTGGATGCAGGCGAACCAATCGGTTTGGTCGGCCCCAATGGGGCCGGGAAAACCACTTTGCTCAGTATCCTGTCTGGTTTCTTGCGTCCCACTTCTGGCACCGTCAGGTTGTTTGGTCACCCACCGGGTGCAGCGCAACTCATCGGCAAAGTCGCCGCCTTGCCACAGGATGCAAGGCTAGACCCAAGTTTTACCATTGCCGAGCAACTGGTTTTTTATGGCCGATTACAGGGTATGACCAAACCACAGGCAACCTTGGAAGCCAGCAAGGTTTTAGAGGTTATCTCACTAAAAGAAATCGCCCAAGAAAAACCGAATAGCCTCAGTCATGGCATGGCTAAACGAGTGGCGATTGCCCAAGCGCTGATCGGTAAACCGGCGCTGATATTACTGGATGAACCCACCGCTGGGCTGGACCCAATTAACGTCAGGACAGTGCGGACAATCATTGCTGAACAATCGTCAGCAACCACTTTTATCATCAGCTCCCATGATTTGTCAGAACTTGATCGGTTGTGCCAACGAATTTTGCTATTGGAAAAGGGTGTTTTGCAGACAGAAACAATTACTCTGAACGAACAACAGGCTGCCACCCGGTTTATTACCCTACAAATGGAAACCTGTCCGGCGCTGGAAGTCATTGCTAAACTCCAGGCGCTAGAGGGTGTCCTGCAAGTCACTAACCCGCAAAAGAATGAATTTATCGTGGAATATACCCCTGTGCTGCAACCCAGCATGGATCAGAAACTGATGCAGTGCATCAACGCTAATCACTGGCAATATCGACAGTTGAGCCACGGCAAGACGTTGGAAGAAAAACTGTTTTTTAGAGACTATTGATTCGGCCTGTTGATGTTTGAACCGTTCGTGCTGAGTGAGTCGAAGCACATAAGCCTTTCGACGACCAACGGAAGTGCCTGTGGTGCAGGCTCCATTCTTTTATTGTTTATCCAAGAAGAGGCAATCATTTAAAGTTCGATTTACACTGATAACGGTTAATTGAGTGTAAGTTAATCCAGTTTGCATTTTTTTAATCAAAATCTGTCCAAGGCTTAGCGGGTTTTGAACAATACCTCTCAAGAATAGCTATTCCATTAAGCCTGTATTCATTGATAAGGAATTAGAATTAACCCAGATTTTAAGATTTAAAGTGTTAATGTTGATTTAACACTTATTGATTCGGCCTTATGAAGAATTAACTTCCGTTCGCCTTGAGCCTGCACCACAGGCACTTCCGTTGGTCGTCGAAAGGCTTATGTGCTTCGATTCATTCAGCACGAACGGTTCAAACATCAACAGGCCGAATCAATAATAATGTTTAACTTACTGGAACAGATAATGAAAAAACTATTAGTTTTAACGTCTTTTTTAGGGTTTGCACTCATCGTACAAGGCTGCGCCATATACCCTCCTTATGGCCCCTCCATAGCTTACGGATATGGTTACCCCAGTTACGGCTACAATTATGGTTATCAACCTTACTACGGCTATCGGCCTTTTGGAAATTTTGGAAATTTCGGTTGGGGCGGCGGTTATAGTAGAGGCTATGGTTGGGGCGGACATCATGGGTGGGGCGGGGGTTATGGTGGAGGCGGTCATTTCGGTGGCTTTGGTGGTGGCGGACACCAAGGATGGGGTGGAGGACATGGTCACCGCTGACAGCAATATTTTATCGACTATTGATTCGGCCTGTTGATGTTTGAACTGTTCGTGCTGAGTGAGTCGAAGCACATAAGCCTTTCGACGACCAACGGAAGTGCCTGTGGTGCAGGCTCAAGGCGAACGGAAGTTAAATCTCCATAAGGCTGAATCAATAAGTTGGAAAGGGCTGGTAGCCAGGCCACATAGCTAATAAATTGTCAGATGTAGGAGAAATGCAATGCTAAATGTAAAGCTGGATGAAGGAAGTGGAATTGTAACTTTAGCCCCCGATGGTGCGTTATCAGAACAAGACTTTGAATACGCTTCGAGTGTCATTGACCCTTTCCTTGAGAAATCTGGAACCCCAAAGGGCATCATAATACTTACAGAAACATTTCCTGGCTGGGAATCCTTTGGTTCATTACTCAAGCATTTTAAATTTGTTAGGGAGCATCATAAAAAAGTGTCCCATGTGGCTCTTGTTACAGACTCAGTATTGGGGGATTTCGTTGAAAAAATCGCGGCACATTTTATCTCTGCAGAAATTAAACACTTTCCATTCGATGAATTAAAAAATGCACAAAACTGGATTATCAATCCTTAACAAAGGTTAATGGATTTGCATGCCTTAATGATCTTGACCCCACGAAATTTCCAAGTCAACTAGTTGTACAGCCAAAGCCAATCGATTGATAAACAGCGTTGAAATGTTTTTACTATTGATTCGGCCTTATGAAGATTTAACTTCCGTTCGCCTTGAGCCTGTCGAAAGGCTTATGTGCTTCGACTCACTCAGCACGAACGGTTCAAACATCAACAGGCCGAATCAATAAAAAGTGTCCAAAATTTACCATTAGCAACTATAAATCGATAATATGGACATCTGCTACTTAAGGAATCTCTGAACAAGTTGATTCCGCTCATGGTTCGACAGCCCCACCACGAACGGAATCAACCACTTACCGTTCGTCCTGAGCCCTTCGGCTGCGCTCAGGAGAGCCTTGTCGAAGGACTTAATCAGAGTTTCCTTAACTAAATCTGTAAAATGGAGGCTTAAAGTGGAAAAAATTGGAAGCCGTTTTGTAGTCAACAGCCACTCCTCATTCTTGCATTAACACTTGCTAATACCTATAGCTAAACCGGTACGCTTCTCCACAGAATCTGAATCGAATCACTTTAAAGCCATAACTCTAATTTTTTCTGAAAATTTTGGTAATAATACCTTGCTTAGCAGAATAGAGAGTGTACAGTCAGAACTTTGAAATTACGCCAATTTGAAAAATACTTTCTACCATTTCGGTACTCCAAACCGTGAGCCGCTAAATATCTTGGTCTATCTGCTAAACACTTTAGCGGCACTAATTGGAAATTCTGGTAAAGGTGAGCCTTACTTCGATTGAATGATACGGTTTCGCCTGTGTGTCAATTATGTTAATGCAAGTGGAGATCAGGTTATGAAATTAGCGCATTTATTTTCTACTATTATGCTATTCGCTCTAGTCAGTTGTAACGATAACAGTTACAAACCTGCCAAACCAACTATTGCCCCCATCAATAACGTAGTGGAATCTTCTACAATCGGCGTATGTCCGAATGACAAGGCTTCTGGTGGGGAGGAAGATTTTGTTCATGTTGATCAGAATGATTTGATAACAAAGATTGCCGCAGGCAAACATAAAGAGGTCTTCAAGGAAGCTTTCGAAAAAGGTGACATCATCTTTGGTACATTTTTTACCCAAGAACAAGGCAGCGGTGCAAACGTAGGCGGTAGCCTGATATCTCAGTATACGCGCATGCCCCGAGCAGATCTAACTGCTTCTGGTCAATGGGCAACGCATACACCCACCAGAGCGACCGGCCCTAACGCTCAATCCTGTAAGGAATGCCACAATCTTCCGGATGAAGATGGAGCGGGAACAGTCGCTTTAAATGTTCATCGAGATCCAAATCATAGCAATGACCCTAAATTAATGATTCAACGTAATACCCCGCATCTTTTTGGCCAAGGCGCATTGCAATTATTGGCGGAAGAAATGACCTATGAGCTTAAATCCATTGTCAAAAATTCTGGTAAAGAATCTTGTGCTTCAAACAAAGAAGTCAAAAGTGATCTGATTGCGAAAGGTATTAATTTTGGCTATATCACGATAACGTGTAGCAGCGGTCAAGCCAGTATTGACGATACTCAATCAAAAATTACTGGTGTGGATTCAGATTTGGTTGTCCGTCCTTTTGAGTGGAAAAAAAGCGTCGCTTTTATCCGCGATTTCATGAGAGGTGCCGGCCATAACGAAATCGGTATGCAAGGTACTGAGATCGTCGGTAAAGGCATAGACGGCGATGGTGATGGCATAAAAGATGAACTGACCATTGGCGATATGACTGTGTTTTCGGTCTACATGGCGGCGCAACCACGACCAACTACGAAGCTCGAACTGGAAAAACTCGGCATTCTTGACAAAATGAGCCATTCAGAACACCAACAAATTGCCAGAGGGGAAAAGTTATTTGGTAAAGAGGGAGTCGATTGTGCTTCTTGTCATCAACCAAAGCTCACACTGAAAAGCGCGATCTTCAGCGAACCCAGCCAATCTCCGTTCCACCGAGATAAAACTGAAGTTGGAGCTAATAATTTACCTGTCAATCTCGCCGACGAGGGCGTGATCCCAGATAAAGCGGTTACTTTCGACCTGACTAGCGACCAACCTGACAACTTACTTTGCAAAAATGGCAAGGAAATCCATCTAGGTTCGCTAGAAAAGGAACAGGGTCAAGTAGTCGTCAAGCTGTATGGCGATTTAAAGAAGCATTACATGGGTGACGGCCTGGCCGAACCCATTGATGAGTTGGGTACAGGACATATGGCAATGGTGCCTTATGAACCGGTTAATTCCATCGTCAAGTATGAACATTCAGAAGAAGAAGGAAAATCAACTTTTGGTACCAAGGAATTGTGGGGTGTTGCCTGTACCGGTCCATGGCTACATGATGGCAGGGCTACCACGTTACGTAAAGCCGTTATGCTGCACGGTGGCGAAGCAGAGGTCTCACGGAATGCTTTTGCCAAACTTGATGAAAATAGCAAGAAAGACCTAATTGCGTTTCTAGGTAACCAAGTTCTTTACATGAAGAAGGCTGGCGATTCGGAGACACCCAAATTATCACCCGCATGTGAGGTTAAAGAATTGCAGTAAACCTAAATGCGCCCTTTGCAAAAAGGGCGTTTTTAGCTATGTAATACCAATCCCAAAAAGCTGTTATATAAATCCCCTCATCCTGGCCTTCTCCCTTTGGAGAAGGGTAACAATGAGAACTTATTGAGATTGGTATAACGTTCCATTTTACGGAACGAAGGCTGTCCTTGCTTATTGTGCGAACGTCGCTTATTGGTCGGTATTTGAATTTGAACTTACCGCACTATTGATTCGGCCTGTTGCTGTTTGAACCGTTCGTGCTGAGTGAGTCGAAGCACATAAGCCTTACGACAGGCTCAAGCGAACGGAAGTTAAATCTTCATAAGGCCGAATCAACAAATCCATAACCCTAATATTTTATAAGTTAAACAGTTAGCATCTCTTGGCAAAGTCGGTCGTAAAATTAGTTACACTGTCACTTGCACAAAACGGCCTTCTGAGGGTACGCCATTGTTTTTTACAATAAAAAGCATATAGAAACCGGGCGGTGCAATATTGCCGTTTGCAGGTGTTTGGCTTACTAGTGTATTGGCTGTCCGGTTTTGGATGGGCAATTTGATATATCGCTGACCCGAGTCTGTATGGTGCGTCACTGAAATTGGGGCGAGCAACACAATAGATTCAATTTCAGCTGCCTGGGATGTATCGATTGTGAAAGTATTTCCGAATGTCAACGCGGCTGGGACATTTGTAATAGTAGGTTGGCTTGCCCCTGTCAGATAGCCAGGAGTATACAATTCCATCGTATGCTGGTCAGGATCAGCAGTCCCTGGAGCGACACCGCCTGCCGAGAATACCCTACCATCAGGCAATAAAACACAGACTGAATGATATTGCCGAGGGAAATTGAGCGTAGCGGTAGTCGTATAAGTATCAGTTTCAGGATCGTAAATCTCAGTGGGCAAGATGGGTGTTGGAGACCATTTTTGACCGTTGCTGTGCCCACCGACAATCAGTATCTTGCCATTGGGCAATACTACTGCATTAACATTGGTACGGGCAAAATTCATGTCTTTTAGCCGTTTCCAACTGGAACCAACGATGCTGCCATTAAATTCTATGACTTCAGCACTTTGGTTATTTTTGGCAGTTGCCGTGCCGCTTACCCCGCCGCCAAACACGAAAAGGCGGGTGCGAGGGGGTGAAACCGTCGTATCAATCATCAGTAAGCTCATACCTTCTTGACGGTCATAAAATTGTTGTTGCCCATAATCAGACCAGTTTCCCGTTGTTGCCCCGGTGAGGGTTAGGTAGGCAGTTTGTGTGCCTGTGGCTCCAGACCAGCCGGTACGGGAATTGAAAATTTCACCCGAAGGTAGTAGGTGCATGCCCGGATAAAGTTCTCCGAAGGCGCGATTGGCTCCGCCAATGCCATTCCATGCGCCATTGAAAACCTCTACTTCTTCAGCCAATGGGTTGTTTCCTGAGAATGCCAAAACCCGCCCATCACCGAGCCGCAAGGCTGTCGGATACCATCGTGCATGGGCCATGCTAGAGGTTGGGGTGAAGCTTCCGGTATCAGGATTGACTGGATCAGGCGTAAATAAATAGCAGCGGTTGTTAGTATGACCTGCGCCATTGGTATCGCCGCCGATGACGAGAAGCCGCCCGTCAGACAAAAACGTATGCCCGCTGCAAAAGAAATCTTCGGGCAAAGGAATGATGGGAGGTGTCATCAATTTAGTGCCTGGATTCCATATACGAGCCTGCAACGGATAATTACGTTCGGCAGCACCTGAAAAAACCAGGACGCGGCCATTTGCCAACAACGCACCGTGCACAATGAAAATGGGTGAGTTGGTCAGCAATTCCCAACTGTCATTCCCTTCACTCTTACAGGTATGACCAACATCAGGACACTCTTGCAGCCTAATTTTAGGTAGGTGGAAACATATTTTTTGCACTTCGTGGTCGGTTAATTCAACCTCCTGTATCGCCCGCACAAGACCAGCCATACCCTGCATCATGTGCATTTCGACATGGCAATGAAGCAAGAAGTCGCCTTGCAATTGGTATTTGCGTCGTTTAGGGTGCGGCTTTTTATAAGAATCAGGCTCGTCGGATTGTTGATCGGACAGATGTGTTGTTTGCAATTCAGCCGTCGTATGACCCTCATGAATGGGAAGCGGCAAGGTTGGTTCGTCGTGTCCTTTTTGAGGTTCGCAATCACAATCAAGCGGCAGCGGCCATAAAATGACCGGTGGAACAACAGTATCAGCGACAAACGATTCGGCCGGGCCTAGACTTCGTGTGTCCACCGTTTCATTGCCTAATCGCCAGCGTTGGCCGTGCAGGTGGAAGTTATGCCACATCATCCCTAAATCAAGGTTGAACACGTACCAACGGATGCGTTTGCCGCTTTCCGCCACGATAGTGGGTGTATTCCCCACAAACGTCCGTCCATTGATACAGAGAGATTCAAGTCCCGCCCCAGTACGGTCAGTTACCGTATGTGGTTGGTTGCCACCATGATTCCATGTGACTGTCCCACCTGCCCGAATAGTCACATCGTCCAGTTCAAACCGGGGCGGCGTGTCCAAAATATTGATGGTTGCTGTCGCCTGGCCAGTTGTGGTGACCCGCACACGGCCTTGCATGGGATGAAATTTGCAGTAGAATTCGAATGTCCCCTCGTCAGGGAAGGTAAACGAAAACGTATCGCCCGGATTGAGCGAGCCGCTATCGAAGAGTGAAGTATCGTTTTTGCCCACCAGCCTATGGAAAAAAATAGGCACTTCGATTTCGGGTTTATCACAATGCGGATCACGAACGACGAGACCACCGAACAGCCCACGGTTCACCACATCACTGATGTGCATGTGATGGTCGTGGAACGGCCATGCACCTATGCTGTCTTCTTTCACGTCAAACACATAACACCATTCTTTGCTGGGGCAAATGGCATCGCTCCGATTGCCATCGTCGCGGTGCGTGCCAAACGGCCACGAGCCATCCGAATCAATACCATAGTGCAGGCCATGCAGATGAAAACTATGGGGTTCTTCGTCAGCATTTAAAACATGGATGTAAAGCCGCTCACCCGGCTGTGTGTAAATAACCGTACCGGGAATCCTACGGTCGGCAGCCGGTTCATTGATGTCTGCTGCAATAAGCGGATCAGTCTTCAAGATTGTGTAGTTAGCATCGAGGTATTCTCGATACACCAAACCTTCCAACCGACGACGATCAATTTCAGCGGGCGGTATTTTCCCATCTTCATGACCCATGGTACGCATGCAATCAATGCGATGTTTATGATGCTCAGCATCGTCGGGAGCCACAGGCGTGTAATTGTGTAATGGCTCAATTTTTAAATATATATGCTTCGTTTTCATAGGTAAGCTCCTAATTTGCTTATTGAAAATTTATCCTGAATCGCTTATATTTTTAGGTAAGTAACGCTTGTCAAACGGATTTAACCCTATTTCAAAAATTGTATTACCCAATGTTCCTGTTCCTGGATAGGCTGGACACTAAGCCAATGATGCCAAGAACAATAGAAATAGCGCCTAAAAAGTTAACTACAACATCACCTATGTATCCTGGGTCTTGGAAACCACATTTGATGCAAAAAGTCCCTCCTGGGGTAATCAGTAATCCGCCAATAATGATTAACCAAGCCCAGGCAAGATAACGTACCCACCAAAATGGGTTTTGGTTCCTGATGATTGAACGTAAGTTAGGCATAACCCCGATGCGATCTGAAATGGGATTTGCGCTATGGGTATTGAGGGTTACATTGCCTAACAATCCCCGTAGTTCATCGGGTAAATACCGATTATTATTTTGTTTAATCCGCCATGATTGGAGCAGCAGCGCTGCACCAGCGATAATGGGGGAAGCACCCGAGGTGCCACCAAAGCTGGTTGTGTATAAATTTGTCGCCGTACCCGTCCAGCCGTCACCACAAGTGTCGATATTCTGGCCCCACGCGAAGCAATCAATACGGGTACCAAAGTTCGAGAACGAAAGTCGTGCGTGCGGCACTGTTGAGCTTGCGGCGCCAACGATGATTGCTCCAGAATCTCGAAAATCTGGGCTATTGCGGTTCAGGATATGCTTTCCGTTGACATCCTGGAATGCATCGAGATCGACTGATCCATTTGCACCAGCTTCAACGACGATGATTCCCTGTGATGTAGCAAACTGGATTGCATCGAAAACAGCTTGTTCAACTTCTACAGGAACATAACCTGACGCAGTGGGGTAACTTGTCTGCGCTTCGAGTAGCAATACGTCGCCCGCATTCATCGTGTCTACTGCACTGAGGATGGCTTCAGCAGTATTGTAGGTTGACGCAGTTCGCCACTGCGAAACGACGCGGGTAGTAGCGCCTGGGGCAATGCCAATTCCACCGATGTTATTGTCTACTGCAACCACTTCACCAAGTACGGCTGTGCCATGGCCATGGAAATCCTGGCTTACTCCAGAGATAACGGTAATATTGGCAGCCGCTAAATCCTCGTGGTTGAGTGTCCAGCCACGTTCAAGATCGACGAAACCTACACCGCTACCATCGCTACTACCCCAAACCCAACGGGCATTTATCCCGGACGGCGCGGCATCCAAATAACCTTGATAGGCGTTGCGAGGGTCATCAGATGGATTGAGTGGCGGCGGCATCGGGACGCCTTCAACATATGCAATCTCTACATTTGGCCAAGCGGAAACTGCTTTCGCTATTGCTTCAGGTTCGACTCCAACAGGGCATTCAATGGCATAGTACAAACTGAAGTTCGCTGGTTTCGATTTTTGGTTTACCGTGCCTGCTTTCTGGACAAGTGTACTGAATGCCGATTCGTCTAAGGTAGAGAAATATCGGTCTAGTGTAAGACCTGGAAATGTTTCCGTAAGGTTAACCCAGTCCTTCCCCACAAGCTTTGTAAGTTTGCTTTTATTGGGAGATGACGAGAGTTGGTCATTGGGTTGAAACTTCACAACAACACGTCGTTTGAAGCCTGGAGGCAATTCCGGTTGGGGTAAAATCTTATCTGCAATAATTGCCATGTAAATCTCCTATGTTTGTGTTGACTATTCTGAGGTCATAATCATTAAAACTCAGCAGATTCCAACAATGGGCATGTCGGATATTACTGAATTGTTAGGTTAATCAAGTGAGTATTTGTACTTTTGATAACCCAATATTTTATAAAATTAACACCTGCCTGGAATGACTTGTGGCTCAAGAAATGAAGGACTACTTAATGGTACGGAGAAATACTGAGGCAGTCTGTGAAGTTTTCCACTTTAAAAGGATGATGTTTTACCAACTCAGATCTCTTAGTTCATCCTACAAATTCAGTAAGAAAAATTAATCTGGTTAAAAGTTGTGAAGGGGTTTTTTCTTGCCTCAATAGCTATGTGGACTTCTGTTATCTATTAATGTTCTATTAGTGTATAAAGGTACAATATGAGCCGATAAAGAAGTTATGGTTGGCAAAATTGAGAGACCGATTTCGCGTGAGCGTCTACTATTCGATCAGTACTGGGCTTACTGAACTGGAAAAGCATTTACATGGCGAGGATTTTCTGAGCGCTGCCCGTTATCCACAGATTACTTTTGTATCGGAAAAGCTCAGCTTTAACAAAGACCAACTCGTTGCACGGCATTTCCAAACCCGTGCATTTGACTGTCGACCATTTTTATTGCGGAATGAACCTGATCGCCATGAAAAATACCTGCGGCGCCAATGCAACCACCACGATCAAGCATTCTGATTATGGCGTAGACAAATATGTCCCGAAAGTGGGTGATGAAGTCACTATTGCCATCCAGATTGAAGCAACCAAAGATTGATCAACCTTTGCCCATTTTACTTGGATTAATTAAAACCTAGGATATCCTGCCCATATGAAAAAACGAATTATTACTGAAAATTTGCCTGATAATGAAGAGTTGGAGTCAAGTTGGCTGGATTTGGAGGTGCTTGTGGACGTAGAAGTGACCTCCGAAGATAGCGGCTACCCTATTGAAGGGGCATTGTTGCCCAATAACTGTCATGGGTGGAAGGCCAGCAAACCCGGAAAGCAAACTATTCGGCTACTTTTTAAGCAACAGCAGAATATCCATCGTATTCATCTGAGTTTTCTGGAATCCGTTATAGCCAGGACGCAAGAGTATGTCCTTCGCTGGTCTAAGGACAAAGGCCAGACATTCGATGAAATCGTTCGACAACAATGGAACTTTAGTCCCGATGGGAGCCATACACAGTCGGAAGATTATACAATGGCGCTTTCCGGTGTCTCTGTACTCGAATTAATTATTACACCTGACATAAGCAGCGAACATGCATTTGCCACTCTTGAAAAACTGCGTGTTGCTTGAACAACCAAAAAAATCCATTTTCAATTTTTTCAAGCGGTTATAAACAAGCTTATTAAATAATTTCGTCCTTCTCTATAGCCGACCATGGCTCATATCAACCAACGCATTCAAGTTCGGCTATGAGCAGTCGCTCAAGATAGGGCAGTTCAACCAAGACGGAAGAAGTGATTTGAATTGACTACTTTTATTTCCAGAATTTGTCATAACTACTCTGCTCAGCAAAGGACTAGTCCTGGACAAGACAGAAACCGACATCGTTCATGCCTGAGTCAGGGACCTGTAACGGGTAGCCGAACGTATGCATGCAGTAATGCTGAGGCTATAAAATGCGCGATACAAAAAGCCTTTGATGATAGATAGTTAAATCGGAAAAAATAGACAATAGTAGAAATCAATATACATGGGATTTACAGTTAATGAACTTTATCAATTTATCCTATGAAACAATTTCTAGATTTGATCTAGTCGCCACTGGGTAAAATAACTAGAAATTCCAGTATACTGCCGCTATGATTTGATAAAAACGTCAGTCTATAAGCAATTTAATGGAGGCATCAAGTATGTCAATAGAACCCAAGCAAACAAGCCACAAACCCAAATGGATCGCGCCCATTGGAAGCCGTAGGGAAAGAGCCGACTATTACTTCCAGACCGTCACTGTTCTGGCAGTTTAATTCCAAGAATCCAGTGCCACAGGCAACCCCAAAGTTGGAAAGCGAGATAGAATGAGACTGGCGATGAATCTTTATGTTGATTAACCCAAGTTTCAGAGGCTCCATTTTCATAAGTTACCGGCGTACAGATGTGCCTGGTTACGTAAGAGGGCTTATGAGCGATCTGCGCAATACCTTCGGGAGTAAGCAAGTTTTCTTGGATATGGAAGATATAGCGGCTGGGAGCGATTTTCCACGTATCATCGAAGAGGCTGTCAGCAATTGTGAACTGTTGCTTGCGGTTATTGGCCCAAGTTGGGTCGAAGTACGCGATGAGTCTGGACAGCGCCGAATAGCCGAAGTTAATGACTTCGTGCGGCTTGAGATTGCGGCCGCTCTTGAGCGTAAGATTCCGATAATTCCAGTGCTGGTGGAAAATGCCAAGATGCCGAAAAGGGACTGGCTTCCCGACAATCTTAAGCTGTTCGCTACATTACAAGGGGTTGCCCTTACGCATGATCGTTGGGACGACGACATAATTCGGCTATTTCTCGCCATAGAGAGCATTACCGTGGAACCGCAAGTCGCACGTCAGTATTCCGCTGCATTGGACAATCTGAGCCGAGGATATTGGCAAGAGGCGCTAACAGATTTCGAGTCTATAATGTCGGTTCAACCCCATTACCTTGATGTTCCAGAAAGAATCGAACCATTGCGGGTACTGGCAAAGAATTTGTGTCGACTGGGGCCAAAAGCGCGTGGATGGCACGAAGTGGCAAGCAGCTATCCCTTAACGCTTATGGTATTAGTTAGTTTGCTACCAAACGCATTGGCTTCAGTATTCAACTATCTCTTCAATTCGGATGTTATCGTACAGCCCATGGTTAGGCGTGTGGGTAGTCAGGCGGAACGCTATTTTGAGATTTGCGCGGGATTTGTGAATGGTATCGGGTTCTTGGCTGGCCTAGCACTATTCATTTTTTTCGCCAGACCCGTTTGTCGTGGCCTAGCTGACATAGGCAGAGGCGTTGCCGTGCCACACGAAACCTTGTCATGTTTACGACGACGCTGCTTGATGCTAGGGCAATATGTCGCACTTATCAGTGCTTGCATATGGATTATAGCGGGGCCGGTTTATCCATTCATGATCGGTTCACTGGATTTCCGTGACTATGTTTTCTTCATCGCATCATTAGCCATATGCGGTGCTTTTGTAGCAACGTACCCTTTTTTGGTCGTCACATGGCTATGCACACGGGTGTATTACCCGGCATTTATCGCCCCAGGTTCTGTTGCCGCTGACGATATTACCATGCTAACTCGAGTCGATTCTTGGAGATGGCGTTATTTAGCAATGTCTGGAGCGTTGCCGATGCTTGTGTTAGCGTTAGGGCTGATCCTTGGTTCTTCTGTCGGATCCCGCTCGGCTACAATACTTTTAGGTATTTCTGGGTTTATTGGCGTTGCTGGATTTATTTTTGCCCTGTTTCTATTCCAGGCGATTCAGGCCGACATTGCCTTGTTAAAGGAAGCAACCTTGGCCTATGAGCCCAAGCTTAACTTCCAAAAAAACCAATCCAGCTAACCCTAGGTTCTGTTGACATTTCAATAATAGATATTCAAAAACAATCACTTACGAATATAGAGGGAGATTGTAAGCTGCTGATGTAACTAACATTTTTATCAAATGTCAACAGAACCTAACCATTTGTTTCGAAATAACATGCTTGACCTTTATTTTTGAATGGCTCTAGACTATCAGGAGAGGTTAAAATTTCTGACGAGTTGCCATAATTCATTAGCCAATTCGTCAGGTTGTTTTTTCCAACGCCACTCTGATTCTTTCAAATGCAGCTCGAAGTTTACCGACACGCCATTGAACTTGGCAAGCCGTCGTTTGGTAAAGCTCCAGAATGATTCGATCCCGTTGACGTGGCAATGGCCGCCACAGGCAAATTCGTGATTGCCAGGATTCACCCTAAAATGCCGCGAATAGCCGACATCGACCAAGCCATTGTAGCCCCGCCAGCCATCGCTGTAGATGACGCTCCCGACCGACACCTTGCCGAGGATAACGGCCTGTAGTCAATCGCTTACAGTCGGGCACGATCTCTGTGTACACCCGCCCCTCCCGTTCAAAGACACCAAACACCGGTTGCTTCAACGTGCCGCGTCCGCGCTTGAGCTTGCCCTGGCGACCCCGTTGCCGCTTGGCGCCAAAATAACTTTCATCGACCTCGACACGACCGACCAACTTTTCTTTTATCGCCGTTTAGTGCCGGCAGATCGCCCACCTAAACAGGCCATACCAGGTTGATCGTGTTACGGTTCAAACCCAATAACAAAGCCGTTTTGCTGGCAGGAATATCGATACAAAAACAAGAAATTATTTTTTAATGTAATAATCACTTAGCTTGCTGTTTCTTATCATCTTTCTAGGCTATCATTGGGTCTCCTGATAGTCTAAAGCCTAAATTACTGACTAAATAATGTCACCATTGATATGCAAGTCTATATAGACACCTAACTTCTGGCAAACTCGAACACCCTCACTCCGAAGTTCATCAGTTCATCGTGCGACACAACAGGCTTACTTAGTCTCACGCAATAATTGGAGTAAAGACGCCAGCTTACTTGATGATATTATTAACCCTATGCACCAAGTCGAAGTTGCAAGCAGCCTGGTCATGCAATATATAGACGAAATGGTCGAGGAAAAGAATCAAACTTGTAACTAACGTTTACTCGATACGGCCACCCGCTAAGGATAATGGATTTTAGACCAATCCTGACTCCTACGGATATGTGCTGTGCATTTACTGATAACTACCCGTTATCATCAAACCCAAATCCAAACCTTCTGGGGAGCCTTGCTGTATGTCGCACAAAAATTTGTCATTCATTTTATTTGCTGGCTTGTTGATCGCCTTCCCAACCCTCGCAGAGCAGCCGACGAAGCCTCTTGTCAAACCTACGTCCGGCGAAAAGGACCAAGCCGCACAAGAAATCGAGCGTTTAAAAAATGAGTTAGCCTTATTAAAAAAACAAAATCAGACTGGGAACGCTGAAACGACTCAACAAATTGAATTACCTGCAGCGGCAAAAATCGAAATGGTTCCGTTGCCTTCCGGTATCTCAATCAGCAAATATGAAATCACTCGAGGACAATTTTCCGCCTTCGTTGAAGAAACCGGCTACGACACTGGCACGAGTTGCTGGATTAAGGAAAAAGGCGAGTGGAGTGAACACAGCGACCGCAACTGGAAAAATCCGGGCTCACATCAGGAAAACAATCACCCCGTCGTCTGTGTCAATTTCGCAGATACCGAAGCCTACATCCAGTGGCTAAACAAAAAAACCGGCAAACATTATCGCTTACCTAGCCAGGATGAATGGTATAGCGCATGCCAGGCTGGTGGTTATAACAGCGAATATTGCGGTTCAAATAGCATTGATCCCGTGGGCTGGTATGAAGGCAATTCCGGCGGCAGCACTCATAGCGTGGGTCTAAAACAACCCAATGCCTATGGTTTGTTCGATATGTCCGGCAACGTTTGGGAATGGACTGCCACTTGCTATGAACTCGATTGTTCGCGGCGGGTCGCCCGCGGCGGCTCTTGGGGAAATGAAGCCGGCTACGCTCGCGCAGAAGCTCTCAACTGGAACGACACCCCCGCTCGTTATGATCTGCTGGGATTTAGAATTGTTCTGGAGCCTTGATTTGGAAAACGGCGTCAAAATATTACCAATTATTAAACAGAAGAGCGTTCAATTTTTCCAGCATGTAATAACTATCATGTTGATAATATTACTTAAAATAACTTTTCAACTGGAAAATTCAACGCTGATCAGTGGCAATTGTTGAAAGCCGTTTTCCATGCTTATTGGTCAAAAATATATTTATTAGGCGGAAAACCCAATTTTACGATGCGTCCCGTCACAATAAGGTTTGTTTTCCGAAGCCCCGCAGCGGCAAAGCCAAGTTTTCTGTGTCCTGTTCAAGGTTCTGCCGGTACCCGAACACACTTCAAGATTGCCTTCGACTTGCAACGGCCCGTCAGCGACTGGATTGATAGTCAATTTTCCAGCTCGTTCAGGCAATGATCCTGACTCTACGGTAGCCGGTTCGCCGGAAGCTACGAAATTCGCCACTACGTGGCTACCGTCGCAAAACGGTTTGATTTTGGATGCCCCACAACGGCATAACGTGGCGCGATAACAGGCACCATAACCTTGAATCTCCATATCTGCCTGAGCCGCCAGCGGGCCGTTTTCTCTCACCCTAATGACATTAACCAATGGCGCTCGCTCCTGTTCGGCACCGTCCAGGCGTTCGTAGGTGATGGCCCCTG
>Ga0302321_100000541_pt1 | contig 32885 bp, 27 predicted proteins | sample Fen_T0_1_FD_202505 | JGI IMG/M metagenome (GOLD analysis project Ga0302321, IMG submission 202505) | Peat permafrost microbial communities from Stordalen Mire near Abisko, Sweden - Fen_T0_1 | ecosystem: Environmental > Terrestrial > Soil > Wetlands > Permafrost | place: Sweden: Abisko... | reverse complement strand
TCCCCTGTGATGGCTAAGGCCATCGTCATCGCCCGTGCCGTCGTTTGAGGAGGTCTACGAGCTGTTCTGCAACGGGATCAAGCTGAGCCTCTTCCACCTGGGACGCCCGTAGTTGACGTTTGATGAGCTTCCTCATGTCACGTTGGATGTCCTCCCGGCTTACCCAGTCCACGATACCCACGTGGGTAGTCACGGTTTCTTCGAGGATAGCTGCGAGATCAACCTTGGACTGGTCAGGCTTGCTTCCGTACTTGGGAGCACTAGGTTCAGCCACTGACAGAGGCTTGTCCCCTAGAAGTAGGCCGTAGATTGCAAAACCCGTTGGGGACAACCCCAGATTCCCGGCTTCCTCAGTAGGTCCCTTGAGGTCTTTCTCCATCAACTGGAAGAGTTCCAACTGCTTGGCTGCGTCGATCCGCTTGGCCTTCCTGTCCTCAATGATCTCTTCGAGCCGCTGTCTTAGCGAAAGGTAGTAGGCCGGGTCTTCGTCGAGCTTGACATGGATCTCACGCTTCATGGCGTGCTCCATCTCGGAAGCCCGGGCATCGTCACTCTTGAGAGCCTTGAGTTTCTCTTCAAACTCAGGGGTGAAGAGGCTTACCCTCTGTACGAGGATCTGGATCCCCTCAGCGGTGATCGCATCCTCAATGAGCTTCCTCACCTTAGGGCCACAATCTGTGATGTCTAAGCTCTGGTCCTGGTACCTTGCAGAAGCCGCTTTCTTCACTTTTCCCAGGAATCGGAAGTCCCTCACGTAAGGTAGACCCTTGGGGTCAGGGAGGATCATGTCCAAGCTCTGGGCGAACTTCTTGAAAGCCTCACTAAACTCAGCCCGGATATCCTCAGGCCCAAGAACATCGACACACGCGTTGAGGTCGTCCTTATCCTTGACTCGAATGAAGAACCTCATGGCCGCCTGGTGACGAGTTTGGAGTCTAGGCAACTCATCACTCTTTGGGGTCAAAGCTCCCTTGATGTCACCAGGGGTGAAGATGGCTAAGGCTTCTTGCAGGGCCTCAGATACCCCCCAGTAGTCTACGATCAAACCGTAGGTCTTAGTCTCATCGTAGACACGATTTACCCTAGCGATTGCCTGAAGGAGGGTGTGCTCCTTGAGCGACGAGTCCAAGTACATGACCTGCTCAATTGGAGCATCAAACCCCGTGAGAAGCATGTCACAGACGACCAAGATCGATAGGCCGTCCACTGCAATCGGCTTGAGGAACCTATCAATCAGCTTCTTTCGCTCTTCCTTCTCGGTCTTGTGCTTAGCCAGCGACGCCTCATCATCGTTGCTTCCGGAGATGATGATGTGGATCTCCCCCGCTTTCTTGGACAGGAAAGATGAGGCAATATGGTCCGGAAAGACATGACCAAGAAGAAGCGACGCACGCGACGGAAGTTCAGTCGCGAATATAAAGCGGAAGTGGTCCGATTGTGCCAGCTCCCTGGTAGATCCGCCCACACGGTGGCTGGCGAGCTAGGGCTCACCGAGAGCGCGGTACGCAATTGGGTGGAACAGGCCAAGGTTGACCAAGGGGATGGAGTGCCCGGCGCTCTTACCACGGCGGAGCGCGGTGAACTTTCGGCTCTGCGTCGAGAGGTACGAACGCTGCGGCAGGAACGAGATATCCTGAAGCGGGCGACTGCCCTTTTTGCGAGGGAGGCCACGTCTTGACCGCCGACGTGCACCTCCTATCCGACGAAACGAAGACGTCGGTCGCTGCGGTTTGCCGGGTCCTTGGCGTGCCACGCAGCACGGTCTACTCGCACCGTAACAGGAAACCTAGTCAGCGAGCCAAGGAGACGGCTGCGCTTGACGTGGCCATTCGTGCGGTACATGCAGAAAACAAAGGGCGGTATGGCAGCCCGCGAGTTCACCGTGCACTGCGACGAAGTGGTCAGCATATAGGGCGCAAACGAGTCGAGAAACGCATGCGGGCGTTGGATCTAGTCGGACGACGACCGAAGCGATTTCGGAGAACCACCGAGGCTGACCCCAAGCACGTTCCCGCTCCAAATCTTCTTGATCGTCGCTTCGACTGGGCACGCCCAGACCAGGCGTGGGTCGGGGACATAACCTACATCTGGACGCTCGCAGGATGGGTCTACCTCGCGACGATGATCGACCTCTGCACGCGGGGAATCGTGGGCTGGGCGGTGAGCAGCCACTGCGACACAGACCTTGCCCTGAGCGCCCTAAACGCTGCGGTGGCCCGACGCAAACCGCCGCGCGGGCTGCTGCACCATACGGATCGAGGCTCGACCTACACGGCCGAAGACTACCAATCTAGACTCCGTGAACTTGGGATGCTTGCCAGTATGAGTCGCAAGGGAAACTGCTGGGACAACGCCGTTGCTGAATCAACCTTCAGCACCATCAAAATCGAGCTATTCGGCGATTGCATCCCCGAGGACATCCATGCCGTCCAACGCATGCTGTTCCCGTACATTGAGGGCTTCTACAACCGACGACGACTGCATTCCACGCTAGGCTACATCACACCGGCTGAGAAGGAACTTGCGGTGGCAGAGAAGAAAGTGGCATAAGGAATCTGTCCAAGAAATCGGGGGAATGCCAGTTTGGTGCACGACGAGCAAAGGAACCCTAATCACCCACAATGGACCACCCTTCCCTCAATTTCCCCCTGAGTTTGCGGACTCAGCAGTGGATGAAATGCTTCGGAACTTTCACTCAACGAGGCGCCTCAGGATAGGGGTAACTACCTCTCCCCTCTGAGGATGGCCGCTTAAGCCTCGACACCGGCGGTTCCAGGGCAGGTAGGACTTGATCCATCGCTTGCTTCCCTGAATCAAGCCTGGCCTTCTCGATCACCGATCTGTGCCGGTGGCGATGAAAGTGATCACCTATGCCCCGAAAGTCGCAATCGTAGGCAGATTTAACCCTTTCAAAGAAATTTTGGAAACCACATAGCAAATCTCGATCCTCGTACCTGGGTTGCTACATCGAAATTTGACCCCGTCAATGATTCTCGGTGGAGAACTGCTTCTACGGTGAACAAACCGTACAAGGCACAAGTACCCAGTATTGCCCTGATCGGAGTACTTGGATTTCGATAATCTATCGAATTTGAGGGATTTGTAGAAAGCATCTTCGAACAGTCGAACCCGGAGGTCCTGGCTACTCTTCCATCAGCGTGAACGTAGTCCCCTTAGTCAGGACGGTTTCTCATCTCGGTACTTGGCCTGCGCAGGCACCAGCATCTCAATACCCTTCTCAAAACCTTCGATTTCGAAAACCTCACGAAGCTCATGACGAACGTTTTGAACGAATTCAACGAGAAATATCGGCACAAGTGCGGCCATTGTCTCAATGTTTGACTTGTCTGCCCCAAACAGTCGTGAGCCGGATTCGCTCTCAACGAGAACAAACCAAGAAGGACTGCAACCTTCGAGGACGATCCTCAGTACATGGATCTGAGGCTCCTCCCCGGCTTGAAGCTGCTTGGCCAAGAACTTATGAAATCCGGGTGAACCCCGGGATATTGCCTTGATTTGATCGATTGGGATCCGAGACCAGTGCATGTAGAGTATTACGCGTGAGGGGTCTCAGATCTCAACCAACTAGGGAACTTTTGTTCAAATAGTTCGAGGTGGCTCATTCCCTTACTCGTAAGGTCCATCCGTTACGTCTAAAGGTTCCGTTACGTCTAAAGGTTCCGTTACGTCTAAAGGTTCCGTTACGTCTAAAGGTTCCGTTACGTCTAAAGGTCGCTCAGGCACACCCGTCACCCGAGTCGAGCCGTTACCCTGCCACCACCTATTGCCAGGCCGCAGGGTGGGTTAGGACACTTCACGGGGCGGAGTGGCTCCCAGGGACGATGACCAGGCTGTCGAGGGTCTAGGAGCCGACGTCGACGTTCTGGATGACGTTTGCTAGGGGCCTTGCCCAGTAGGCCCAAGGTGACCTTGAGCCGACCAAGGCTGCACCCTGAGGTTGCACGAACTGGCCTGGACCTAGAAGTCACCCCTCGAAAACTTCATGAAGTAGTACAGCGCTATAGCGGCAATGACGATGACAATCAGGATCACGACTATCTGACACCCGCACCCCGGCCCTTGTACGGGCTTCACGTCCTTGGGTACGAATGTTGGGTCTAGAACCTTTATCTTGGCTACTAGGTCAGCTCGAATGCTCTCCAGTCGAACTCTAAGTTCAGGCGAGACATTCAGGTACTCGAACCCTTCTGAGAACTCCCCCTTGGGGTACTCGATGCCCTTGAGTAGCGCGTCGATGATAGCCAATGCCTCGGTCTTCACGTTCAGATCGTTGGGGGCTAGGGCAATAGCCGTGGACATCGCATCGAGCATCGCCAGTGATCGTTCGATATGCTCCGGCCAGGCCGTGTCAACGGAGATGAACTCCATCGTGTGGTCAATGGACAACCCGTAGTAGGCCTGGACTACCCCCACGATCTGTTGAGCGGCCTCAATTAGGAGATGCTCTCTTTCGCCCCCGGAGAACTTGAGGGCCTGATCAATCCCAGAGATCATCTCGGCGAGTCGGTTCTGCATGAGGTTTGACTGCCAACCGGCCGCCACCGCTTTTCCAAGCCAAGCAACCGCGTTGGTTGGGTCAACTTCGAGGGCGCGCGTCCAGTACTGGTACGCTTCCTCGTGATTTCCAGAGTCCTCCGCAGCTTTGGCAAGCTGAATGAGATGCTCAACAGGTGTCCCAGCAGCATTGATGGCTTGTCGAACTAGGATATCCTTGCCGCAGTACATGCACTTGATTGTGGGGCGATCAGTTGGGACTTGGATTTCGGCACCGCACTCAGGGCACTTGGCTGCTTGAAGTTGCATGAAACGATGATCTCCGTGCCTGCTAGGTCGGCAGACAACGACAATGGTGATCTGAGCATCAACCAAATGTCAAAGCTATAACTTGCTTTTATGACGTGAGCATCCGGGATGGGGTGCAGGTGTGCTCCCCACCACCACTCCAGAAGAACTGATCATCCGAGTGGGCCGTCGAATTTCAGAGGTTCGCCGGGCTAATGGGCTTACCCAGGCAAAATTTGCTGAGCTGATGGGGTGCTCAGTCCAATACGTGGGCCTATTGGAGCGAGGAAAGCAAAACGTTACCCTCGGGAAGCTCGCCGAGATTGCGGCAATCTTGGGAACTACCTTCGAATCCCTGGTTCAAAAACCAAGAAAACGGTCGTTAGCGATTCGGAAGGGCCGCCCGAAAGGAGCCTGACTCGGTAGCCGCCAACCAAAAGGACTCACGGACGTGGTGAGTCGGGTACCTGTCACTATCCCATGGGGAGCCTCTTCTCCGGGGCACCCCTCCCAGAAGCTCCCACGGTGCTCTCTCGACGTGGCATCGGGGTGACCGCTCGGAGTTACCACCCCTACCCTCAAACGACGTCGAGAGAGCAGTGGTACTACCCTCTAAGGGGGACGTACCAGGAGAGGGTCACCACAAGCACGCCAACCAGATCACCATGGGGAACCCAGCCTGGGCGCTCCGCGCCGGGGCCGTCCCCTTCCCAATCTCAATAGCAGCCCCAATGGTGCTCTTCCTTCGTAGGATGGCCTCGTAGGCTGGATCTCCACATAGACCCATCGGTACCCTGGCTTCGTAAGATCTTGATGCTGAACCCGGTACACCGGATCGGGGTTACTACGTGACTCTCTTGGCCACAACTATTCGACCCCTCAACCTAAACATTCCTACTGATCAACCAGTCTCATTACTCGATATATTCTAGGTACCAACTCATCATATTCATCTCGTATCTTCATCTCGTCTTGTAATCTCGTCGTATAGGGACCCAACAGCCTAGGGACGAGGTCTAAGAGAGGAAGAGCGGGGATCTGATCTCTTAAGACTACCTCTGGATCAATTTCGACTATACGACGAGATGAATAGACGAGATTATAAGACGAGATGAAAGGCATCGATATCATGAATGATATCGTATATTTGACTGCGCTGGCTTATCAGCTGACTTGCTAGCCTGATATCTGACTTTCATCTTCCTACGAAGTTCCTTTCTTTCGCTGGGTGTTTTGGCGTCCCATCTCGCTTTAGCCCCCAGACGCTGCTGCCTCATGTAGTCGGGATCAGCGTGCGCCAGCTTATCCCTCATACGTGAATACAGCTTACCTTGATCACCGTGGAAGAATGAGTTGGCAAACGCTTGCTGTGATGCCCTACCGGAAACCAAAGCACTAATAGGCCTACAAGCTTCAGTGAGGGCGTGGAACAGCAGGTTCACGTAACCGATGAACCTATCACTGCTAGCGGGATGAAGGTCATGCTCTATGAGACCTCGAAGGTGTCGAGCGTGGACTTGTTCCCCTTCGTGATCCTCCGTAGCCGGTATGGTTACACCTACTACCAAGTCAGCATAACGAACGAATAGCCCAGCCTCCCAAGCATTCCTCTCTGCACGTGTCTGCTTCTTGGGGCGTTTGGCCGCGTGGAGTCGGTGGTAGTGGTGCCAAATCGGTTCGGTCTGGCAGGCGGTCTCTATGGCCTCCCATGCCGGTGAGGCATCCATAAGACACTTCAGGTTCTCTCTAGCATCGGCGTCCAAGGAAGTACGGTCGAGGTCGAGGTGGACTCTTGCTCGATGGGCTATTGCCTTGGCAATGGCCTTTGGAAGCTCCTCCGGGGTCACGCGGTAGAGTGCACCCAGGGCCTCTGCGTACTCCTTGGTCGAGGGGAGCGAATTGAGCACCCCTTGTACGTCAATCTCATTATGCTCTTCTTCGAACTCTTCAGCCGGTGTAGGTTCATCGGTCAACACGGACCCTCCTCTCGACAAGGTTATAGGGTTGGGAACGGTCAGGCCTAAGAAGCCTGACCGTTCCCCGATTGCTCAAGCTCGGGAAGTCCAACCGGGCAAAGTTGGCGGTGTCCTGGGGACCGGTGGTAGTGCATAGACGTGGGGGCAGATCTCCAGAACCTTCCTCCCAGCTCTAGCGTCATAGATCCAGAGCACTCCTCGGTCACAGTGGTGAGAGCAGCAGGCTTGGGCGTTGCGCACCTGTTGTTGAAACTCAGCCTCTGGTGTAGATACTAATACTTGTTGTGATTGAGTCACGGTGGTGACTCCCTTCTGAGCCTTGCACGGCTCGGTTTGAACAAATGAGATCAGATGAAGCGACATCGAGCCGGTCCTACCCGGCTCGATGTGCTTAACGGGGGGCGGCTCTCTTGTCGGCCTGTAAAGCCTCCTGAAGCCTCTTGGGGTCAGTCTGGACGACTACCTCACCGACGCTGTAGACGGCTCTCACGAGCTTGGCCAAGGGCACATGAGGGTACTTTGTTCGGAGGCGTCGGAGGAACTCCTCCGACGTTGACCGCGGGCTGAAGTGTACTTGGTCCATACGTACCTAGTCAGATAGATACTTTATCGGGTTCAAATTCCCACGAGCACGGTGTCAACCTTTGGCCCCAGTTCCCAGAGGCATCGACGCTGAGGGCTACTCGAATAGTTGAACTAGAGTGCTCGACCCGCCGGACTTGATTGCACGTCGCTTTCTTGGGTCTCTTCCCAGTGCAAATCATCAGTGCAGGCTGTACTCAGTGTCACTATATGACCACCGAGAGGCTGGATAGCTTCATTGATCCACCGTCTGAGAGCATCATGCGGGTCTCGTTGGTTCTCACCGTGGACCCCAGTAAAGATAGTCAGGTACTTACCCTCATAGAGGCCCATCGCTCGGTGGCTTGGGTTGGTTAGTTTGATGGCTTCGAGATACTCGGGATTGGGCGGAGCTAGAACTGCCACAACTAGTAGGTCAATCATATCACCGTCTCCCTCTCATATCGGCTGATCCGGGTCGGCCGATCCGGGTGGGCAAAAACAAAGGCCAATCCTGGTAGAGCCGATCCAATTAGCTCTAGTTTTTTTGCTAGTGCCGAGCGGCACTGGAACTCAACTACGTTGCGTAGATTGAGTAGCTTCTCAATGTTTCCGCGCGGATTACGGGGATCATCCTCAGCCTGTCCTATCTCGTCCTCAGCCTGGTCTACGTCCGATAGCCTGTTTTGAGGCCAAAGATGCCTCAAAACTGGTATTAGTTGACCGAGCTGCGCTTGAAAATAAGCGTATACCTCGTCGGACATTGCATAGGTAACGCTATCCTCCTCACCATCATCCAGGCTAGTAATCCCAGCCATCGATAATCGTGCATCCTGGTGATCTGTCAGCCGGACTGTGTCATCCGACTCTGCTGCAAGTGGAGCCGGATCACTATGGCGAAGTTTGAATTGGATGTCCTGACATCCAGACTCAGAAATGCGCACTAAATAGGTCATGACAGCACCACCTCAACTCCACCGAGCGGGGGTTGACGGATCCCCCGCCGAGTGATGACTCGTACGGCCTCTAATGAGGCGGACCAAGTGGCCCATTTCTCGTGGCTGAATGATATCCACTCTGCCGCGGCAAGTTGCTTACCGGCTGCGACTGGTGTACTACTGGTAAACGTTTTCACGGTTGAATACCTTTCCGGGCTATTTGAATTGGAAACGTAGGGGCCTTCCGGTGGTGAGACACTGGTAGGCCCTGGACTATCTGTCGTCTTTGGCCCTGATTTGCCTAAGCCCACGACATTGGGACTACTAGTTCGCTAGGAATCTTCTTGGTCTGGTCACGCCAAACATAGTGGGTGTAGCCATTCGCTCCCGCGTCTTCGACCGCCCGCTTGAGTGTTCGAAAACCACCACTTCGAGTGTCAAGTACCGGGGAACTATCTGTCAGGTAGTAGACGGGGACAGTGCGATTGCCATCAAAACGGTCTGTCGCTAGGATATGAATGATTCTCTTGTTCATGGGGATCACTTGCCTTCTTCTTGGAGGTGGCGGTTGTTTGAACGTGCTCGCTCACCGAATCGCTTTCCATCGAAAGCGGTGGGGAATTCGGCATCACCTCCCTTCATTACGGAAGGGGCGCATTGGTCGACTGCCGACGGTGTCCGCTCGGGGATGCAATCCAAGCATTCACTGCCAATGCCTATAAATCAAGCACTTAATCAGACAACTGCACTCACAATTCCGTTGCAAATCCTGAAGAGGAGAACCGGATACTCACGCTTCGTTCTGAGTATATTTAGGGGGAATCTAAGTTCCAATTTAGGTACTTTGACACTCGCAACAGCGACGGTGATGGCCTTCAGAACCCCGCAGAGCAGGTAGCACCGAAGAGCATTATACAGCCTATTTCGCCTGCAATCTGCAAGCCTGAGTATCTGCTTGAGGCTGCCCAAAGTATGAGGGCTTGGTGAACTCTTTTCAAAGGACGGAAGCGGTTACAAACCAATGCCGACCACCTGCCTTCACCCCTGAGTAGACACGCTTGAGTATCAAACCTCCTAAGTGCAAGTCATGCGCACGAGGTAGACCTAGAGTATCTACTCGCCGGTGAGTGTCCCCGAGCACCCCGCTTAGGGTTCCTGCACCGGACCCGTACGGGAGTTCCTAGATTGGGCTTACGTTTCAGTCGAATCCAAGTCCACAGTTGCACTTTGGTCGAAATGGAGGGACGTTCCAGCTAGGTGGCCTCACCCAAGAAACCAAGCCGAGCCGAGAAGCGAGCCAAAGAGGCTCGGGTCATGCGGGCTCGCAGGCAACAACAAGAGGATTTTCGCAACCGGGTGCCGCAAATGCCACCCATAGTCAACTCATCTGAGGTTGAGGAGTCGAGCGAGGTTGAGCCGACACCTGATCCTCATGCATTGACTCGTAAGCAACTGGCCGAGGCCCTCAAGTGCAGCCTCTCTACTGTCGTGAGGATGATGGCAGATGGTTGCCCGTGCATTCGTCGGCGGCACTTCATTCGGTTTGATTTGGAGGATGTCAAGATATGGGCAGGCACGCAACAGGCTGGAAAATCCGACTTCCAAAGCGATCCAAGACATATACGGTCTACTGGTGGGACATCGAAGAGCAACGTCAACACGAATATTCCACCAAACAAACCGACCCTGAAGCAGCAACGAAAGTTGCTCCGAAAATCTACGCGAAGCACGTAGGGAGTACGGCGCCGAAGTCACGTGGAGTGAAGCCCACCCCTTCCCTCAAGCTCGATGATGTTGCCGTCGACTGGATCGAGGCCATGCGAGGCCAGATCGGAGATGGGACACTTGCCTCATATAGTGGCTCCTTCGACAGCTTTCTGGTCCCCTCATTCCCTCTGCTGAGTGACCTCTTCGACGATGCCAAAAAGGCTGACTACGTATCAGTACGATTGAAGCAGGTGCAAGGCAAAACGGTCCGCAAAGAGCTGAGCGCCCTTCGAGGGCTAGCCTCTTGGGCTCATACTCAGGGCTTGATCGACAAGCTCCCGATCATTCCTTCGATACCCAAGAAAGCATTAGGGACCAAGCACACTAAGAAGCGACGCTCAAAGGCGATCCCACTCACACCTGAAGAGGTTGAAGCCTTCTTGGCTGCGTTGCCCGAACGGGCACCAAAGCTGGGTGTGGTGCGGGCCAGGTTCGTGCTCTCGTACGAGATGGCCCTTAGGCCATCTCTCGTGGATCGATTGTCCTGTCCTGACCATTGGACGCCCAAGAGCCGCTATTTGGACCTAGACGGCGCCTCAATGAAGGGCAGGGAAGAGTCGCTCAAGAGGCTCACCAAGCGAGCCATTGAGGCTTTGGAGGCAAGCTACAGGAAGCCAGGTCTCCTCTATGGCCATCACGACTATCGAGTAGTGGTGAGAGCAGCTGCTGCGGCATCCCTAACTCCCGACAAGGCAGCCAAGTTTACCCCGGCCCACCTTCGATCTGCGGGCATCACCCACTACTGCCGGGCCGGGGCCTCACTTCCGGCAGCTCAGAGGTTCGCTGACCATCGTCTCGCCTCGACTACCGACAAATACATGAGAGCCACCGAGAAGGACAACGAGGACGAGCTGCGTCGTCAGGGCCGGCTATAGTCGTCCAAACCTGGGGATTAGTCTGGAGACTCCCAGATATGAAAAAGGCCACCTCTTGAGAAGTGACCTTTTGCCGTTACTTTAGGGTGCGAAGAAGAGGACTTGAACCTCCACGGGAATAACCCCACTAGAACCTGAATCTAGCGCGTCTGCCAGTTCCGCCATCTTCGCGTCGGTTCCGAGCGATCTTGGCACCGATTGACTCGTAGCCAAGATCCTAATGGCGAGGCTGTCTAGCTCATGCCCCCCAGGCCGCGCAAGCTCGTTCCCTATTTTGCCTGTGCGGCGTGGCCACGTCGGACTTTCGGCCGGAAGACAATCGTGCGCGGGCCCGCCTCAATGGACTTCGGGGCCCTGGCCAACGACGACTACTTGGTGTCAAGCCACCGGGCAAGCGCCACATAGTCACCAAAGACGTGCTGCGCGCCGGCGTCGAGCAACATCTGCTCCGAATGACTCGAGGAGAACCCGAGTGCCAACATGCCTGCACGTCGCGCGGCAGCGACGCCATACACCGAGTCCTCGACGACAGCACAATCTGCCGCTCGTACCGCTAGGCGCTCAGCTGCCAAAAGGAATAGATCGGGCGCAGGTTTGCCCGCTGTCACATCCACTCGACTGACAACGACCGGGAACCGCGAAGCAAGCTGTGCCTGTTCAAGATTGAATCGGATCTTCTCCGGTGACCCTGAAGAGGCAACGGCGAGCCCAATGCGTTTGCCCTCGAGGTAGCCGAGTAGCGCCTGCAGCCCGGGAAATGTGGCAAGTTTGCCGGCGGCAGAAGCGAAGTACTCGGCTTGCCATTCCGCTGTGGCATCGAGACCGAGATCGAGCCCACTTTGACGCGCGAAGTGCTCGCGCAAGGCCTGATCGGATTTGCCAATGAACGGCAAGATTTCGATGAGTTCGACCGCGATACCGCGACGACCGAGCACTGGCAGCCAAGCGCCACAGCTGAGCGCTTCGCTGTCGACCAATACGCCGTCGCAATCGAAGATAATGGCGTGCATAAGGTGGCCTTCAGGTTGCAACGCGGGCGCCGCGGTCTGACTCGTTGCCGCGACGACCTAAACTATAGAATCGGCATGGGCACACTAATGGCGCCGCACACGCAAAGTTACGCACGCGTCCTCGAGGCACACCACCTTAGAACGCCATTTGATCCGCCGCTCAACCGTCTCTCAACGGTCGCCCGTCAGAATCCGTCACTTTGCCTGTAAGCATCATGATGCCGTCGATGATCGGCCAGAGAACGCCTGCACCACAGGTAAGCCATGTGGCCGCGATTTGCGCGATCGCTATCCCCGTGTGCCCGGTGTAGAACCGCCCAGCACCGAATCCGCCAACCAGCAATTGCAACAAACCGGCGACCATTTTCTGCTTGTCCGAGAATGGCATCCCGCTCACGGGATCGATGCCATAGGGTGCATCGGGGCTCGCGCCCTGCACCATCGGGTAACCCGGAGGCCCACCAAACCCAGGTGGAGGCGCGCCGTAGCCCCCTGGCGGTGCATAACCGCCCTGCGGCGAATAACCCGGCGGCGCCCCGCCTTGCTGTGGATACCCAGGGGGCGCACCACCGGGAGGCCCGTAGGGTTGCTGACCGTAGGCTGGCGCAGCGTAGCCTGGCTGAGGTTGTTGTGGCGGCGCACCGTATTGCGGCTGGCCCGGTTGCGGCTGCGACGGCGCACCGTATTGCGGCTGGCCCGGCTGCGCGGGGTAACCGGGTTGCACTGGTTGCGGCCCATAGCCTGCAGGCGCTTGTCCTGGTTGGGGTCCACCTGGTGGATAGCCGGGTGGATATCCGCCGGGATTGCCTGGGCCTTGTGGAGGTGCGCCGCCTGTCATGGTTACCCCAAGCTATCTGAAGTCGCGGCGGAGTTCTAGTGGATCCTTCGCGCGCGCCACACCGCGCCAACCTGGTCAGACGCGCGCGCCAATTGGGGGGCTGAGATTTCTTGGCGCTTCCGTCTGGGCCAACACTCATGACCCCTGGTGGCACCTTTCAACAGCAGCACTGCTGCCTGGCCACTGACTACCGACATCCCATCGCCCGCCTTTGGGCCGCCATAGTCTGGTGTGTCGAACAGCCCGACTTCGTTGACCTCCGCCTGCTGAACCCGTGCTGCCGCCGCCAGTCGCCTCGCCTCGCCTCGCCTCGGAAATCTAGCTGCGCCCAGCCAACCGCGCCATGGCACCAAACAATGATATAACTTCATTCTTCGCGGGCAAGCCCGCGAACTCGCGATACGCCGCCGTGACGTTGACGACCAACCGCTCGGGTTCGCGCAATTGACCAAAACCCTGACGCATCAATGTAGCCGCTGCCTGCTCTGCGCTCGCACCGGACTGATATAGCGGCTCAGCTTCGTCGCGTAGCGCGCGCAAATACGTCATGTGCCGCACGATGCTGGCACTGTCAGTAACCTCACCGTGTCCGGGGATCACCACCTCGGGTCCGAGCCCGAGGAGTCGTTCGAGAGCCCCCAGGTATTCGGCAATCGTGCCGCCCCAAACCAAGGGATGCATACCCTCGAACAGCAGATCACCCGAGAACAATGTCTTAGTTTCAGGCACGTAAACCACGACGTCCCCGGCGGTGTGCGCTGGGCCCACCTCGAGCAATAGTACATGCTTGCCTCCTAAGTCGATCTCGAGCTGACCATCAAAGGTTTCGTTCGGAAATTCGAGCTCAATATCGCGATAGTCGAAGCGCTCGAACGCCGCCGACACATACGGAGCAGCATCGAGCAAATCCGAGGCGACGCTGAGGCCCATGCTCTTGAACAACCGCCCGATCTTCGGCCGAAAACTGCCGAGCCGCCGTGCTAAGGTTGCCGCCTTCATCAAACTGGCGAGCTTGCTCGGCAACATTTCGCGCATCTCGCGCGCCGCACGGTTGGAGGCAACGATTCGCTTTCCCGCGAATAGCTGATTGCCGTAGCAGTGGTCACCATTGGCGTGGGTATTGACGACGACGCTGGCCTGATCGAGACCGCGCCCGTAGTCGCGGTAGGCGTCGAGCATACGCCGCGTGTGCGCCAGATCGAACAGAGTATCGACCAGCAGGCTCTCGCACTCTCCGACGATAAGCCCTGCATTCGACAACCCCCATGAGCCGTCGGGTTGCAGGTAGGCAACGACGCCGTCCGCGATTTCTCGGAGTTCTGCCAATGCATTCCTCCGCTACGGCTAGCCAATCCCGAGCCGGCGCCGAACCTCATTCGCTCCATCGCTGATCCAACCACGCAACAGTTCGTCTACCAAGAGCGAACCAGACGCAGACAACGTGGACGGGCGCCCCGACGGGTCGCCCTCGGATTGCCGCACCCATGAAGCACTGCCTAGCAGATCGTCACACAGAACGCTGGCAAAACGCGCCGCGGCGCGGCGCGCTTGCAAGCGGAATTCGTCGACGGCTTTAGGTTTTATCCCGAGGCAGGCTTGCGCGGCCTCTTCAACCCGACCGCGACGGCCCCATGGCAGCGCCTTGATGAGCCGTTTGGCGCCGGTTGTCACCTGTTCGTCTTGAGCCGTCCCGACGGCGTAATCCGAGTCAGCCAGGCGTAGCGCGGCCATGTACCACTGCTGCAGCTTCGTTCCGTCAAACTGGTCGCACGCGTGCCAGCGGCGACTCATGAGCGAGAAAACACGCGCAAATGCGAAGACTTGAACCGACTCTGTCATCTCCAACAATCGCACCGGCACGATGAGCCCAGGTGGATCCGCTGTTGTCACTAGCACGCTGCCAACGCCCTGATTTGCCACATACAGTTCGAACTCCTCGATCCCCGCTGCACTGGCAACGCGCTCAGCCACTGCGCGCAGCGGGTGACCCGAGCGGGCATTGAGTCGATCGCGCGACGACAGACCAAACTGATCGACATCTACAGCCTCGGTGCGATCCAATCCATCTGCCATCGTGGCAATCAGGTTTCCTACCGGATCGGCAACCGTCGGTGAACCGAGAACATCCAGCAGATCGAGCGACAATCCACGCGGCGACAGCTGCGCCGCCCCGCCGGTACGCGTCGCCAACGAAGCCGTTTCTGTCGCGGTCGCAGCGTTGAGCACAGCCAGGGGCAACAACGCGGTCAACGCCTCTGCGCCACGATTGAGCCCATCGAGGCAGCGCGCAATGCCGCGATAGCTTTCCGCGCGACTAGCGTCTACCCACAGCAGCTTGCGATAGGCGTCGATGGCCGCGGGAAAGCGACCGGCCCGCTCAAGCACTGTCGCCAACGCCGCCTGTAGCTCGCCGTCGTCAGGCGCTTCGGCTATCGCGCGCTCGAGATACACTACGGCGCGCTCGGGTTGATGCAGGTCGCGATCCAGCACCTTGGCAAGCAACGCCAAGACCTTGATCGTGCTCGATCCCGGCTGTGCTTGCTGCTCAAGATAGTGGGTGAGCGCATTGGCAGCGACAGCAAAATCAGATTTTTGCCCCTCGCTACGCAACGCGCCAAGCAGGTTGAGAAGTTCGTTGGCGGCCCTACCTTCAACTCCAACCTGTGCCACCGCCTTGGCCAAGGCTGCCACGGCTTCCTGCGGTCGGCGACGCTGGCGCTCGATCCGCCCGAGCGACACCAAGGCTTCCGCCTGATCTTCGACTGTTGGCGCGTGCTGAATCAGCTGATTGGCAAGATTTGCCGCGACCTCCGTTTCACCGCGCTGCAAGCGGACCTCTAAGAGGGCGCGCAGTGCCTTGGGTTCGCCCGGCGAAATTGACAACACCGCTTGCAAGTGTTCTAGGGCTTGGCTGGGCTGATTCAATTCGACGTAAAGTGTGCCCATTGCCAGGCGAGCCAGCATGAGTTGCTCGGGCGAAGCGTGCGCCTCGAGGACTTTTCGATAACGCTCGACCGCGGCCTGAAGCTGCCCATCTCGCACGTATAGGTCGCCGATTTCGAGCCAAGCTTCCACGTTGTTCGGTTGCGACTGAGTAACCCGACTAAGCGCGCCTATCGCCCCAGCAACATCGTGACGAATGTCAGCCAGAACATGGGCAACGCGGATCCACAAAACAGTGGAGCGCTCCTTCGATCTGGCCTGCCCGGCGGCATTCGACAGCTCTTGAACTAGGGTGTCGACTTGGTGGTGTGCTAGTCGAAGCTCGGTCAAACGCTCGAGTGCGTCATCGCTGTCGGGGTTGATCGAAAGTGCCTTGGCTGCAACCAAAATGGCTCCCTCATTGTCTCCCGCCAACTGACGCAAGGTCGAAGAATACAAAAACAGCCCCGACGCTACATCGAGTTCGCGTGCCGTGAGCAACTCACCTTCCGCCGCCAGCTCGATGCGTGCAATGTCGCGCTGCGCGCATGCCAGTCGGCCAATACCGCGAACTGCGGCCAAGTCTTCGCGATCCCGCGCGTGGGCTTGCAGGTAGTTATCGAGTGCTGAAGAATCGGATGCATCTTCGAGTGCCTCAGCAAGCCGCGTTTGGTGCCAAGCTGCCTGCCGCGGATCGTCCGACAACGCGGAAAGCCGCGCATCCACCTGTCCCAACAGAGAAACGTTGGCGGTTTCGAGTGCCAATTGTTCCAAGTGTTCAAGGGCTTGAACATTATTCGGGTCGATCTCGAGCAAGCTTACGAGAATCGACAACTGCGCCGCGAGCTGACCCATCCGACGCAACACCAATGCGTGACGATTGAGCGCAGCGACGCGTGCCGCTGAATCGGCCACGAGGCGAACCTCAGCGCTTAGAATTGCCGGCAAAGCCGCCCAATTCCCCTGGGATGTCTGCAATTGTTCGAGCGCCAAAAAGCTTGCCAGGTGGTTGGGATCGCCGGCCACTACGTGCTCGAACACGGTAATCGCCTTGTCGGATTGGCCGAGTTCGTCGCGCCTCACCTCAGCTTCGCGAAACAACGCAAGGCGCCCATCTGGCGAATCCCCGCACTGTTGCGCCATCGCAGCGTAGGCGTCGGCCAAGGCCTTCGACGATCGCGCCAAGCAGAGCAAGCGTATCCTCCCCTGAACCGCACGGGCGTTGTCCGGTAATGTCCCAAGCACCTTGTCGAAGAGCGAGAGCGCCTGGTCAGGCTTATTCAGTCGGTTCTCTAGGATCTCGGCAGCTCGACACAGTCGCCGTGCAACCACAGCGTTGTCAGCCACAGCGGAAACTTTCTCATAGATTTCGACGAGCTCAGCCCAACGCTCTTCGGCGGACAGAAGCCGCTCAAGCGCTATTTGCGCGAGTAAGTGATGCGGATTCGAACTCAGCGCATCGCGATAGGATGCAATTGCCTCCCCGCGTTTCCCCAGTCGTTCGTCGAGCACGCGACCGAGTTCGTACTGGAACGGAGCCCGCCCGGGCCCAGGGGAAACAGCTAGCAGATGTCGTTTCTGCACGTTCAGCCATTCGTCCCAGCGCCCGGAACGCTGCAAGAGTGACGCGTAGCTGACCAGGCTCGGCTCGTACTTGGCGTCAAGGTCGAGCACCTTCTTGAATCGAGCAGCGGCACCGTCCACCTCGCCAAGCTCTTCAGCGACGACCTCGGCCGCTCGATGCAATAGCGCAAGCTTCTTCATCGTGTCTTTGGTCAGGTTTGCCTCTTGCTCCAATGCCCGAACCAAGTCCATCCAAAGCTGTCCGCGTTCGGCGGAGCGTTGCATCGCGTGAAGCGACTCAAGCTGTGCGTGTGCAGAACCACTTGCACTAACTCGCTCGTACGCACCGTGCGCCGCGCGTGGGTTGCCGAGAACGTCTTCCTGAACACGGCCTATCTTGAAGAGCAGCGCGTTGCGCTCTTCCGTGTCAGTGGTAGCTTCGACGACCTGCTCGTACAGCTTGATGAGCTCGTCATGGCGACCGGCCGCGCCAAGCATCCGCTCCAACGCGGAAAAAGAGGGCGCGAATGCCGCATGCGCCGCCAAGGCACGTGCGTGCAGTCGACACGCTTCGGCCGCATCGTGTTGCTTCGACTCGACGATCCGCGCCACGTTCGCCATCGCTGCGGCGCGACGTGGGCCCTCCTGACATGCTTCTGCCTCAGCCAAACGCATTTGGACCATCTGCTTCCACTGCGAATGCTTGGCGTAGAGGGCACCAAGCGCATCGAGTGCGGCCGTGTCACTTGGATTGCGCTCTAGTTCGCGCGCGTACCAAGTCGCCGCCGCAACGTCGTCCTTGAGCGCGTGTTCGTGGATCTTGCCGATCCGATTCGCGATCCCCGAACGCGCCATGGGATCGAGATCAAGTGCGTACAGCCGCTCGAGAGCCTGCGCCAATTGGGGCGCCCTACCACCACGCTCGTACGCATTGATAAGGTCTTCGAGAATGGCTACATCGGCGGATTGCTCGGCGTGAGCACGTTCGATCGCGCCAATTCCGTCGTCGATGCGTCCCAATCGATCGAGGTAAATCTGGGACAACCGCTGGAGCGCTAGTGCCCTACCCTGTTCGGTTCCAGCCAGTTTGACCGCCAGGGCTGTCACTTCGGCAAGCTCGTTGTACCGACCCTCGGCATAGTACAGGCGCTCAAGTGCCCCAATGACGCCGGGCGCGTTGACGTCTGCGTTCAATGCAGCGCGATACAACTCAATCGCGCTCTTGACATCTTTTTTGACGACCTCGGCCAGCCGCGCACGTTCACCCAGAACGATTGCACGCATTCGCGCATCGGTCATAGTCGCATCGACCAGCTGAGCCAACGCGCGGTCAAGCGTTGCAGGATTGCCGGCGCGGCGCTCGGCAAGCACCTCCGCTACGATGACACCAACGTCATTTGGTACGAGCTCCGCTGCCATAGCGAGCGTTTTTGGAATTTCGGCGTCACGGCTGAGTTTCGCTAGGCAATCTGCCTTCTGCAGCAGCAGATCGGCGCGCCGCTTTGGTGTTGCAACCAGCCGCACTTCGGCATCGAACCATTGAAGCGCTTGGCTCAGATTGTCCTGCCGCAACAGGACTCGACGGGCACCGCTAATGCTAGGTATATGATCGGGGCGCAGCGTCAGCGCACGCTGATACTCCTCGGCCGCGCGCGTCAAATCACCGAGCGGGTACTCGCACTGACGCGCGATTTCAAAATGCCAACGCGCTGCAAGCTCAGCATCTTTCTTCTCGCGCGTCGTTGACTTGAGCGCTGTTTCGCAGGTCGTGACAATTGCCTTGGCGCGTTGCTCCGTCGTCAAGCGCGTGGTCGGCTCCGCAATCTGCCGGAGAGCTTTGGCGCCCAGAGTGTGCCTGCCTTTTTGCCGCGTTGTCGCGATGTCGACGCGTTCCGGTCGCGTCACCGTGGCAAGCGACAACCCAGCAGAATCGGCTGGTTCAGCGGCACTGGAGCCACCTTTCGACGCAGCGCCGCGGTGCGCTGCCGCGGGTGCGGAATGCTTCGGCACTGGCGGCGGGCCCTGACGTGGCACGCTCGAAGTAGCATTGCGAACGGCAGACGGCGCGGCTTCAACCACCAACGCAACCTCGAGCGCGTCGTCGACAATCGTGACTTCGGAGAGCTGTTCGGGAATTGGAGCACTTGGTGCGCTTGCAGCATTGGGTGAACTCACCGGAACCGCAGGGACTGCAGAGACCGCTGGAACTGCAGCCGCAACAGCACCATCGGAGGAGACGCCCGGTGCGGGCGCTGAAGCAAGTGCCGCAGGACCACGCCGCGGCGGTGGTGGCGGCACACTGCGAACAGGAGGTGTCGGAGCAGAGGCGCGGACTGGTGGTGGTGGTGGCGTGGGCGCAGCCGAAGCTGCCGATTTGCGTCGAGGTACTGGGGGCGGTGAACTAGGTCCCGTAGCCGCAGTGCGTGGTGGTGTCGCAGAAGGTTGCCCGATCTCAGACTTGTCGTCGGCCATGGGAGGTTGCAGTACGCTACCAATGGAATGAGCCACAGGAAAGGGCGACCTTGATGTTCTGGCCGGCGAGTAGGCGGACAGGCCATTTTAGTGCTCTGGCCGTTGCGTCGGAATGTCAGCAAAGGACCTGCGCGCATCCCCGAACAACGTGCTATGCAGCGCCGCCGTGCCTGTAGCCGAGCTGGTCGTCGTCAACAACGTGCGCGCCATCGACCCTGCCTCTGGGCTCGATGCCGTGGTCGATGTGGTATTGGAACGCGGGCGAATCGTTCGCCTCGGAGTTGGCGTAGCCAAAGACGCCCAACGAGCCGATCGAGCGCGCGTCATCGACGGCTCCGGCCGCTGGATGCTCCCCGCGTTCGTCGACATTCACTCGCACTTTCGCGAGCCTGGACAAGAGTACAAGGAAGAGATTCAAACGGGCCTCTTGGCGGCTGCCGCTGGCGGCTATGCGCACGTTTGCGCGATGCCCAATACCAAGCCCGTCAACGACACGCGCGCCGTGACCGAAATGATGGTGGCGCGTGCGCGCGAGGCTGGCGGCCCGAAGCTGCATCCAATTGGCGCCATCACGGTCGGGCTCCAGGGCCAGCAGCTGACCGAAATGGCCGATCTGCGCGAGGCGGGTATCGTTGCTGTCAGCGACGATGGGGTCTGCCTGCAGTCAAGCAGCGTGATGCGTCGCGCGCTTGAGTACGCTAAAAATTTCGGTTTGCCCGTGATGCAGCACGCTGAGGATGCTGAACTGGTTGCCGGCGGTGACATGAACGAGGGGCCAATCGCTTCGCGGCTGGGCCTACGCGGGCGGCCGCGCGTTGCCGAAGATATCATCGTCGCGCGTGACGTGCTGCTCGCCGAATGGGTCGGCGCTCACTATCACGTCGCCCACCTCTCGAGTCGCGGTGCGGTGCGGCTCGTGCGCGACGCTAAGGATCGCGGGATCAACGTTACCTGCGAGGTCACGCCGCATCACTTGTTGCTCACCGACGCGGCCTGTCTCGGTTACGACACGTTCTGCAAGTGCAATCCCCCGCTGCGCGAAGCCGAAGACGTTGCCGCCGTGGTCGCTGCCCTGGCTGATGGCACGATCGACGCCATTGCCACTGACCACGCCCCGCACTCGCCGCTCGAAAAGGATTGCGAATTTCCCCTCGCCGCGCCGGGAATGATTGGCCTCGAACTGTGTTTCGGCCTTCTTTTGGGGTTGGTGCAGCGCGGTGACGTCCCGCTCGCGCGTCTCGTCGACGCACTCTCGACACGCCCAGCCAAGATCATCGGCATCGACCGACCGCGGATCAGCGAGGGCGCCCTCGCCGATCTAGCGCTCGTCGATCCCAATGCCCATTACGTCGTCAACCCGAGCCTCATTCGTTCGAAGAGTCGAAATACGCCATTTATGAATCGTGAGCTAAAAGGGAGAGTCCTAATGACCATTGCCTCCGGCGACATCGTTTTCGATGCCCTAAGCGAGGCTAAATGAAGCGCCCCGCAGCGAGGCTTGCCCTGGCCGACGGCACGGTATTCGAGGGGTTCGCCTATGGCGCCGAAACCATGACGACTGGCGAGGTGGTGTTCACGACCGGCATGACGGGTTACCAAGAGGTACTCACCGATCCGTCATACTGCGGGCAAATCGTGACGATGACGGCGCCACAGATCGGCAACACCGGGATCAACCGCGAGGACGACGAAAGCGTCCACGGCAAACCCACGGTGTCTGGTTTCATCGTGCGGGACCCGAGTCTCGTTGCCTCGAACTGGCGCAGTGAAGAGGACCTCGACGTGTACCTCCGGCGGCACGGCATCGCAGCCATTGGCGGAATTGACACGCGCAAACTCACTCGACACTTGCGAGATCATGGCGCACAGAATGGTTGCATCGGCGACGAGCCGGCAGCCGACTTGGTGGAGCGCGCTCGCCAAGCTCCGAGCATGGAAGGACTCGATCTCGCGCAGCGGGTCACGCCCAAGGAGCGTTACGAATTCACCGAGGCGCGCGGCGTGTGGAACGTCGACTTCGACGTACAGCGTCAAGGCTTTCCGCCAAAGCCGCAGCGCACGGCATCTCTTCACGTAGTCGCGATGGATTTCGGTGCCAAGCGCAACATCCTGCGCTGCCTGGTCGACGTCGGGTGTCGTGTCACTGCCGTACCTGCTTCGACCAGCGCCACAGAAATCTTGGCGCTCAACCCGGACGGGGTCTTTCTTTCCAACGGCCCAGGCGATCCAGCTCCGGTCACCTACGCAATCGCAACTATCCGCGAGCTGCTGGGTAAAAAACCAATCTTCGGCATTTGCCTCGGCCATCAGCTGCTCGGGCTGGCGCTCGGCGGGCGCACCTACAAGTTGAAGTTCGGCCATCGAGGCCTCAATCAGCCCGTCAAGGATCTCGCCACTAGTCGTGTGGAAATCACGCTCCAGAATCACGGCTTCGTCGTGGATGTGGATTCACTGCAGGGTCGCGCCAAGACCACTCACTTACACCTGAACGACGGTACCAGCGAAGGGCTCGACGTCCCCGACGCCAAGGCCTTCAGTGTACAGTATCACCCCGAAGCGGGCGCCGGCCCCCACGATGCTCTCTATTTATTCGAGCGCTTCCGCAAGCGCATGACGGCCTAATCCTGCTGCCGCGCAATCGTCCGGTGCGCACGACTGGCAAGTTGTCGCAGGCTGCCGCAGATCTCTGGTCCCCATGAGTCAACGCACCCTCCACCTTGTCAGCTTGGGCTGTCCGAAGAATCGTGTCGATAGCGAAGTCATGCTCGGCGTGGCCGAACGGGTCGGCTACAGTCACGTGTCCGAGGCCAGCGAAGCCGAGGTTATCGTGGTCAACACCTGCGGATTCATCGACGCCGCCAAGCAGGAAAGCATCGACACCATCCTCGAGTTGGCCGAGCACAAGAAGAGTGGCGCGTGCCAAACTCTCGTTGTCACCGGCTGCCTCTCGCAGCGCTACCCCAAAGAGTTGGCGCACGACATGCCCGAGGTCGACTACTTGCTCGGCTCAAGTGACATGCTAAAGCTTGAGCGCGTCCTAAGAGGCAACCTCTCAGACCAGGATGGTCGCATCCTGGTCGGTTCGCCCGCGGATTGGGTGATTCGGTCCAAAGATCCGCGGACGCTTACCACGCGCGGAGCAAGTGCCTACGTCAAGTTGGCCGAAGGCTGCAATCGCAGTTGCTCGTTTTGCATCATCCCGCGCCTGCGCGGCAAACAGCGTTCGCGCCCGGCCGACGATATCGTACGTGAGGTGAAGCACTTGGTCGCACGTGGTGTCGTCGAAGTGAACCTGATCTCACAAGACACCATCGCCTACGGTCGCGACAGCGACGACAAGGCCCGGTTGTCCGACGTGGTCCGACGGATTGCAGACGTCAAGGGGATCCGCTGGGTGCGCATGCACTACCTCTATCCCGAGACCCTCACCGACGACCTCGTCGAGTTATTGACTGCGCACCCGCGCGTTCTGCCCTACGTGGACATGCCACTGCAACACGCGTCAGACGCGATGCTGCGGCGCATGAAGCGTGGTCATGGCGGCAAGCGGCTGCGCACCTTGGTCGAACAGTTGCGCCATCGCGTCGACGGGCTCGTTTTGCGCACCGCGTTCATCGTGGGGCATCCTGGCGAGACCGAGCAGGATTTCGACGAACTGATCGAGTACGTTAAGTGGGCGGAGTTCGATCGACTGGGGGTGTTCCGCTACTCGGACGAGCCGGAGACGGCAAGCCACGAACAAGACGGCAAGGTGCCGAGTCGCACAGCTGGTGCACGCGCCAAACAATTGATGGCGGTGCAGCGGAGGATCAGTCGCAAAAAGAACAAGTCCCTGGTGGGTCGACAACTGGACGTACTCGTCGAAGGGCCTAGTGAAGAAAGCGAGCTCGTCATGGTTGGTCGCCATGCAGGTCAAGCGCCAGAGATTGACGGCATGGTCTACCTCTCCGGTGACGTCGGCGGGTCAGGGCGCATCGTCAGCGCCAGAGTCGTGTCTGCGACGGACTACGATCTAATGGCCGAAGTGCCCGAGCATCAGGCTGCCACGTCCACTCCGGTCGAATCCGGGGCAAAAGCGATGCGCCGTTTGCGCGTCGTATAGACCAAACAGAAACGGGCCGAGCCGGATCCACGCGTTCGCAGAACAGTCGCCGATCAGGGAGAACCGCCCGCGCCACCCTGACCCACCAAATTTGACGCGTCACCTGCAGCGCCCGCCATCCAGGCGCCGGCCGTTCCGGTCATGCCCGCCGCAGCGCCATTGGCGCGCGGATAGGCGGTAAAAGTCGGAATTCTGAATACCACAGCAGGACTGTCTTCGGTGTCCTGACGATAGAACAGCGAAATGTAGTCGCCCACAGCCGCCAAAATTGGGAACCGGTACTTACCTGTCACGGCTTCGGCGCGGTTGCCCGAACTGTATCCTGTGGTCTCGTTGTTCGCGTAAACCCACGATTCCGGGGGTGCGTAGCCCGAAAGTACGACGACCCCTGATGAATCAGGCCCGGATACCTCGGGGCGACCGGGCGGTGGCATGGGCAACGTCGGTGAAAGACAACTGCTGAGCAATGCCGCACTCGCCCCCAAGACCCACCAATTTCGCACACCAAAAGTTGCCACACCGCAGCCCCTAGCAAAACGCGTTCCGCGTCGGTCGCGTGCGGAGTCCTCGCTTGGGTGCCAATTGAGTTGCCAAAGCATAGCCGTGGAGGATTCTAGTTCGTCTACTTCGTTGGCGCACGTAGGAACGCTGGCCGGCACCAGAAGCGAGTGGTAACCCGGCGCTCGCATGCCCAGTGAATTGCCCGCCGCGAGCCCGCCGTCACCGCGTGTGGCTCGCCGCGCGACCGTCCTCCGGCCATTTCTGGCGCTGCTGGGGATTGGCTGCTTATTGGCATTGGCCACTGGCGGGACGACTTCGTCCGCAGCCCGTCTGCAACCGAGCGCGTCGGCTGCCACGGTGATTGCCCTCGCGGTCGAGGGGTACCACACCGAACCTGCAGCTATTCACTGGGTCGACCCACCGCACGTGCGCCGCGGCTGGCCCTTCGACAATCATCGATTCGTGGTGACGGCACAGCGCAACAGCGAGCCCACCGATGTTTGGCTGGGGTACGCCATACTCTCACCCGAGGGGCGCTTCATTCGATTGTCCAGTCTGTACAACATGAGCGACACGTCGGCAGTGTCCGAAACCGATCTGACGGTCAGAGGCGAACGCATTGCCTGGAGCCTCGTGAACGATGACCAGGTAGTGTCGATCCATGTCCGCGATCTCAACAACCGACCCCCGCCCACGAACTCGGACATGACCACGATCGAGCGCTGGCAGACACGGCTCACGTACCTTCAGGAAACTGGACAGCTCGCCGGTGTGTGTCGACGTGCTTTTCGGTTTCGGTCGCCGCAACCGAGCGTGACGCTGGCCTTCACCGATTCGGGCCTAATGGTCGAAACCCGCGACAAGGTCGGGACCCTCAACTGCGATGACCGTGTGCCCGAAGCACTCGGAGTCGAGGTGGAACCGGCTGAGCTTGCTAGCCCCGGGGATCTCGTCACCTGGGCCGTCGATCGCGTCCGTGCTTTGTCGTGGTTTGGAACGGATCGCATGCAGTTGGTCAAGGCCGTTGCTTTTGGGGCATGGGAACGGTTCGACTCGGTCAAGCGCCGTGTCGTCAAGAGCGACTCAAACCAACCATTGACGGACGAAGTGGGCGATGTGTTCTCAACAGATGCAACGCACGCACCCGAACCGGTTGCAGGGTGGCCACCCGCGCCAATAACGCCCATCTTGACGCCACCGTTGCCCACGGAAGGCGAGTTTCACCCGCTCGATACCGATCCCTTCGCGATCCCGCCTGGGGGAGGCCCATCCCCCTTCGCCCTGGCGTTCGTTCGCGCGGATCCGTCGCGGCAAGAGTCACGGGTTTTCGTCACGCTCTGGGATCCGCGGCGCATCGAGCTGCACACGATGACTGGTACGCGCGAGCCCAAAACCGCAACTGGCGAAACCGGTTCCGGCACTGTGCCCCGCGACCGCGAGGTCGTGGGCAGACTCGCCGGAGCCTTCAATGGCGGCTTTCAGGCAACGCACGGAGAGTTCGGGATGATGGCCCAACGCATCGTGTACTTGCCGCCAAAACCCTATGCAGCAACGATCGCCGAACGAGTCGACGGTACTGTCGCGTTGGGTACTTGGCCTAACGACGACTCGATCCCGAACGAGATCATTGGATTTCGTCAGAACCTGACGCCCCTTCTATCCGACGGCAAGGTGAACCCGTACGCGCGAACCTGGTGGGGTGGTGTTCCGCCCGGTTGGGAAGACGCCACGCGCACGGTCAGAACCGGACTATGTTTGACTGCAGATAGCTTCATGGCATATTTCTATGGGTCAGCGATTAGTGCGGATCACCTCGCTAAAGCCATGGTTTCGGCGCGCTGCAACTACGGCGTGCATCTCGACATGAACCCCGGACACACCGGATTCGAGTTCTACCGGGTTGCACCGTCCGGAACTCTGCCGAAGCTGCCGCACAAACTCGACCCCACTTGGGAAACTCGCGGCGAAGTAGCTGGCGCACCTGGGTTAGAGTTCATCGGCCGCAGGATGCTGCGTACCATGCACTTGATGCATTTCCCGCGTTACGTGCGCACCGACTCACGCGACTTCTTCTACTTGACTCATCGACACGTGCTACCGCCACCGACTCCTGAAATTCAGGTCGGCGGCGACATGCCCGCGCTTCAGTTTGCCTGGCAGACGCAAACGAGCGCGCAAGAAGGCTATCCAGCCGCCAGCGCCACGACGAGACTCAAACCGGAACCAACGCGCCCGGAATTGGAAATCGCTGTCGTAGCCCTGGATGGAAAATGGCTCACTCCCTGTGTTACAAATTGCCCCGAGTCACCGGTCATTGCGCGTTCGAATCGCACGAGCCAAGGCAAAGGCCGAGGATTATTCTACCTGGCTCGCAGGTTCGTCGTCGCCGACCAGGCACCCACGGCTCTGGCCATTCCAATTGCATTTGGCGCAGACGAAAGCCACGCTACCAAGGCCGTCGCCCTATTGGGCATTGCTCACGGCGACTGGCTATTCCACGCCGAAGTCGTGCGCGGCGCCGATCGCGTACGCGACGTCGCCGTTTTGAAGCGAGTGCTAGCTGCGCTTGGGTGTACCGAAGTAGTGTTCCTCGATCGTTCCATCGATCTCTCCGTCGGAGCGCGCGCCGGGGAAAGTCATGGTGCTATCACGTGGCTGCGCGACGCATCGCCGATGGCTGCCCGAATGTTCAACGACACCCCAGTCGTCGCGCCGTCGGTTTGGCAACCGCTGCAGAGCAAACGCATCCGGTATGTCCCGCAGCGCTCAAGAGTGACAGAGCAACGAACCACCCGTCGCGCCGATATTGGCGACGATGCTCCCAGTGTCGCGACACCAGTGCCAGCAACTACGGTTCCAAGTCGCACACCAGAGGGCCCCTGAGCGGGCGACCGCGACTGCGGGGCGCCGCCGAACTCGGCACATTTGAACCGACAGCGGCAGCATTGAGGCAACGACTGAACCACTCCGCAGCCGCCGACAGCGAACATTTCTGCCAAGAGCGAATAGTTTCTGGAAGTAATGCAGTTTGGCACCAGTCCGCGCAGGCGGGAAAAGTATGCCATCCACCCCTAATTGTTCCTCGCCTTCAGGCGTCGGAGATTGTACCTTAGCTGCACGGACAGGTTTGCCACATGGCCCAAACAGATTGCGCAAGACGGTCTCGCGGGGTCATTTGCCCGATGAAGCCAGAGCTCGCTCGATGTCGGAAGTCCAGGACAACTATCCGGCACTTAGGAGAATTACCGCATCATGACTGATCCAGGCGGGTCCGATCTCGACGTATTCAATGGACTAACCAAAAAGTCCTCCCCTGCTTCCGCGGGAAATCAGGCCGTTGCGTTGGCAGTTGGTGCAGCACCACCTCCTCCTCCGCCTCCGCTCTCGACGGTGCCGCCACCACCCCCTGGCAGCCAGGTGGTCGCTTCGGGCGGGCCGCCTCCGCGACAGCAGACTCTGCTCGGCCTTCCAATGCCGCCGATGGGCAAATCGCCGGCCGCAGCCACGCCGCTGCCAGTTCCACCGGCGCCTGGTGCATCCGGTTCGTTCCCCGCTCCAGTACCAGCTCCACCGAGCAAGGCGCCAGGAGCCCCACCTCCCCCCCCACTCGCTGGCCTTTCATTTCACGTTGGTGCCGGTAGTTCAGCGCCCGCACACCCGGCAGCCCCACCACCACCGCCACCACTTCCAAGTCAAGGTGGTGCGCCGCCGCCACCGCCACCACTTCCCGGTCACGCTGCCTCTCCGCCAGCAAGCCTCGGTGCCCCTCCGCCACCTCCGCCGCTTCCGACGCCAAGCCTCGGTGCCCCTCCGCCACCTCCGCCGCTTCCGACGCCAAGCCTCGGTGCCCCTCCGCCGCTTCCGACGTCAAACCTCGGCGCCCCTCCGCCACCTCCGCCGCTTCCGACGTCAAACCTCACCGCCCCAGCGGTGTCGCAGCCACCGAGCGGCGCGATTTCCCATGTTGGCCCACCACCACTTCCACCCGGCACGTCGCACCTGCCGCCTCCGCCTCCGCCACTCGGAAGCGCGCCGCCACCAGTCCCGCCATCGGCATCGCCGATCAAGACAGCTACGGGTCTCGGGGCGATGCCGAGCACGGCCACAAAACCCGCGAACGACGATATCGACTGGGACGACGAGGATGAGAAGACAGCGATTTTCGACAAACATTCACACGAAGACATCTTCGCTGCCATAGCGAAGAAACCGCTGCCAGCCGCTGGCGCACCGGCACCGCCGCCGCCGGCACCACCAGCGCAGTCGATGTCGCCTTCGAGATCTACACTGTCCACCCCGATGCCGCCGACGCCGCCGAGCGGTGGGGGTCGCGCGATTCCAAGCATGCCGCCGCCGCCCCCAATACCTGGTTCGCGCACGACGACGAGCAGCCTGGCACCTCCAGCGCCATCGGTAACTGGCAAGCCGGCCGTGAGTCTTCCGCCGCTGCACCAGCCCCCACAATCCGTGGTGTCAAGGCAACCGCCGCCACCGGCCCCCTCAACTAGCCGTACGCCCGAACCGCGCCCGGCGTTTTCCGTCGCTGCCGCTCCCGCCAAAGCTGGACCTGGCAAGTTCGCTCTCATTGCTGCGGCCGTGCTGGCACTTGGTACGGCCATGCTCGCCATCGTCCTGTTGATGCCCAAGCAAGGCAGCGTTGTCGTCACGGTGTCGGGACCTGGCAACAAATCCATCGACAGCGTTCAGGTTCTCCTCGATGGCAAGAAGCAATGCGACACCTCACCTTGCGTCGCTAATGGTATCAAGGCTGGTCCGCACATCGTGAAGGTCTCCGCAGCTGGATACAGCTCAGGAACCCAAGCGGTCAAGGTGGCTTCGGGCGACGAGGCCGTGCTGAACATGCAGCTCAGCCCTGCCAGCGAGGGCACTGGCGTCAAAGTATCTGCCGACGGCACAGGCCTGAAATTGTGGATCGATGACAAGGAAATCGGCCCGCTTCCACAAGAAGTAAAGGACCTCACCCCGGGCGAGCACCGGCTTCGCATCGCAGGCAACGACCGCTTCGCCCCGTACGAGGAGAAGGTCACCGTGGTCGCCGATCAGGTCAAACCGATCGGTCCGCTTGAGCTGAAGGTCGTGCGTGGCTTGGCAATGATTGAGCCGGGTGAGAATGCCGATGGGGCCAAGGTCTTGTTGGTCAGCGGCAGCGAGAAGCGCCAGATCCCGAAGTTGCCCTACCGCGTCGAGATCAGCACAGACAAGGGCTATCAACTGGTGGCATCGAAGAAGGGCTATGCCACAACGTCGATCGCCGTCGCTTTTGATCCGGGTAAGGATCAGAAGCGCTTCGTCATCGACCTCAGGCACGAGGGTGACGCAAGCGCTGCTTCGGCGTCCGCGCCTCAGGCGATCGCCCAAGCAGCGCCTCAGATCCGTTCTGGTGGGTCTGGCCGGGCGAAGGCACCAGCGCCGGCGCCCACGCCGGCGCCACCCGCGCCCGTCGCAAAGCAACCTGCAGTGGCAGGTCAAGGTACCCTTAATATCAATTCGATTCCTCAGTCGAACGTCCTTCTCGACGGTCGTCCCCTAGGCAAGACACCTCGTGCAGGCGTCGCCACCACTGCCGGGTCACATACTGTCGTGTTCATCCATGCTGAACACGGCCGAAAGCAAGTTACCGTGAACGTCGCTGCCGGAAAAACGGCAACTGCCGCTGTACGCTTCCCGTAACCAGAGGGTCAGCGCCAGGCTAGGCCTGCGCGGCACATGCACCGAGCCGACAGCCGCAATTGGCCGTCGGCTCGAGTCATTTGGGCAAGCGTGGCACTTATCGCGAAACCTGCGCGCAGTCTTCGTGCACGGGTTCAGTCCTCGAGCTCGTCCAGCCGACGATGGTACTCGCCAAATGTCGTAGCGCATCGCGGCTGACTGCCACGGTGGGCGTCGAGGCAGTCAAAAACATCGAAATCTGGCTCAAGCAACAGGTATCGGTCTCTGCTCAGAAAGGCCAGGCTTCGACGACGCATGCTGTCATACCGACTGAGGCGCGCCCGCATTTTCTGCACCCGCTGCTTGTCAGTCGCACGAGACAACACCGCAAGCGCCTCTGCTCGCACCTCAGGATCGTCGCTGGTCGCCACCACACGTCCAATGAACTGCTCCAGAGCATCAAACTCCCCCGCTTGCGTGAGTAATTTCGACGCAGAGATACAATGGCGCGGCACATTGTCACCGCTGCCTACGAGTTCACAACTGCGCATCAGGCGCCTGGCACCCTGTTCGCGCCATTCCTTCGCGACCGCCAACCCAGCCAATTTCTCCACGTGCGGTGGCGCCAAATAGGCCAGAAATTGTCCCGCTGATATCCAAAGACTCGTGTCGAATGGGAATTCGTTCATTCCGTGCTCGAGAATGGCACGAGCTGACTGGTAGTCAGTAAGCGTTGGCTTGGTGGTTTGCAGCGTGAGAATCGTGTCAGTGAATCGATATGGAGTTGCGAACCGCGGATCGAGCGCATTGACGGTGCGCAGGTAGTCACCGGCAATCTCGAATCGGCGTTTCTCCGCCAGATGGATCCCCGACTGCACAAGCGTATGCGCAAACAACAGGTCGGCGAGGGCCGATCGGTAGCCAAGGCTCATTGTCACCACATGCTCTGGCTTTGGCAGGGCGTAGGTATCATGTTGGCTTTTGATCCGAAGGAAGGAAGACAGGAGCGCTGCCCGATTGCCGCCAATCAGAACCAAGGCTGCAACGACTGCAAGTGCGACGGTTGCGGGAGTTACCCAACGGTTCGCCTCACTCGCCACGGGCGCGATCCGATTCGGGTTTGCTCCTCCACATGCCTCCGTCATCACTCCACCTCGCGGTAGACCCGTAGCTCCCCGATTTGCGGTTCTTCAGACTCGCGGCTTTCGCCTGAAATCTCGAAAGTGCTCAATACTCCGTCACCGTCGAGGTCCCCGTGTGCACGAACGGTAAATGACGAGCGCGCCTTTCGCAGTTCGCTGTCGAACGCGTAGGCAAAACTGTGCGGGCCCTGAATGCGAAAGTCCAATCGACGCCAGGTCGGCACGTCCCAGGTGCCCGGAGCGTCCAAAATCCGCTGATTCGCTGGGACCCGCGCCGGGGTAAGGCCCACACTCGGTGGGTAGGCCAGGCTCACCGGGTGACCGACGGCACTCAAGGTAGCCTGAAGCGAGATATGCTTTAGGGCGTCAATCGGCTCTGCCAACCGAGAGGCCCGAAGGTTGGTGACAAATGCAGGAATAGTCACGGCCAATACGGAACCGGCCACGGCAATTGCGGTTACGGTTTCGACGGCACTCAGACTTCGCACGCTCGTCTCCTAGCACAACTGGCAAGCTCAGGAAAATGACGCAACTTACGCCAAAGCCCCGCGGTTGCTGGGCAACTGCAGGGCTTTGTACCTTCCACGCGGCGATGGCTACGTTCAACCTAGCCGTCGCAAGTTATGTTGAGACTTACTCGTCCGGAAGGGTTTCCAAGACGGTCGGCGAAATGTTGACCGTGCCCTTCTCCAACTGGGCTTGGACCTCAAAAGTGGACAGTGTGCCGTCGCCATTCAAGTCTCCGTTGGCGGTCGCCTTGAAGGAACCAGCAGGATCCGTCGGGTTCGTGGTCTTATAACTGTACTGGAAGTACTGAGCACCGTCGATCCCGAACCTCAAGCACTTCCATCCGGAAGTTTCGTCCCCAATTGCCCACTCGCTCGCAGCCGATTGGTACTTCTTGCCTTGGATATTCGCTGCGGCAGTTGGGACCGCATTGGACGCATCACCACAAAGGCGCTGACTGATGGCCGTCGCTTGGCCGCCGGTCATGACTGCACCATTCATCAGCTCGCGGGCGTAGGCACCGGCCGCGTCTTTGCTAATGCGGCCAAGCATTTGCCGCGCTTCCGCTGTCTTCGCGTTCGTAACGTACTTTCTGACGCCGTAGATGGCCAAAGCAGCCAAGACGCCGATAATGGCCACGACGATCATCAACTCGACCAAAGTAAAACCGCGCTTGCCCTTGAGTCTTTTTAGCATATCGTTCTCTCCTTCATTCGATCTTTGGGTTGGTCGTTCTAGCGCTCCAGATCACCCGGATCCGATCGCTTCATATGCATCACGCAGGCTCTCCATCTATTGGCGAACCGGCGGAATCACTCATCGTCATCTTCGACGTAGATTTCGTCGGTGAAGTTTGAGCCCAAGAACAGCGACAACTTGTCGTCGCCGTTAAGGTCACCACGCGCAACCACTGCAAACCCTGGGCCAGTGAGGCCTTTCCAATCGAACTTGCTCACTGTGGGCATGGTTGCGCCCGGGCCTACCGCTGTTACCGAAAATCCATACTGAACTGGATTGGTGCTGGATACGCCAAGCTCACGCCAGGCAACGGCGTCGGTGCAACTGTCGGGCTGCTCCCATGTGTACTTTTTTTTGCCGGGCGATTCGCCGTGACACGATTGGGGGAAGAGCTGAGTCGAAGTGGTAAGCCCCCCGCTGCTGGCGCTCCGGTACACGTATGTTTCCTCCCGGTAGGTCTCCTCGGCTGCCTTGATTGCCAGGATGATCTGCCTCGCCTC
>Ga0302321_100000538_pt1 | contig 32982 bp, 24 predicted proteins | sample Fen_T0_1_FD_202505 | JGI IMG/M metagenome (GOLD analysis project Ga0302321, IMG submission 202505) | Peat permafrost microbial communities from Stordalen Mire near Abisko, Sweden - Fen_T0_1 | ecosystem: Environmental > Terrestrial > Soil > Wetlands > Permafrost | place: Sweden: Abisko... | reverse complement strand
ACCATCTCCTTGCCCCGGCGTTGGAGCTTGAGCTTGGTCACGTGGTTCACGCCGGCAATCGCGATCGCGTTGCGCAATTCGCCGGTGGTCGTGACAGCTTTCCCGTCGACCGAAACGATGACATCGTCACGCAGCAGCCCGCCCTTGTCCGCCGGCGAGCCCTTGGCGACGTCCGAGACGACCACCCCCTCGGCCACTGAAACACCTAGGCCCTTGGCGAGATCTGGCTCGAGGTTCTGAATCGTGACGCCCAACCAACCGCGCACGACTTTACCCTGGGAAAGCAGGCTGTCGACAATCGGGCGAACCATATTGGTTGGGATGGCGAAGCCAATTCCAACATTCCCGCCCGAGCGCGAAAGGATGGCGGTGTTGATGCCGACGAGGTTGCCGTCCATGTCGACGAGGGCGCCACCAGAATTACCTGGATTGATGGCGGCGTCGGTCTGAATGAAGTCCTCGTAGTCGACGATGCCGAGATCGCTACGACCCTTTGCCGAAACGATCCCCATCGTCACTGTCTGGCCCACCCCAAAGGGATTGCCGATCGCGAGCACGACGTCGCCGAGACGCAGCCGCATTGAGTCGCCGAGCGCAAGCGCCTTCAGCTCCTTTTTCTCATCCTTGATGCGCAACACCGCCAGATCGCTCTTCGGATCGGTGCCTACGAGTTCGGCCACGAACTCCTTATGTCCGGACGCGGTTACCTTGATCTCGTCCGCCTCTTCGACCACGTGGTTGTTCGTCACGACGATTCCATCGCCCACGACGACGCCAGAACCGAGCCCCTGTTCCTTGTGTTCACGCTGCTCGCCGTTGGGTTGACCAAAGAAGTGACGGAAGAACGGGTCCTCCATCATGCCCGGCCCACCCATGCGATTCTTAGCGACGCGCGTCGATGAAATGCTAACGACGCTGGGCAACACCCGCTCCACGATATCCGCAATCGAAGTCGCGTTTTGACCCTGAGCATTGACGCGCGCGAGCGTTGGCGTGGGCAGTGGCAGTAGTGCCGATGGTTTGGCTATCGCGCCTCGGGCAGTGTTTGTCGGCGACGGCGTGTTGCTCGCTTGCGCGCGCTGACAGGCAGTCGATGCGAGAAAAAGCCCAACGAGAATGCTGCTCGTGACCCGGGTGATTTTGCGCATGGGGATTTTACGGGAAAAGGCTGGGTAAATTTGGACGCCGGGCGGCGACGATAGTCGTTCACCGCGCGGCTAGGAACCCCCAGCTTTGGTGGCGGATTCTTGTCCGCTCAAACCGCTGGTGTCGCGCGGACATTCCCGACCGCAGACTTTGGTGCGCCAAATGGTCAACTGGCCGACTCTGTGTCTTGTGCGTCACCATCGGATCCACTTCCTTACCCCTCCGAAACTTCGAGATCCTCGTCGTCAAGGGCGTCGAAGTCGAGCGGCGCTTCTGCGCCAGGAGCCAGTGATTGGAAGCGCAATAGCGACAGGGCCGCTTCCTGAGCTGACTTATTGGCGTAGGCGAGCGGGGCAATTGTCTTATAGCGTTCAGCCAAGAGCGCTGCGACCTCGCGCCCCTTGTCGTTCTGAGGGACGTATACGTCTGGTTCGACACGCAGCGACGCATCCGCAACCGGACCAGTCGTGAGCCCCATCACCGCGTCCAAATCGGCCATCAAACTAGGCATGTTCGGATAGCGATTGTCGGGATGCTTGCGGGTCGCTCGAGTGATGAGCGCGTCGATGTGCGGATCGATCCCGTTGTGGATCCAAGAAGCCGGCGGCACCGGCGACAGAAGCTGGTGGCAGAGTAGGTCAAAGCCTGCGGGGGCCTCGAAGGGCAAGTGACCCGTGAACAGTCGAAATGCTACGACGCCAAACGAGTAGATATCGGTGCGGCCGTCGACCGGGTCGGCCATGACCTGTTCGGGCGCCATGTATTCTACGGTGCCTAACACCGTGTGCACACCGCTCGTGCCGTTGGATTGTGGCAACTTGGCCATGCCAAAATCGATGACTTTTACGCCAAAAGGCGCGTCGTGGGGCCCAAGCAGGAACAGATTGTCGGGCTTGATATCGCGGTGAACCAAGCCAACCTCGTGCGCTGCGGCCAGCGCTTGCGCGGTGTGTCGGGCGATAGTCAGGGCAACGTCAAAGGGGATCCGTCGGCGTCGCTTCAGCAGGGAAGCGAGAGTCTCTCCCACCAACGCTTCCATGACGAGGTAGGGGCGCTCGTCTGGCGGCGCGCCGAAATCAAGGACGCGGACGATCCCCGGGTGCCGCAGAGTAGCTAGGGCTTGAGCTTCGGAGAGAAAACGCTGGCGGAGCTGATCTTTTTTGTCGCCGTCGGGGGTCAGCTGCTTGATGACGACGCTGTGCCCAAGCCGCGTATCGACGGCAAGGTAAACTGTCGACGTCGCTCCGGATCCAAGCAGCCCCTCGATGCGATAGCGCTTTCCGACGAACTGCCCCGCACGTTTGGTCGACCGGGCCCCAAAACTTGCGAGATCCACGGCCTTGGAGCCGCGGCGACTGCGGCCCTGGGACACGTGGCTCGCCTTGCGTTCTCGCATGCTCGTCCTTTCTAGCACCAAAATCACCTCCAGCCTGCGTTGCACCAGAACGGCCATCGGGTGGTGGAGATGAATAGGTGTCGCTTCTGTCTTGGTTTGGGTCGCGCGACAACGGCGAAACCGCAGCAACTCAGGCCGATGGGCTCATGCGACGAACTTCAGGCAGTTCCGTTGACATCAACGTCCTCAATGACATCATTGATTGCATGCCAAGCCTCACAGTCCGCGGACTCGACCCCCAACTCAAGGAGAGACTTCGCATTCGAGCAGCACGCCACGGGCGTTCGATGGAAGAGGAGGCCAGAGATCTGCTGCGAACCACCTTGGCCGAAGATGTCGCCTCGCCAGATCGGTTGTCCGAATCGATTCGGCGACGGTTTGCAGTACTGGGCGGGATTGAACTCGACCTCGCGCCGCGCGAGTTACCGCGCGAGCCACCTCGACCCCGATGATCGTCTTGGATACCAATGTTTTGTCCGAGTTGATGCGCAGCCAGCCTGCGCAATCGGTCATTGACTGGTTCGACAAGCAGCCCGCAACAGGGCTCTACGTCACAAGCATCACTCAGGCGGAAGTCCTACAAGGTATACTCAGACTTCCAAAGGGGAAACGCCGCGAAGCCATCGCCGTCGCGGCAAATGAAGTTTTCGAACATGACTTTGGTGGGCGGATTCTCGCATTTGGCAGCGACGCGGCCAAAGCATACGCACTCATCGTTTCATCGCGGCAACGTCTCGGTCGCCCTATCGCCGCCTTCGATGCTCAAATTGCTGGCATTGCGAAATGCAGCGGAGCGAGCGTCGCCACTCGAAACGTCGGTGACTTCGAGGGGTGCGGTATTGCCATCCTCAATCCGTGGAATTGGCCCGTGGCGCACGGGTAGCTCGCGTCACTCGTTCGCTCAAACGAGCAAGGCTTTGGCGATCTGCAGCGCCGCACTTCGCGAATTCGAGTTTTCTTCGCTCGGACCAACACAGGCAGGACAACCGCTCGTGCAATTGCAGCCGTGAATGAGCAATGCCGCTCGTTCAACCAGTTCACGTGCACGTTCGAAGATGCGCGGCGCTAGGCCTACCCCACCGGCAATGGCATCAAAGAGGAAGATGGTCGGATCGAAGCCTCCGGTTCGGCGAGCGAACGGGTCGCGCCCTGGGGCAAGGCCATCGCCACTGCCGTCGCCCAGGGTACGACCGAGGTCACGTGGGTCGCACATCAAGGCAAGCGTTGCGACGGCTTCCAGGGCTTGCCCAAGTCCGCGCAGGCCAGAGATGACCGCTGAACGCGGTAGCCCAAGGTCGGTGACGAGCGCTTCCGGAAGCGACAACCAGAAGCTTGAGGTGTGCATCTCCATCTCCGGCAAGTGCACGTCACCGTAGCCTGCGTTTTCGTGGGTGAAGAATTTGATCTTCTTGTAACCGGTGACCTTCTCGAGCACTTTCACCTCGCCAAGCCCGGTCGTGGCGCGCCCCAACTGCCCCGACGCACCAGGTTCGATAACGGTCACCGTGCGGTAGGTAAGGGCGGTCGTAAAGTAGTCTGGCTCGACCTTTCGAACGTAGGCCTTGTGGTTATCGTAGTCGAGGCGTTCGACCTGGTACTGCTCGGCGTCGTGCTGGTAGATCGCTTGCTCGTGCAACATGGTGTGCGTCGCGCGCCAATCGAGTTCGGCGAGGCTCGTTCCGGTGCCCACATCGATAATGACGAAGTTGTCCCAGCCAACGTTGCGTAAGCTAACATGGTTAGCCGGAAAGGCTTCGCCCGACCAAAAGAAACGCCCATCCGCTTGGTGGACGAGGCCGTGACCGCACAGGTACTCGAGCGCGTCGCGCGTCGATTCAGCATCGAGACCAGCGTAGGATTCGCCCGAAGCGGGTTCGGGGTGGGCGGGGCGGATTCCGCGCGGGCACAGCGCAAATGGAGCTTCGAACACCGCGCATTTCAAATGTTGGATCAAAACTTCGACGTTGCTCGGATCGATCCGCGCCTCTTCTGATTGAGTATGCAGCACGTACGCGGGATCGCGTGCGATGTACTGGTCGAGCCCGTTCGAAGAACAGACGAGCACGAGCAGACTCTCGTTGCCGCGACGCCCCGCACGACCAAATCTCTGCCAGGTTGCCGCGACGCTACCTGGGTAGCCCGCGAGCACCACGGCATCGAGATCGCCGATGTCGATGCCCAGTTCGAGCGCATTGGTGGCCACGACACCGAGGATCCGCCCCTCACGGAGATCGTGCTCAATTTTGCGCCGAGTGGCGGGCAAGTATCCACCGCGATAGCCCATAATGGCGTCGGGTCCGGCGACGTCACCGGCTGCATCACGCAGGTACTTCAACATGGTTTCGACCGAGTTGCGCGATGGAGCAAATACGATCGTCGGCACGCGTGCCCGGATGAGCTCGGCCGCGACGCTCACCGACTGCTTGAGCGTGCTGCGCCGAATGCCGAGCTCGGCATTGACGATGGGTGGGTTGACCACGAGCAACCGACGGGGCGAAGTGGGCGCCCCGCTCTTGTCGACCAAGCAAACCGACTCAGGTTGCAACCCGAGCAGCCGAGCCGCGTGTTCGCGCGGATTGCCGATCGTGGCGGTTGCGGCGATGAACACCGGGGACCCCCCATGAAATGCGGCGATTCGACGCAGGCGCGCCACGACGTGTGCCATGTGCGAGCCAAATACGCCGCGGTAGGTGTGTAGCTCATCGAGGACGACGTACTTCAGACCCTGGAAGAGTTGTGCCCAACGCGCGTGGTTGGGCAAGATCCCGGCGTGCAACATGTCCGGGTTGGAGAGCACGATCCGCGCGCGCTCGCGGGCGACACGTCGGGCGTCCGCTGGTGTGTCACCGTCAAAGACCGTGGCTGCGACGGACAAACCAGCATCGGCAACCAACCGCTGTAACGAATGTTCCTGATCGCGCGACAGGGCTTTGGTGGGGTATAAGTAGAGCGCCGTAGCAGCTTCGTCCTCAAGCAGGCGAGTCAATACCGGCAGATGAAAGCACAAGCTTTTGCCACTCGATGTGGGCGTCGCTATTACCGTGTGCCGATCCATCAAGGCCGACCCAATGGCTTCTGCCTGATGGCTGTAAAGGGCATCGATCCCGCGCGACGCTAACGCCCGGACCAAGCTCGCAGGCAATCGCCCAGGGATCGGCGCCCAGGTGGCATCGTGGCCCTCAAGCTTGCGGTTGAGCGTAGTGAGCGGGAGGATGTTGCCCTCGGCCTGCCATCGGGCAAGCACGGACTCTAGGCCGCTGGGTTGGGGAAAGGGCGGGGCCGGCATGGGGATAGCTAAACAGATGTGCGGTACTCTGGCAACGTGCCCCAAGGTGTCGTAGGAAAGCGGACCAGCAATGTCGATCGTGCCCGCCGAAAACCCAACAGAAACCGAGTCCCAGTTCCCGGCCCGCGTGGGCGCCCGCCAGTCGAGCGTGCCGCCCTCCGAACGCCTGCGAAAGCCGAGCTTTCTATTCTTCTCGATCTTGTCAGCTCTGGTGCTGGTGGCTGACGTCGGCTCGAAAGCTTGGGCCGAGATCACGATAAACCGGCTCACGTCAATCGAGCGCAGCATCGTCTTGGTGAAAGATTCGCTTTCGATCGTGCTCGCCTACAATCGTGGCGGTGCCTGGGGGCTGCTTGCGGGCGCGACCGACATGATACGACGGCCCTTCTTCTTGGTCGTCAGTCTCATCGCGATTGGCTTCATTGTGTCTTTGTACCGCAAGGTCCAAAATGGCCAATGGGCGCTGCGCTGGGGGTTACCCCTCGTGCTAGGGGGTGCCTTGGGCAATTTGTCGGACCGAGTTGCCCGTGTCGGCGTGGTTGATTTCATCGACTATCAGGCAAAGTGGGTCGAAGTCATGAACCGCTTCATCGCGCGCTTCGTCAAGGAATGGGTCATCACCAATCACTGGCCAACGTTCAACGTGGCAGACATTGCGATTTGCATTGGAGTTGGGCTCATGGCGCTCGATGTCCTCTTTGCCCGACGCCGTTTGGCAGCACATGAAGGCCCGCTCGCGCCCGTGAGCATTCACCCAGGCCGGGCGAGTTAAGCCGAAGTCGGCACTGACGACTGCCATGCACGGCCGCCTGTTTTCGTTGTTCGATGTTACCGTGCCGAGCTATTTCGCCTTGCTCGTCACAGGCTTTCTTCTGGCAACTGTCGTCGGCGCGCTGTGGGCCAAGCGACTCGGCCACGATCCCGATGTAGTGGTCGATCTTGGCATCGTGATGCTAATCGCCGGCGTCGTCGGGGCGCGCGTCGCGCACGTGCTATTCGATGGCTTCTTCTGGGACTATGTGCACCTCTGCACCGATCCGGCACAGGTCAAATGGCAGATCACCCAAGCAGAATGCCTACGCCACGTGGAGCCAGATTGGTTGGGCTGTGGTCGCAATGGCACGCTTGGCCTCTGGGATGCAGCCGAGTTGGTGTGTCGCCCGCCTGAAGCGGATTGCTGGGCTTGGGCTGGGATTTCCGGGGGTTTGACCTACTATGGTGGCTTCCTGGGAGCGACCACGGTGGCCTATTTCCGCTTGCGCAAGGATAGGTTTCCGTTCTTCCGCGCCGCTGATATGGCGGGCTGCGTGATCCCGCTTGGGCTTGGGTTTGGCCGCATAGGCTGCGTTCTTGCAGGGTGCTGCTTTGGCCAACCACTTGCTGCGCCTTGGGCAATCGTATTTCCGGGATACAGCGCAGCCTCCGAGAAACAGGCGCAGTTGCACCTGCTTACGTCACCGGCCCTGCACTCGTTGCCGGTACACCCGACACAGCTTTACGAAGCCGCTGGCGCGTTGGCGCTCGCTGCAATTCTCATGCTCTACGTGCACCCACGTAAGCGCTACGACGGACATGTCTTCCTCGTGTTCGTGGCGAGCTATGCTGCGTTGCGGTTTGCCCTGGAATTCTTCCGCAGTGATGATCGGGGGGGCGCCTTGGGGCTCTCTACTTCGCAATGGATTGGCCTCTTGCTGATCGTGGGCGTCATTGCTGTGCACCGCAGGCTCACCAGCCGCCCAGTCACTCCTGCTAGCGCCCAGTGACGAGTACTTTCAAAATGGTGGTACAATCGCCATTGTTCGGTCGGACCCGCCATGCATCAAAACCTACCCCGAAATCTTGTCGCTTTGCTGGTGCTTGGGTCGATGGGCTGTTCATCGGACGAGTCGAATTCCCACGCGCCGTTTTGTACGGATCCGGCATGCGTCTCCACGTTGAGACCCACGGTCGGTACCTCGTCTGGAGGTGCAGATAGCACTGGCGATACCACGAATGTGTCTGGCGCCGGGACGACCGTCTCCATCGAAGGCCAAATCGTCGCGGTCAGCGAAGGCACTTTTGCAGTCTCGTCCGCAAGCCTCTCGAGCACCTTTGTGGTTCAAGCTCCGACTGCTGGCGGCACGGTGCTCGAGTCGACCGTAGCCTCGACGTTCTCGTTTGAAGGTGTGGTTCGCTCAAGAACTGCCTGGCTTGCGGCCAAACCAAGCAGCGCATCGGACCTCATGCCCGGGCTGGTTGGCTTCGATTCTACGAGTCAACAGAGCGTTGTCATCCCGCTCATCCGCAAGACCAGCCTGGATCTGGTCGCAAATTCACTAAGTTCGATGACAACACTCGACAGTTCTACGGCCCAAATCGTCCTACGCTTCGTCGACACCAACGGCAAGGCTGTCAGGGGCGTGAAAGCTGCCGTCACGGGTGCGACGGTGGTAGCCTACGACTATTTGGGCAGCTACTCGAACGACGTTGACAGCACGGGTACGAGCGGGCTTGCTTTCCTATTCAATATCCCGGCTTCTGCCGTGCCACTGACCACGACACTCAACCTCAGCGGCGCGGTTACTGCCGAATACAGCCTATGGGTCGAGGCCGGCGCTGCAACCTTTGCCGAATTTTTGGTTTCTTCGAGCTCCTAGGCGGCGTCCTGAGGCGGTCGCGGGTAGCGATTCGGATCAATCTCGAACTTGCGACAGATCGCCTCAAGGACCTGGTCGGCTTGCTCGATCGTTTCCGACAATTCTCCGGAATTGTCAATGACGTGATCGGCAACGCGAACCTTGGTCGAAAGCGGGGCTTGAGAAGCCATGCGCGCCTTGACGTGTTGTTCTTCGACGCCGTCGCGATGCATGGCACGAACGACTTGGTCGTTTTCGGGAACCGCAATCACCACCAGCGGCCGATAGAGATCAGCCCGATTCGTTTCGACGATGAGCGGTGCCTCGTAGCAGGCCAGCGGCTCTTCTCTAAATTCGAGTCGACGGAGTTCGACATCGAGCGCTGAATGCACGAATGGGTGCGTAATTTCCTCAAGCCGCTTGCGCAGCCCCTTGTCGCCAAATACCAAGCGTGCAAGCCTCGCGCGATCGAGCGTCCCATCTTCATGCAGGATCTCGGTGCCGAATGCCTCGACGACGGCAGCCAGACCCTGGTGTCCTGGCTGCATCACACTGCGCGATAGTTCATCGGCGTCGAAAACTGGAAGCTTCCGGGCACGCCATCGAGCGGCCACGGTGGTTTTTCCGGCGCCTAGGCCGCCTGTCAGCCCGAACACATGACACGTCACACGCCAGAACGTATCTCGGGTTGGGGCTTTCGGGCAGAGGAAATCCGCAGTGGTATTGCCATTCCACTTGCAGAGGGCCGGACATGACTAGAATAACCACCAATAGAATGCCGCCGCCGCACAGCCAGAAGTCCGGCCAAATGGGCAGCTGGCCGCGGCGTTCACGCTGCGTCGGCGGGCTACTGGCGGCGCTCGGCTGCTCGGTTCCAGGCCTCAGCCGCGATACCAAAACCGTCGAGCGAGCGAGGGTCCGCGCTGAAGCTCGGGGTTCCCTCCGCGCGACCAGGACCCCAATCGAAATCAGCGTTTCATCGATGATTGCCGGTGCGCCGTCAACGCGAGGCCTAACGTCCCTTTGGCGCGCTGGCTCTGCCTTGGCTGCAGCCCCAGCAATCGGCCCGGATGGTGCGCTCTATGTGGTCGCTCGCCAGGGAACACTCGATGTCCTTGAGGCCTCAGGCGAGCACCGATTCACGATTACGCTTGGGGGTGCGCCGACAGGCGGGATATTCGTCGACGATCGTGGCTGGGCCTACGTCGGGCTCGCCACCGGCAAGTTGCTCGGGATCGCGCCAAGCGGGCTGAAGTCGTTTGCTCTGCAGCTACCAGGCGGCATCAGTGGCAATGTAGCGTTCGCGGAGGGCCAGGGGCTGCTCTTGCTCGGCCATGACAATATCGTCGTTGGCGTCAACCGCGGCGGCGTGCCGACGATGCGGATGAGTGCCGCACCTAGGGCAACCGCCGGGCCAGTTGGAATTTTTGGTTGGTGCGTCGTGGCGACGGCCAACGGCGAAGTCATCTGGGGCGATCGCTGGGGCAAACGCCACCGGGCGACCGTGGGCGCAGCGCCCAAAGTGCTCGAGGCCACGGCAACTGGGGCAATTTGGGTCTTGGCCAACGAAGAGTTAACCGCATTTTCCTCGCCGCGCACCTTGGCATTTCGTCATAGCGGTACCGTGGCCATCGTCACCGGGCCGCCTAGGTTGGCAACAACCGGGGTCGAGGGTGTGAGGCTCACAGCTGCCGGCGAGTTCGAGTGGCTGGGCAAATCAGGTGCTCGTGTCGCCTCGCGAAAGCTAACGGCAGACGTCAGGCCAGCGTCTGAGTTGGCCATGGGTCTCGACGACGAGGGCACGGTCTGGTTCATGGAGGAAGGGAGGGTGCACGCCTTGGGGCCCCAAGGCGACGGCGACAGAACGCTTGAACTCGGCCGCGACCTGCTTGCCCCCGTCTGCGATGGGCCTCGGCGCCGCACCCTGGTATCCACAGTCGAGGGCGAGGTTTTCGCCATAAGTTGGGCGCAGCGAGTGGCGCGTTGATCGGCCAGCGGTTGACTTGGCAGCTGGTCCAGCATGGCCCAAGATCGCGTTCGTGAGCCTGAAATCGAAACTCAGTCGACTCCCGGCGGCTACGGTAGTCGCGCCGAGGTCGGGCGACGGCGGTGGTGAGGTCAAGACTCCAACCATTGACGACTTACGATCCAGGATGGATGAAATTCTGTCGAGGCCCACTCAGTTGCCACCAACGCATACTGATCCGAGTGAGCCCACGTTTCCATTCGTGCGGGCCAAGTCAGGCACTGGACGATTTCAAGTCCGACGGCAGAAAGTGGCTCACACGAAGACCATCGGCCGAATCCCGGTCGATGCGGCCAGCTGTGCCAAGTCAGGCATTCTCAGCCTGCTGGCGCTCGACCCACGACTTTTGCCCTGTGATCCGCGAACGGCGCTCTACCTCGACACCGAAACGACCGGGCTCGGAGGCGGGGCGGGCACGATTGCGTTTCTTATCGGACTGGCTTGGTTCGACGGTGAAGGCCTCTGGTTAGAGCAACTATTGCTCACCAGCCCGATCGACGAATCAGCGATGCTCGATTGCCTGGATGAGCGACTGAAAGCCGCCAGCATGCTCGTGACGTTCAACGGCAAGAGTTTCGACTGGCCCTTGCTCATGGGGCGCTACGTCATGAATCACCACCAGGTACCCGCGACCTTGCCTCACCTCGACCTCTTGCACGTGGCGCGCCGACTGCACAAGCAACGCCTCGGGTCGGTCTCACTGAAGCGCCTCGAAAGTGACGTCCTTGGACTTCTGCGCGGACCTGACATTGACGGGGCCGAGATTGGTCCACGCTACGCGCACTTCCTCAGAACTGGTGACGAACGCGCGTTGGGGATCGTAATTGAGCACAACGCGACCGATGTCCTCAGTATGGTCGCATTGGTCGGCTTGTACGGCGAGCCTGTCGACCGCTTGGTACCTACCGACCTCATCGGACTCGCTCAGACGCTAGCGCGCGCAGGTGAAACGAGCCATGCGCTTGACGTGGCTGAGCTGGCGCTGACGCGCGGTGCCGGTACTTCTGCCATGCAGGTCTCGGCCAGGCTACACAAGGCACGGGGGGATCGAACACGTGCGCTGCTGCAATTCGAAGAACTCGCTCGCGACGTAGACGATCCGACTGTGCGCCTCGAGTTGACGAAGCTCTACGAACACCACGTCAAGGATCACCGCGCAGCGCTGCGCGCCATCGAACTGGGCACGAGTGAGTCGAGCACGCAGACCGAACACAGGCGGGCGCGCCTCGAACGAAAACTCGGGCGCCAAAAGCCCTAACCGCCACTCGACGACTAAAAGGCCGCGGGGCTCCACCCCGGTACGAAGTGGCCTACAAGCGGCCGGTTAGCGCGTCAAATCGCAATCGCCAAACCACCAGCAGCGCTTCGACAAATATGCGACGATCCATCTTCGACTGACCCACACGTCGATCGACGAATACGATGGGAATTTCCAGCACTGACAGCCCACGACAGAGCGCACGGTACGTCATCTCAACCTGGAACCCGTAACCATTGGAGCATACTCGCGCGAGTTCAATCGCCGACAACGCGTGACGCGTGAAGGCCTTGTAGCCTGTGGTCAAATCCTTCGTGCCCACGCCGAGGACGAGCCGTGCGTACAAGGAGCCGCCCTTTGAAAGCACCAGGCGCCCGAGGCCCCAGCCTTCAACACGCCCGCCCGCAACGCCACGTGAACCCACCACAACGTCGACTCCGGCGCGAAGCTTAGTGCAGAAAGCCGAGAGGTGCTTCGGGTCGTGAGAAAAGTCGGCGTCCATCTCGAAAAACCAGTCAAACCCACGCTCCAAGCCCCAGCGAAATCCGTCCAAGTACGCCGACCCAAGCCCCAACTTTCGAGTGCGCCGTAGCAAGTGAACTTGCGCGTCTTCGATTGACATCCGTTCGACGATGGCCCAGGTCTGGTCGGGCGAGTTGTCGTCGACGATTAGAATTGTCGCCGCGGGCAAGCTACTGCGAACGGTCGCAACAAACTGAGCGATATTTTCGCGCTCATTGTAGGTCGGAATGACGATCAGCGTCGGCTTGTCGTCGGTGTGCATCAAAGTTTCAAGATTTGCAGGTTCCAACGTGGGTGCCCCCAAATGCTTGGCTAAGCCTTCACCGTCGTTGAAGTCAGGACCCAGCCATAGGCAATCGTGGCTAGGCGCGTCTGAGCATTGCCCAATCGGTCGAGTAGCGATACGAGGCGGGCGGAGGTCATTTTGCTCGGATGCAAATGTTGACGGGAGAACCCCTGGCTGCGAGCCACGAGTTCGAGCAGAGTCGACTCGATCAGGCGCAATGACAACGACGAGTAGTTCGGTGTTGTAAGAAACAGCGCACCCGAGGGCCGAAGCACCCGGAATGCTTCGCGAAGCCACGGTTCTGGATCCACAACGTGTTCGACAACATCCATGGACACGACCAGATCGAACGAAGCATCGGCGTAGGGCAGGGGTGCTCCTGGTGCAAGGACGTCGGCCTGTTTGATGCGGTGCCCGTGAAGGCGCTGTGCTAGTTCGATTGCCCGCGGCTCGATGTCGCAGAGAGTGTATTGCTTTGAGTCGAGCGGGAGCTGCTCAAGTTCGAAGAATGGACCGGAACCAAGGTTCAGGACCTCCGAACCTTTTGCGTCTCGAATCGCCGAGCGCAAAGCACCGATAATCGGGCCATGGTAGAGGAGCCACGGGAACCGGAGTTTGTTGCGATGGTTGGCGAAGTAGTCGACGGCTTCCGGCATTGGAGGTTGATCCGTCTACTCGGCGGCTCGGCGCGCTACCACCAAATACTCGGCAGTTTGCGCCGGATCGGCGGATTGCAGGAGCTGACGAACGACGGCGTAGGTCGGGTAGGCGAGTAGTCGTCGCGCGCCGGGAAAATTGGTCCAACGGCTAGTCAGGTGCTTGTTCAGCCACCCAGCGAGTGACGGCAACAAAAGCGCTTCGAAGGCTCTGGTCGTTGCGGTCGAAAGTACGGGCTTGACCTCTTCCACAATCAGCCCGCTGTCGGCGACAATTTTGCGCCACCCGTCAGCGTCGTAGAGATGATAATGTTTGAAGAAGTGGTTGATGGCGTCGTCAAGCACGTCTGCCAGCGCCGTCAAACCGAGCTTCTCAAGCGTGGAAATGCTCACCATGTGGCGCGCCCAATCTCGGTCGGGCACGAAGAGAAATGCTCTGGCATCGCATTTGAGACTGCAGCGAATCGTCTGCAGCGCCAAATCAAGTCGCGGAACATGCTCTAGCGAGCAGTTCGCCACGCAGGTGGCGAAGAAATCCGCGGGTAGCCGGGCCGAGGTGATATCACCGAGAATGATCTGAGAATAGGCGCGACTGGCCATTGCCCATCGCCCTTCGTGGGCGTCGATGTCGATCCCCCAAACCTCGACGTCGGAAAACGCGATACTCGCAAACATTCCATCGCCGCAACCAACATCAAGGATGGGGCCTGTACAATCGTATCGGCGCAATTCGGTAAGTCGTGCGCATTCCTTCACTGCCAAAGCAGCTGGGGTGTGGGGGAAATAGCGCAAGAAGTCCTTGAGCCATACCTCGGGATCGCGGTCTGCCATGGTTTTCGAGGAACGCATATTGGGTGGTCGACCTGCCCCTGTCAAATCCGACGGTGAATAGTTGGCCTGTCCCAGACCTGTCGGGAGATGCGGTTCGGTTGCTTGAGGCGGGGCGTCTCATTGCGGTCGCGATCATCGCTCTTCCGCCAGGTCGAATGGCGCGACGAGTTCTCAATAAATTGCCAGATCGGCCTGTTGTTCGCTTTTCAACCAAATCGAGGGTGAAGGCAGCCGCGTCGAGCGCGTCACCCCACACGTTGTGCAATCGATGCTAAACGGCAGAAATGGCGTACGACCATCGAACTGTCGAGTCGCGTTGGCAGGCATATTGGCAGGAGAATAAGACCTTTCGGGCCGTTCGTAGAGCAGGTCGGCCAAAGTTCTACGCTCTCGACATGTTTCCATACCCGTCGGGAAGCGGGCTGCACGTCGGGCACCCTGAGGGCTACACGGCAACCGATATCGTCTGCCGACAGAAGCGCATGCTGGGCTTCGACGTGCTGCACCCCATGGGCTGGGATGCGTTCGGGTTGCCCGCAGAACAGTATGCTATCCAAACCGGAACCCATCCGGCCATTACGACCCAGCGCAACGTGAACATGTTTCGCGCTCAGCTGCAGCGGCTGGGGTTTGCGTATGACTGGGAGCGTGAAGTCAATACGACTGATCCGGACTACGTGCGCTGGACGCAATGGATCTTTCTGCGCCTATTCGAACGCGGGCTGGCATTTCAGGCAGAAATTCCGGTCAATTGGTGCCCCGCCCTGGGCACCGTATTGGCCAACGAAGAAGTGGTCGATGGCCTGAGCGAACGAGGCAATCACCCGGTGGTGCGCCAACCGCTGCGTCAGTGGCAGCTGCGCATCACCGCCTACGCCGATCGGCTGTCCGAAGAACTCGACGGCCTGGATTGGCCGGAAACCAAGCAGAAGCAACGCGAATGGATCGGACGAAGCGAAGGCGCCGAAGTCGACTTCCCGCTCGTCGGGCACGGTGAGAAGCTCCGGGTCTTCACGACGCGCCCCGACACGCTCTACGGCGCAACGTACATGGTCATCGCACCCGACCATCGCCTCGCGCTTCAGATCTGTTCGCCCGAGCAGCGACCAACCGTCGAGGCCTACGCCACCGCCGCCGCGCGCAAGAGCGAACTTGAGCGCACCGCACTCTCCAAGGAAAAGTCCGGCGTTTTTACCGGCGCTTACGCGACCAATCCGCTCACGCTGCGCCCGATCCCGGTGTATACGGCAGACTACGTGCTTGGCGCCTACGGTACCGGTGCCATCATGGCAGTGCCAGCCCATGACGAACGCGATTTTGCCTTCGCCAAGGCATTTGGTTTGCCCATCGTGGAAGTAACCAGTCCCGATGGCGAGTTGCACGAAACTTTGGATGCTGCCTTCACGCATGATGGCATTGCGGTGCGCTCGGGGCCCTTCGATGGGCAACCAACCGCCACAATGAAGTTGAACGTCATCAAGCTAATCGAGGAGCAGGGGCTCGGTGTCCGCAAGGTCAACTACCGCTTGCGCGACTGGGTTTTCTCGCGCCAGCGCTATTGGGGCGAACCGATTCCAATCTATTTTCCGGTGAATACCTCCGGAGATCCGCGGCTTGGTGACGCCTTCGAGATCGACTACACATGCCCTGTCGCTGTCGAAGACAGTCAATTGCCACTTCAGCTGCCGCTACTCGAGGACTACAAACCTGGCGACCCCCAAGGACCACTAGCGCGCGCGCTCGAGTGGCGTTTCTTCCAGAAGGACGGAAAGTGGTATGCCCGAGAAACCAACACCATGCCCCAATGGGCGGGCTCCTGCTGGTACTACCTGCGCTACCTCGACCCGCGAAACACGAAGGAGATCTTCAGTCAGCAAGCTTACGACGATTGGATGCCCGTCGATCTTTACGTAGGCGGCAACGAGCATGCTGTGCTTCACCTGATGTACGCACGATTCTGGCACAAGGTGTTATTCGACCTTGGCGTTGTGCGACACCCGGAGCCATTTGACAAATTGGTCCACCAGGGACTAATTCTTGGGATAGCTTATCGATATTTCGTCAAGCTCGACGCCGCGAATGCCGTCGTCCAGGCATTTGACGGCGATTCGGCGGTCACCCGCAATCCCGAGAATGGCGAGCTGCGGCTGAAGAGTTCCGACGAACTCGTCGAAGCACGGTTCGTCATGGAGAACGAAGTTGTCATCTGCAACGGCGCGCCCGCGCACAAGGAGTTTGATGTCAAGCTTACTCCAATTGCCGAGAAAATGAGCAAGAGTCGCGGCAATGTGGTCAACCCAGACACCGTAGTCGAGGAGTTCGGCGCCGATTCGCTGCGCCTGTACGAAATGTTCATGGGCCCACTCGAACAGGCAAAGCCCTGGCAAACGAGTGGAATTCAAGGGGTCAGACGCTTCCTTGATCGCCTCGCCGCGCTGGCGACCAGGCCCATTTCCGAAGAGCCGATGGATGACGCGACGTCGCGGCTCACGCACAAGTCGATCAAGAAAATTGGCGAAGACATTGACGGGCTACGCTTCAACACTGCGGTCAGCACCATGATGATTTGGCTCAATCACTTGGCGACCTACGACCAGCCACCGCGCGCGGCGCTCGAAGCGTTGATCCTGTGCGTGTCGCCCTTTGCGCCCCACCTCGCCGAGGAACTTTGGAGCCAGCTAGGGCATCCAGCCAGCATCGCCGACGTGCAGTGGCCAGCCTACGACGCGCGGCTGTGTGAGGACGACGTGGTTGAAGTGGGCGTACAGGTGAATGGCAAAATGCGAGGGCGGATCACTTTGCGCAAAGTCGCGGACGCCAAAGAGGCTGAACAGGTGGCCCTGGAAGATCCGAATGTCCGCAAATTCGTTGCTGACAAGTCGGTGAAAAAGGCGATATACGTGCCCGGCAAGATTCTGAATCTCATTGTTGGCTGAACGGGTATGCGCTGGACGCATTACTAGCGATAAACGCCTGCTCCGATGTGAACAAGCTGTGGTTTCCCGTGAAACTTGGCCCAATTTCAACCGATGTGCTGCGCGCGAGGCTTTTCGCCGCGGCGTTAGTAGGGCTAACGGCCTGTGGTTACCGCCCCGCCTACGGGGGCACCAGACCGGCGGTGCGTTATTCTGTAGCAGCCGCTCCCGCACGTTCGCCAGAATCCGGTGCATTAGTCGCCGTGCTCGAAGGGCTGCGCGGCGAGCTCTCCAAGTCCGGAGTTTTGGGGCCCGATACCGGGTATCCGCGGGTCGTTGTGGAGCTGGTACGCGTTGACGAGCGCGGAACCGCTCAGTCACTCAGTATTCAACCCAATTCGGGCGTTGAGCTTCCAATCGCCAGTGGGTCGCTGGTCGGCGTTACAGCGCGGGCTTGGGTGGAAGGCGGGCCGAAGATCGTCGAGCGCGATACGGGTGACGTACGCCGAACATCGGCGTTCGGATCTGCTGGGAGCCCAATTTTAGACGCCGCCAGGCGCGAGGCGGCAATGAACAATGCCGGTCGTGCAACCGGAACCGCGCTTGGCCGGCGCGTTCTCGGAGAAATCGAAGTCGCCCAAGAACCCATGTGAGTGTCTCTTGAGCTGACGTGCGAGCTTTGCGTCAAAGCTTGGCGGCTTTGCGGAAACGCTTGGCGTCGGCAAACATATCAACGTTCGAGAACACGTACACGGCCGTCTGCGAGCGATCACTCAAAGCAATTTCGGCGAGACGCTCGATGGCAGGATCCTCGTAGCGACTTTTATGTCCGGCTGGACCAGGCAGACGGTAGTAGGCAACCTTACGCTTTGAGAGCCCGTGCTGCAGCGGATCACGCACGGCAATCGTGTCCGTTTCTTCCGCCAACGCATCGGCGTCGTCCGGTTTCCACGTTGGCCCTGGATCGAAGCCGATCTTCGCGTACCGGACTCGGACTTTTGCGAGGAACGCCTTGAGGGCGCTCTTATTCGCACGGTTCTGCGCAAAATCGCTACCTGCCACGAAGACGGCGGTCGTTGCCTTCAATTCCTTGGCCGTCTCATCGAGAACCTCGAGAGCCGTGTCGACCACTTTGCCTTCACGGAACCCTTCTTGCGAGATCTCACGCGGCCCGAGCAAAGCGAATTCGAACCCTACGGGCGCCTCACGCTGCCACCGCCGAACGGTGCCCATACCCGGCTGGGCAAGGTGCGTCTCCTGCACCTCGACGAAGAGATACTCTTTGAAGTACTTCGTCGCTGGAACAGCAAATCCGGCGCAGCCAATGGTGATCATGAGGGAGACCGACGATAACACGGCCCGTCCCGCCTGACAGCCAGCGATTACGCGAAATGATTCAAGAAGTCGCTTCGAGGCGGCTGCCTAGCCATGGTTGCCGCGAAAAATGGGCCCAGCCGTTTGGCTGGGCCCTACTAGAAGTGGGAAAATCCGGGGCGTCTCAGATGTCGCTGAGGTGGCACTCAACCAGACACTCGCTGACGACGGCCGTGCCGTTTGAGGGTACAACCGCTCCCAGCCAAGCGCCGGCGGCCGTAGACTTGACAGTCATTTGTGCTGCTGTGATGTCCGCCGCTGTGGGAATGTCAGCAGCCGTGAGTGAACCGTCCTGACAAGCTTGCACTGAATCAGCATCTGTGACGCTGCCGTTGACCTGGTAGAAGAGCGATAGGCACTCGAGTGCCTTCAGGGTATTCGACATGCACGTCCCATCGTTGGTGCAGGTGACAGCCTGAGTGCAGGCGGTCGTGTAGATGCAGTTGATGCACCCCACGGTCACATCTGGAACAGTCGCTGGGACTGTTGCTGCGGAAGCCGGACAACTGGCTGCCGTGAAAACTGCCGTCGTGCTGCCGCCTGTGCTCGACGACGTAGTGCCCCCGGTAGACGTCTTGCCACCAGTCGCAGTCGTTTCGTCACCACCGCTGCCACCGGTGCCGTTGCCGTCGGAGGTGGTAATGGTGCAGCCAGAAGCTAAAGCGACTCCAAAGAAGCTCAAGAACAGAGTGTTGTGTAAGTTTCGCATGTGCTACCGATCTCCCTTCAAGACCAACGGCGGCTTAGTAACTCGGTTGGATAGATCTACCTGCAGCTGGAGCGAAGGGCAATGGTGGGATTGAAGTTGGGCCTCACGAACCGTGAGCCTCAGTCGACGTTGCACCATAGATGCGTAGGTAGCGCCCGAATTCTTCCCGACAATTATGCAGCCCGCTCACTGGGTTGTTGGCCAGCGCAACCGGGGCTAGGTCCGCTGTGGCAATAATCTGAGCAGCTTCGCCCGGGAAACGAATGCCGCCAGAACTCCCGTGGCGGCCAGTAGCCACGTCAACCATTCGCCAAACAGGCGATAAGCCGTCGTGCCTCGAAGCCAGGCGATGTCGTGGTCCAGGTGCTGCTGCTTGAATGTCTCGGTTTGGCTGAGGGTACGCCCCACGGGATCGACAAAAGCACTCACACCGCTGTTCGTCGAACGTACGAAAAATCTCCGCTGCTCCACGGCGCGCAGCTTTGAAAGCGCAAAGTGCTGGTAGGGTTCAATCGTGTCGCCAAACCAGGCATCATTGGTAATGTTCACCAGTAGCTCGGCATTTTTATGCCTAAACATGCGATTGACGAACCCAGGCGACAGGTCCTCGTAGCAAATGATCGTGGCGACCCGATGATCGGCAACGGTGAGTGGTTCGATCGAGGTCCCGGGCGAAAATCGCCCCGAGTTTGGCGACCACTCGTACAGGATGGGTAAACTGTCGCCAAAGGGAATGTATTCGCTGAAAGTTACTAGGAATTGTTTGTCGTAACGCCCGCGAATCGCGCCGTCCGCGTCGCTGGCAAGTGCCGTGTTAAAGGCAAAGTATTGCCGGGGCCCACCGACGGGCCGAATGAGTACCGCGCCGAAAATAGCCGGGACCCCAATTCGCCGACTGACCTGTTCAGGCACCTGGGTCGCGAGTTCGCTCTCGTCGACCGCGCGCATCACACTTGTTTCACTCCACACGACCAGGTCGAGCGGCCCGCGGCTCTTGAGTTCTTCGGTGAGAGTCAGGTGCCGTCGTAGGCCCTCGGCGAGCTCTCGACGTTTGCCCATGAGGCTCATGTTGGCTTGGACAAGGCCAACTCGCGCCTTTGGGGCACCTGCCACTGCAGCGTCTACCTGCCAGATCCGGACTCCACCGTAAGCCAGGGCAAGTGCCACGAAGCCAAGTGACATTGCCATCCGGCGGCGCAATATCGGTCGCTGTTCCAACCACGCAATGATCGGCTCCGCGATAACGAAATTGACCGCCACAATCACGAGCCCAACCAAAATTGGCCCACCTAGATCTGCGGTTTGCAACAGTAACGGCACCTGGTGCACTGTTGCCCCAAAAAACCAAGGAAAGAGGACGGGGAAAAGCAGCTCACTCGCGGCAAATGCTCCGACGAAGGCGAACTGGGCTGACCAACCGCAACGTTCGGCCCGGCAGTAAAGCCATCCGATAGAACCAATCCGAAAGCCTTGATACAGGCACAGGATGGACATCAGCAGCAGGCAGATGGCCGTCGGAAACCCGCTGAAGGTCTCGAGCATGCCCAGCAGCCAATAGAAGCCCAGCATGTTCATGGTGAAGCCGGCAAGAGACGCCAACCAGAACCCCAGCACCGGGGTGCGACCACGCAAAGCGATGAGAAGGGGCACAAATGCCAAGAAGGCGAGTGGCCAAAACTCGATCCCTGGGAATGCTGCAAAGTACAGCACGCCGGTACCTGCGGACAGCAAGGCTGCCACTCGATTCGAGACGATCCGGGTCACCGATCAATTCCCGGCGTTCAGCGGTGCGACATTTGAGGGCGCAGGGGTTGCTGAACCGGTTGGAGAGCCCCCAGTCGGCCTGGTGAGATCTGCGCAGCCAACGACTGAAACGAGGATGAGCAACGAGAGGATCCGCATATCTTTGCGCCTTCCTAGCGCAAATACGCTCAGAACGCATCGGATGCTTGCCCATCGGGTCGACAACACCCCAGAATGCGCGGCGCCGAATGTCCCGAATCCTTCACATCGAGGACGATCCAGCCAATCGACTGCTGGTTCGCAAGCTGTTGAGTCCAGCCGGCTACCAAGTGATCGAGGCCTTCGACGGCCTCGAAGGGATCCGCAAAGCCTGCAGTGAGGCGCCGGATCTCATCTTGGTGGATATTGCCATACCTGGTTTGGACGGCTACGAGGTCACCTTGCGCCTCCGCTCCGAGCCGTCGCTGCGCAGCGTGCCGATCGTGGCGATTACAGCGGAGGGAAACCGCGACACGAGCTTGGCCGTTGGATGCGATGGCTTCCTGCAGAAGCCAATTGACGCCAGGTCTTTCGTCGACACGATTGCTGGCTACCTCGGTGGACATCGGGAACAGACTTCGCCCGATCGAACGCGTAAGCATTTGCGCCAACAGAGTCAACGCATCGTGTCTCACCTGGAGAACAAGATCGCTGAATTGGAAGCCGCGAACCTTCGCCTCACGGACATGGACCGAGCGCGCCGCGAGTTCTACCGAAACGTGACCCACGAGCTTAGCACCCCCATGACGCCAATTGTGGGGTACCTCAAGTTGCTTCGCGATGGTGAACTTGGCCCACTTGAACGTGCCCAAGACAAGGCCCTCAAGGCCATGGACGACTGCGTGCAACGGTTACGTGGGCTCATCGACAACCTCCTCGATGTGACCGGCATTGAAACCGGGCGACTGCGCTTCGTTCCGCATGAGTACGACTTCGGACAGGTGGTCCGACAGAATATTGAGCGCCGCTCGCCACTATTCGAGGAGCGGGGATTGCGGCTCGCATTTGACGTACCCCGCACGGGTTTGGCTGGCTTCGGCGATGCAGAGCGTCTCAGTCGCGCAGTGGATCAACTTCTCGACAATGCCGCCAAGTTTACGCCTTCAGGCGGTGCAGTTGGTGTGCGCGTGCGCCGGCTAGCCACCGGACATTTCGAATGCTGCGTTGCGGATTCCGGTCCTGGGCTTCGTCCGGAGCAGTTGGATCGCCTGTTCGAACCCTTTGTGCAAGGCGATGGGTCACCGACGCGTTCTCATGGTGGTACGGGCGTAGGTCTGGCTATCGTTCGGGGTATTGCCCGGGGGCACAGCGGAGACATACGCTGCATCTCGCCTGCGGAGGAGACAATCGCGGACGTGATGCTGCGGGGTGCGGCGTTCTACTTGGTCGTGCCGGAACGGGCGATGACGACTTCGGTTGGAGCCTAGGGGGCTCATGGCATCACCCAATTCCGGCATCAGCGGCCCGGCTGCAATTTACCTTGACTGGAATGCCACCTCGCCAATTCATCCACAGGTACTCGCCAGGATGCATCAGTGCGCCGAGGAGGTGTGGGGCAACCCCTCGAGCGTGCATCGATTCGGGCGCGCCGCACGCGAGCTGGGGGAGCAAGCACGTGCAACCATCGCCCGAAATTTTGGCGCCCACCCGAGGGATCTGCTGTTTGTCTCCGGCGGCACTGAAGCGAATAACCTCGGGCTACTCGACGCGCCGGGGCTCGTTACCAGTGAGCTTGAGCACCCCAGCATCACGCGCTGCGCGAAAGAGCTCGAGCGCAGGCAACGGCCAGTTCGATGGTTGAAAGTATGCACCAACGGTCAGGTGGATCTTGAATCGCTGCAGCAGGCGCTGCAAGAGGTACCGCGAGGCGCTGTCGTTGCATTGCAAGCAGTGAACCACGAAACCGGCGTTATTCAGCCATTGGCCGCAGCGGAGTCGATTGCTCGTCGCGCTGGAGCTTGGCTACATGTCGACGCTGTACAGGCATTAGGTAAACTTGACCCATCAGCGTACCTCTTTGGGGACAGTTTCAGCATTGCGGCCCACAAGATCCGTGGCCCCAAAGGCGTTGGGGCTTTGATCTGGCGCTGCGGAAGACCTGCACCTCGCCCATTGCTCTTTGGCGGGCAACAACAGCGCGGCCTCCGACCAGGTACCCCCGACCCGATGTCAGCTGCGGGATTTGCCGTTGCCCTCGACCTGGCCAAAAGTATGCTGTCCAGCCGCGCAGGCATCGAACTGTTGCGCAACCGGCTCGAGGCAAATCTAGCTAGGATTGGGGAATCAAACGTGCTCGGTTCGCCGAGGCTTGGACATGTGGTCAGTTGGTACGTGCCGACGTGGCGAAGCGATGAGCTGGTAGCGGCCCTCGACGTCGAAGGGGTGGGTGTTTCGGGAGGGAGCGCCTGCAGTGCGGGAACCGCCGAGCCCTCGGCCGTCATTTCCGCCATGCTGGGAGTTGAACGCGCATCGAGAACGATTCGGTTGAGTCTCGGCGACCTTACAACACCGGCTGAAATCGAGCTCGCGACCACCATCATTCACCGAGTAGTCGCCAGAGCCGCGCAAACGCAGCGGACACCCGGCCTTGCTTCGAGTGATGGTTGAGCCTTGCTCGCTGCAGCGATGTGTTACTGCGAATAAATGACGGCAACCCGCTGAACATAAAGGATAAACGCGCCTGTCAATTGACTCGATGACCACTCCATTCAATGGAATGGTCAACGCGTACTAAACCTGAGGCGCCCGACGTTGAACCGCAACGATGGCCAAGGCAATGCCGGCCGCCACGCTGGCATTGAGGGAGTCCAGTTGTCCGCTCGAGGGCAGGCGCACCAAATGGGAACAGGCGTGACGCACCCCACGCGATAGCCCCTCGTGCTCGCCGCCGACAACCAAGATGGTGGGGCCGTCGAGCGCCAAGTCAACCAGTTCGAGTGGCGCCTGCCCGTCGAGACCGACAACCGACGCACCCGCGGCGCGGGCGTCCAAGAGAGCCTGCCGGACCGAATTCACTCGGCATAGCCGCACGTGTTCGATGGCACCGGCTGACGCGCGAAACGTTGCAGTCGACAATGGTGCCGAGCGATGCGCACCGAATATGACGGCTGCGCCGGCGACCGCTACGGCGGAGCGAATGATAGCCCCGAAGTTTTGCGGATCTTGAATCTGATCCAAGGCAACTGCCAAGAGCTTGGGATCTTCGACGATGGTTTCAAGCTCGAGTAACGCCAGCGGTGGAGCCCAAGCGACCACGCCCTGATGTTCCACGCCGCGAGCCCACCGGTCGAGGTGATCGCGCTCTACGCGCAGGATCTCAGCTACGCCCTGATCCTTGGCGTAGCGCTCAATTGCATCGAGCCTAGGCAGGTTTCGTTGGTCAATCGCTACACGAAGCACGTCCGTGCGATGGACGCGAATGACCTCGCGTACGGGCTGAAGTCCAATAACGAATCGGGCATTTTCAAAGTCGTGTGGCACGATAGTGGCTGAAGGGTGCGCGCAGCCTGTACCGAATGCCAGGTACAATCAAACTTCCGCGTCGCAAAGGCTTAATTGTTGGCCCAGCGAGCGCTGGGGTCAGGGCATTCAACTGCCAGATCCAGCAACACGCTTGCTAGATCTGGTGCGTGGCGGCAGCGTCCGCGATCTCGTGAACGATGGCAGCGGCAACTTGCTCAGGATCGCTGGCATCGCGGATCGGACGGCCCACTACGAGGATACTCGCTCCGGCAGCAATGGCGTCGCGAGGTCGGCCGACACGTTTCTGGTCATCACCGCCTGCGCCAGAAAAGCGAATTCCCGGGGTGACCAGCACAAAATCTGGGCCCAGCGCATTCCGCAATCGCGCGACCTCGGCCACCGAGCAGACACACCCTGTCAAACCACTCGACCGAGCCAGTAGCGCAAGCTTCAGCGCGTGCTCTCCTGGCGCAGCCGTGACCCCAATGGCGTTCAAATCTGCCTGGTCGAGGGAAGTGAGCACAGTGACCCCGAGCAGCGTGAGCGGCACATTCTCGAGCTGCACGCGCTTTGCAGCTTGCTCCATCATCCGAGGGCCACCCGAAGTATGCAGCGTGAGATACCGTACCCCAACTTGGCAAGCGCTAGCCACAGCGCGATCTACGGTTTCGGGAATGTCGTGGAGCTTGAGGTCGAGGAACGCATCACACCCCAGTTCGTTCGGCAAACGGGCCGCAGCCGGGCCTTCACGCACGAACAGTTCTAAGCCGACCTTGAGCACACCAAGATACGGAGCCACCTTGGCCGCGCCGGCTCGAGCATCCTCGAGGGTAGGGTAGTCGAGAGCGAAAGCCAACCTTCTACGCGAAGCGTCGTTCACAGAATTCGTGGCCAAGTGAGCTCGACCTTAGAATCCGCAAAGTGGATCGTTCGGATTACATGCGGGCTTCGCTGCACCGCCTGGCTTGGCCGCGCCACCACCACCACGAATGCTTCCGCGTGCCGCCGCCGCATCCTTCTTTGCCTTGTCGATTTCTGCCTGAATGCGATTGCGCTCGGCATCGTCCTTGGCACTGGCCAAGCTGCGAGAGAGCTCTTGCTCCTTACGCGCGGCAAGTTCGAACTCACGCTGCAGGCGCTCCAACTTGTCCGATTGAATCTTCTTTTCGGCGGCGTCCGCCGCAGCCCGCTGAGCTGCTTTTTGCGTTACGTCTTGATACCAGGCCACACCGCCAACTACACCAATTAGCAGCACGCCCGCAATGACACCAATCATGACCTGCAAGCGCTTCTTGTGGCGATCCTGGTTGAGTGCCGCCATGGCTGCTTCATGCTGCTGCTGCGCTGTCACCGACGCTAGTCGAGCATGGTGCTCGGCATCCGCACGGGCACGCTCGATTTCTGCATGCCGAATAGCCTCAATGCGCGCTGCTTCTTCCTTGCGCCGTTGGTCTTCACGCTGGCGCTCCGCCTCTTCCCCACGAATCCTTGCTTCTTCGGCATCGCGGGCAGCGCGCTCAGCTGCCATCTTGGCGTCATGTGCGGCTCGCGCCGCAGCTTCCTTTTGGGCTTCTTCCTCGCGGATTCGATCTTCCTCGAGGCCCATCAGTTCCTTCAGTGAGAAGAGGACTGAGCTTTCCTTCTGTTCGGCCATAGCAGTCGGTACCTTGCTGTTAGACGCGGCGTACAAGCGCCCATATCAATCAGGGGTGGGGGACGTCAACCGACGATCCCAAATTAGTGCAAATAGAGGGGCGTTCCATGGGTTGATTACGGAAAATTCTCGTAAAATTGGCGATTTGGTTCGCGCACAGTCACCTACCCGAAGCCGACGCCACCGCAGTCGCGCTGTTTCGCAAATATATCGAACGGCGACGCTTTGAGCGCTGGCTGGCATGGGTCGCGGTAGCCGAGGCTGCGCGACCAAAGCCGAACAATCGGCCGTCCCATTCCAGCGATACCCAGACTTGCCCAATGTATTCATTTGGCTGGAGAGAAGGTCGTTCGAGTTACGTCAAGTTTGGGATGGGAGGGGAAGTTGATTCGACGCACCGCCCCGGCGACGCACCCTGCAACGCGCGGGCTACTGGGCGTGGTGGTCACGCTGACGCCCACTGCGCGACCGTTTTGAACAGCTGCGCAGATATAGACGCCCATGGATTCTGGCACGCCACACCCACCCATGAATTGTCCTGAATTCAGTATTGCACCGTACTGGCCAGCCGTGATGTCGGCTTGGCCCCGTTGGCCAATCTTCATCTCTTCGACGTACGCGTTCTGAGCGGCCTCACAGCTCATGCCGCCTCCCAATATCGGAAATCCACCCTGAGTGCCGACGACTCCGCCGCCCTTGGCGCCACCGAGACGCTTCTTGCCCTTGAGATCGCCTTCCATTTCGACGTTCGTTGCGGTCTCGCCCATCACGTCTAAGTCGTCCTTCTTCGCCCCGCGCACCGTGAAGTACCAAACGACACCTGCAGCCAGAAGGGCCCCGACGGCGATGATCCCAAAGAACGCTTTGCCGCGCGTGCTTCGCTGTTCACGCACAACCGTGCGCTCAAGCGCTGCTTTTTCAGCCTTGATGTCGCGATGCAGTCGCGCCTGTTCGGCGAAAGGAGCGAACTGATCCCAGTCCTTAATGGCGCGTTCGTCGTTGCTCAACGAATCGCGAAGAATGTCGGAATCGATGAATCCGTGGGTTGCAATTTGCTGCAGCAGTTCAATGGCACGAAATGGGCCGTGATCCATTCCCTCCTTGACCACGACATATCGTGGACGTGGGTCAGACTCGAGTTGGGCTTTGAGCGCACCGAGTTCTACGACCCGATCGTCGAGGATCGGCTTAGCAAGCTTGTTTTCAACGACTCTGACGTCATATGGACTGGTCGCTGCCCGTTGGTTCGGAGGCAGCATTGACATCGATATGTCTACGGTAAAATCTGCCCCCCTATCGAGGTGAGATTCGTCAGCCGGTGGCGGTGCGAGACTGGCCTGAGGTGCGAGGTGATGTAAGGCCTGAGCCAGCGCCAACAGATCGTCGGGGCGATGCGAAGGATCTGCTACCAACGCCTTGGCCAACAACAATTCGATGGTTGCTGGAATAGTCGGATTCAATTCCGTCGGACGCCGCATCCCGGGACCAACCGACGCTCCAGTGAGCGCTTCGTACAGCAGCGCACCGACCGCGTAGACGCTCGCCCTGGCATTGCCGGGCAATCCCGAACGCTCTTCGGGCGCGAGACACGCCCGGTCGCGTGGCAATGTCGGGGCGCGCTGAGACAGCGCGACGTTGATGGAGAATCGGCCCGCTTCACCCTGCGAGATTGTCGAAGGATTAACGAACAAAGTTTCTCCCGCCGCGTGTCGTTGCGCGAGTTCTACGCTCAGCGGAACGAGAAATCCGACGGTTTCCTCGAGTGTACAGGTCAATCCCTGCGCGCGAAGTTGTTCAAAATGCGCTCGGAGTGTATTCGGGGTCACTGAGGCTCCAACAGGCAAAGGCGTCCCGGGGTACTGTCGCAGTGGGTCACGGGGCAAAGATGGTACCAGATTTGATCGGAACGGAAGACGGAGTTAGTTCGTTGTCTCAACGGGTCGACTTAAGCGCTGATGCAGGTGAGTGATCGTAGGTGAGACATATTTTTCGCACGTCGCTCGCAAGTGCATTGGAAGGTTCTCCTTCGTACGAAGGCGTCCACCGGTTTTTGTACAGTCCCGGAAACGGTGGCGGCACCACTTCGCGCGCTTCGGCGCACGAGCCGGGCCGTCCGAGCCTGGACTCACCACGGCAGTGGCGCGACGGAAGAACGATCACGGGGTGGAGTCACTTTCGAAGCCGCTCGCTCGAACCGCGAGTTCCGGCGGCCTGGTTTGCGCCATGGTTGCCTGAATTCGTGTAATTTCAGCATGTTGCCGCAGCAGTTCGATATGGGTCGATAATTCCCGTGTCCGTACATATGCAAAACATCTGTCCAGGGCACGTTGCTACTAAGTCTTTCACCATGTTAGCTTGCGTCCAACCATGGATCCTCGTGAAATGGAGTCGCTCTCAACGCGACTGATCCAAAATCCCCACGATCAAGAAGCACTTCTCACAGCCCATCAGGCCGGTCAGTCCGACCCTTCTGGGTATGCGATGTTCTTGGAGAAAGTGGGCAGCGGCACCGCTGATGCTGCGCTGTCTTGTCATTGGCTTACCGAGGCTGCCAACGTGTGGCTTGCTTCCCTCGGTGACGCACCACGTGCAGCGCGCGTGTTGATGAAAGCGATCGAGCGCGATCCAACGCAACCGGCTCCAGGTGACAGACTTGCGGAGCTCTATCGTGAGCGAGGCGACACCAAAGCATTGGTGGCGTTGCTCGAACGTCGCTGCAAGGCCATCGACGCACTGGCAACGGCTGACGGCTCGATTTTAGCCCAAGCGGCAATGATGCGCGAAGAACTCGGCCGTCTCTGGAGCGAGCCGCCGCTATCGCAAATGCGCAAGGCGATCGAGAACTATAGGCGGGCGATTGAGCTCGATCCAACCAGCCAGTATGCGATCTACGCACTGCGCGAACTGCTCAAAGCCGAGCAAGCCTGGGCAGATGCGGTGCCCTATTTCGAGCTCGAACAGCGCCTTGTCGATGATCCTGAACGCAAGCTCGCCCTCTATCAAGATGAAGCTATCGTGCGCCAGAGCGCTGGCGATCGGGTCGGCGCAGCTGAAGCGCTCCGGCGCGCTCGCCAAATCGAAGGCGGGATCGATCCCGGCCTGAAGCAACAGCTCGCGACCATTGCGCTTGAGCGTGTTCAGTCCCAGGAGCTCGTTCCGGACGCTGACCGGGCTGAGGCCGCCCAAATCTTCGTCGACCTTGCGGAAGAGTACCCGGGCGAACACGGTCTGTCCTACTCCGTGTGTGCCCTCGAAGTATTGGGAACGCAGGATCGTGCTGTTCAACTGGCGATGTACTACTCCGAAGAGCTGGGACGCGAAGCCGAAGTGGGGCGCCAAGTCGCTCACTACCTCAAGAGCAACCCCGGCGGGGCGCTAGCTGTTCAAGCTCGCGAGTTCGTCAATAAGCTGGCCCAATCGGGCGTCGCGGACGAATCGATTTTCGAAGCTTTAGCGCCCACTGCTGACGCGCCCGCATCCGAGCGAGTGCAGGCACTGCTCGACCAAGCAAGCGCTTTGGCCCGGCGAGCGCGTAAACCCGAAGCAGCGGAAAAATACCAGCAAGTGCTGGAGCTGGACCCTTCCAACGAGGAAGCTGTCCAGTTCATGGAGGGGTTCCTTCGGCAGCGGCGCAAATACGCTGAAATGCGTGACATGTTCCGTGCCGCCGCCAGCGTGGAGGATGCCCCTTACGACAGTCGCAAGCAATGGTATCGCGAGCTTGCTGGCCTTTGCGAGACCCAGCTGCGCGATGCCGACGGGGCAATCAAGGCGTGGCAGGATCTTCTCGTGCTCGATCCTAGCGACGAGTCGCCGCGCGAGCAATTGCAACGATTGCTCGAGAAATCCGGGCGTTGGGATGAGCTGGTCCACCTGCTCGAGCAGCAAGCCGAGCAGGAAGAGGATGTCGAACGACGCGTGGCAATGGAACGGTCCATAGCGAAAATCCATGAGCAGAAGCGGCGCGATCCGGTCGCCACAGGTCTGACTTGGGCGCGCATTGCGTTGCTTTTGCCGGACGATGAGTCCGCAATCCAGGCAGCAGTCAAGAACTTCGAGCGCGGTGAGCGACTCGATCTTGCAGCGCAGTGCATTGCAGAAAACGTCAATAGCATCGGCGACGAAGCCACGCGGGCGCACTTGCAAGAAAAGTTGGGCACGCTTCGAGAAACCCTCGGCGACTGGCAAGGCGCTGGCGAGGCCTTCGCTGAGGCTGCTAGCGTACTGCGTACCACTGCCGTATTCGAGGCTGCCGAGAAGTGTTTCGTGGAAGCGCAGTCCTGGAACCAAGCTGCCAGTGTGGTCGATGACCTGGCGCAGCAAGTCCCCCATCCCATCGAGCAAGCCAAGTTATTCGCGACTGCTGCCGTTTATCTCACACGGGCTGGCGACGAGGATGGCGCGCTGCAACGGTTGGAGCAGGCCTCCGATCTTGACGCCATGAATGACGCCTACGCCGAGGACCTCGAACGTATCTACGCCGGGTCAGCGCGCAATGACGACATTGTCCGCCTGCTTCTTGGCAGGGCCGAAAAGATGCGCGAGCAGTCGAAGCGCGTCGGCCTGCGGCGTCGCGCCAGTGCCATCCAACGCGAAACCTTGCGGGACCCCGAGGCGGCGCGAGAGAGCCTGTTGCTGGTCCTTTCAGATGGCGATGACGCGGAAACTCTTCAACTCCTCGTCGCTGACGCCGAGGAGCGTCGAGAGTACCAGGAGGCGGCAGCTTACTTGTACCGCCTTGCCGCGATCACGACGGACAAGCCCCAGAAACTTCAGCACCTGTTGCGCGAGGCGCGGATTATTGCCGAGGACCTTGAGGATCCGGAGGGGGCAATCGAGCGCTACGAGCGAATTCTCAAGGATTTCGATGCAGAAAGCGTCGCGTGTCTCGAAGCGATTGCCAATCTGCATGAGGCTCAAGGCAATCCGAAGGGGATGGCCGCTGCCCTCGAACGAAATCTGACGCTGAAGAACGAACCGGCTCGCCGTCTCGAACTTGCCTCGAAACTCGCGGATTTGTACGAGTCTCAGCTCGACGATCCGAAACGAGCGATTGACATGCTCGACATCGTTCGGGAGTTGGATGAAGAAAACTTCGAAGCGCTCTCGCGCCTGTGCGCGTTGTCGGAAAAGATTGAGGATTGGTCACGGCTGGCGAAGCATTTGGCGGAATCGATTGCGATCGAAGGTGATGACACTGAGCTCAGCCGTCTGGCTCGCCAGCTTGCAGGCCTCTATCATGAGAAGCTCAACAGCAACGACGAAGCTCTCAGCGTCTTGATACAGGTTGCTGATGCCGGCGACGCCGAGTGCCGAGAAGAGTACGTGACGCTCGCGGATAGCCTCGGCTGGAAGGGAATTGTCGCGACCAAGTTAATCGAGTGGAACCTTGAGGCTCCTAGCAGTGAATCTCGCAATCTCGCGCTTCGCGGTGCCTTCGACCGGTTCCTCACTGTTGGGCGCGATGCGGAGGCGGCAGGAGTCGCCAAGGAGCTTGTCCGCGCTCGCGCAGGCGACAACGCGCTTGCCACAGAATTGGAGCAAATTGCCGTAAAATTGAAGGATTTTGATACCCTGGGGTTGGCCCATGACCTTTTGGTTCAGGATTTGAGCGGCGCGGCACGAGCCGAGGAAATGGTACGTCAGTCCGAGGTTCTTATTGCCGCTGGCGTGGAAGCGCTCGAAGCGATCCAGCATGGTGAGCAAGCGCTGACTAGCGTCATGCCTGACGAGGTGGAGCCATTGCTTGAGCGGCTCACGAAACTGGCTCAAGACGCCGAGCAGGTCATCGATCTGTACGAGCGGCAGGTGACACGCTGCAAGTCGCCGCCCGACCGGCTGCGTGCGCTGGGTCGCGCCGCTCAGGTTGCCGCTGAGCGCGATTCAATCGAGCGAGCCCGCACGTTCTTCGATATTGCGCTCGGTGGTTCGGTCCAAGAAGAAACGATGGCGCTTCTGGAGGAGATCGCCAGGGAAACTGACGAGCGTCGCGACAACTCGATGTTACGAAAGACGTTGGCAGAAGCCTTCGCTTCCGGTGGGCAGGGTTCGAAGGACGGAGGGCGCACGCGGTCTCTACTGCTGCGTCGCGCTGCCCAACTCGCCTTCGTTGAACTTAAGGACAGGGATTTGGCGTTCCAGTGGATAGCCGAGTCGATCATAACGCATGTCGACGACGACGGACTCGACGAGCTTGAGCGCGTCGCTGCCGAAGTCGGCGAGCTGAAGCGCGCCGAGGCGGTTCTCGGCCGGGCTTTGGACGAGGTGTTCGATGGCCCATTGGTGCGTAAGCTCTTGGCGCGGCGCTCGAACTTGCGCAAAGAGAAGCTGGGCGATTCCTTGGGGGCCGCTCAAGATCTCAAGCGATTGCACGATCTTTCACCGGCAGATCCAGCGGTAATTCAAGTTCTAACCCAACTCTATACCGAGCTCGGTGATCATCGCGGCATGGTGCAGTTGTTCGAGGATCAAATCCTGCGCGGCAAAGATCCAGCGGTCCGTGCTGAGCTGGCGCGAAAGGTTGCTCGGATCTGGGAAGAGCAATTAGCAGACGCACGAGAAGCTGCCGATGCTTGGCGCCGCGTGCTCCGGCTAAAGCAAGGCGATCCCGAGGCCAGTGAAGGGCTCGATCGAGCCAAGTCGAACATGCTCAAGCGATCGCACTCGACGCCGCCCGACGTCACTTCAACTCCCGTTTCAAAGTCTGTGCCCGAAGCGAGTACGGAGCCAGCAACTCGGACAAGTCGCAGTTCGACGTCAACCGCTCAGACCGCACCTGCCACGCCGCCCAAATTTGACGACAAGACCATTGCCGACCAAATCGTCGATTCTCAGGACGGCGATGGCACCACCGAGCGAGGGGTCACAATTGACTCCCTAGAGGGTCTGGCAAGCGAGCCACTGCAGTCTGGGACTGCCGCACCTGAAGCGTTGCCGTCCAAAGACCTGTCCACCGAGCAGGTTGCTTCAAAGAGCGAGGACGACGAAGTACCCGTCCAGGCTGAGCCTAACTCGAACGCACCAGACTCGAACGCACCAGACTCGAACGCACCAGACTCGAACGC